>JUEG02000115.1_pt1 | contig 15492 bp, 12 predicted proteins | sample 432341 | NCBI WGS metagenome assembly JUEG02 (sample SAMN02953476, study PRJNA257561) | rock porewater metagenome | biome: terrestrial; feature: Opalinus Clay rock; material: porewater; isolation source: Opalinus Clay rock BIC-A1 borehole | place: Switzerland: Mt Terri URL, St-Ursanne ...
TCAACTTTATCAAAGCCGACTTTTTCCATCTCTTCCTTGATCCGAAGCACTGTCCCCTTTTCATCACAGCTCTCGCCAGGAATGGCGATAAGGTCTCGTAAAAACTTACTCATCTCAGGCTCATATTTTTTGGCTAGGTCAAGAACTTTTGCAAAATTAGTATCCAAAACTTAAATCCCCTTTCGTTACTCATGGTTTACCGGTGATAACGTTTGATCATGCTTTAGTATAAGCTTTCAGGTTCTATTCAATGCAAGAACAGTGCCAATACGTTTTTAAAGCAAAAAACATTTTACAGCCTTATTAATTGGCCTTTTTACAGGATGCTCATCCTCCTAGTTTTTCGCCTCAGTCTCAAATTGAGACTTCATTTTTCAGGACTTGGCATAACTTTACCTCTCTAAAACAGCGCCGATTCGACAATCTATTAGCAAGTCTCATTTTGAGACAAAAATCTAACCTTGAAACACAAGTTCCAAGGTTAGAAGTTCAAAACTCCAACTCCATTATTTAAGAAAATATAATTGTTTCGCCAATATCATATTCCTTAATCTTCCGATAGAGGGTAGCGCGACTAATCCCCAGTAACTTTGCCGCATCATCCTTACGCCCCTCACTATCAACAAGCGTTAAGGCTTTCGTGATTGCTTCACGTTCCAGTATTCTTAAGTTAAGGGATGAGTTTCGAGACTCGGGGGTAATTACTGCTTTAATGCGTTGTGGCAAGGTATCTGAGGTGATCTCCCCCCCGGCCACCATAGTCACACAGTATTCAACGACATTCCCCAGTTCACGGACGTTACCAGGCCACTGATAATTAGCTAGGATATCGATCGTTTCCTGGGTGATACCACTCACGGATCTGTCGGTTACCGTCGAATAATAATCCAGATAGTATTGCACCAGAAGCGGCACATCCTCTAGACGATCACGAAGGGGAGGAATCATTAAAGGAATTACATTCAAACGATAATAGAGGTCTTCCCTAAACTCTCCAGTTTTGACCATTGCATCTAAATCCCGATGGGTTGCAGCGATTATTCGAACATCAACTGGGATAGAACGCGTACCACCAACGCGTTCAACTCGCCTTTCTTGCAAGACTCTTAGAATTTTGACCTGCAAGTGCAGCGGCATATCCCCGATTTCATCGAGGAAAATCGTACCATTATGGGCAATCTCAAATTTCCCTAGTTTTCCACCCCGTCTAGCACCCGTAAACGAACCTTCTTCATATCCAAATAATTCGCTTTCCAATAGATTCTCAGGAATAGCTCCGCAGTTTATGGCAATAAAAGCGTGTCCTTTCCTCTTACTGCTCTGATGAATCGCCCGGGCTAATAGTTCTTTACCAGTGCCGCTTTCTCCTTGTATTAAGAGCGTCGCCTTACTCGGAGCAACGTGCAAGGCCATCGCTTTCAGGGCCTTCATTTTGGGAGAATCGCCAATAATCTGCGAGAGATGAGTTTCGATTTCACTAACCGTGGCCTCTTTGACCAGCTTCTTAATTTGCTTAATATCTTTTACTGAGATGACCGCGCCTTCGATAACCCCATTATTCTTTATAGGAACAACATCACAATAAAGCTGTGTAGCAACCCTCTTTCCTTGGATCGGACCAGAAAAATGTTCTCCACGTTCCACGGCCATCCATAGGTTCTTATCATCCAACAATTGATATAAAGCCTGATCTACTTTTGAATCAATGTCCAGTAATTTCCCAGCTACCGTATTATAATGTGTCACTTGCTGCTGATCATTGATCAGTAATATCCCGTCATGTAATAGATTTAGCACCGTGACTAATTGGCTCGTCAGCAAGTCTCGTTCATAGGTTTTCTCATTTTCAATAACCTTTCCCACTAGGAGTTCGGCCATCTTTTCTAAAAAGAGCAGCAGGGATTGCTCGTTATCCATCAGGCGTTTTGTTTGCTCTTCGTTAAAGCTAACTAGGCCAATCACGCCAATAATCTCGTCACCTACCCGAATGGGAATTGCTACTTCTGCGGACTCTTGACACTTCCCACTGCGCGGACAAGGCTGACAGAGCTCATTAAATCCTGGATTGTCAATAATAACCGATGCCCCCGTTGACATCACATGCCGGAATACGAAACCATCATCCATTGGCCCGCCACATCTACTCTTATACTTGCCCGTTCCTGCAACTCGAATAAGATCAGCATCTGCAATCTCAACTTCAATCTTAAGTGCTGCAGCAATCGCATCTGCAGTCTGTTGTACCGTGCTTTTAATATCGCTAAGGTGATACATGCACTACCCCTTACATTAATTAACTTTAACCTATATTATATACCATTTCCCAGCTCATTTCCCTTAATTCCTATCGAAATGACCTAATTCCTTCATTATATACAAAGAAAAGCGGCACCTTCTCTCTAATGAGATTCAGTGCCGCTTTGATCCGATCGTGAGACTCTCACTTGTTCAAGGGGGAGTGGTACCCCCGTGCTCCGCTTCGCTGTGGGTAGAGTCCAACGAGTTGACTACTTACCCGTTGACGGTAATTCTCCATCCCATACGATGCTGCGCCATTTATACGGATCTGTATTACCTTCTGTGTTAAAGATTAAGATCTGTGAGTCTTCATTCAGGCCTAATGCTTCACGAGCTTCTTTGAAGTCTTCATCTAACAGAATCGAACTGAGCAAACCTGCAGTCACAGCGCCAGATTCACCAGAAATGACTTTGGGATCACCATGCAGAGGACTAGCTAAAACACGCATTCCCCGCGCTGCTACCCAGTCAGGGCAAGAAATAAACATATCGCTATAATCACGCAAAATATTCCATCCAATCAGATTCGGTTCTCCACAGGCCAACCCAGCCATAACAGTAGCCATAGCTCCACCGACTACTCGAGGCTTTCCATCCGCTGCTAGGGCTGATTTATACAAGCAATCCGCTTGACTGGCCTCCACAATCACTGTTTTCGGAGAATCTTCCTTAAATATGGAAGCAAAAAAGCCTTGCACCGATCCTGCTAATGCACCGACTCCTGCTTGAACAAAAATATGAGTCGGTTTCTCAATACCTAGGGTATTCAACTCATCTAAGGCCTCGGATGACATTGTCCCATACCCTTGCATGATCCAAGTCGGAATTTCCTCGTACCCTTCCCAAGAGGTATCCTGTACAATGACCCAACCATTTTTTTCAGCCTCAACAGCTGTCATGCGCACTGCATCGTCGTAATTCATATCTGTGATCTCTGCCTCTGCACCTTCTTCTCTGATTTTATCAAGTCGGTACTGAGAAGAACCTTTAGGCATATAGACGACAGATTTTTGGCGTAATTGCCGAGCGGTCCAAGCTATACCTCGGCCATGATTTCCGTCTGTAGTGGTGGCAAAGGTGATATCCCCTAATTGTTCCTTGATCTCTGGCGATGTGAGAACATCGAAGGGCAAATCACTAATATCTTTATCGAGCCTTTGGGCAAGGTATCTGCCGATGGCATACGACCCTCCCAAGGCCTTGAATGCATTCAAACCAAAACGATAAGACTCATCTTTCACATAGATTCCACCAACCCCTAAAGTCTTAGCAAGTTTCTTAAGTTGGCGCAAAGGGGTAGGCAGATAATCTGGAAACGTTTTGTGAAAATTCACAGCCTTATCGATTTCCGACTTACTAAAAAGATCGGTCGAGACACCCGCTCCAAATTCCTTGTGCATTGTATTTTGAGTCCATTTAATCGATTCATTCATTACAAATCTCTCCTTTTCTTGATATTGTGTTGTGTAACTGGTCTTTTAATACGCTATTGAATAAAACAATTTCTTGTCTTATGCTAACTTTCTTATCTCCCCCTAAAGCAAATTGATTGGCTGACTCTATACTTTTATGCAATTATTGTGCCAACATTTCTCTTTCCTCCATAACGATGATAAAAACAAGAGGGCAAGGACTCTGTTCACATTAGATTTCAGAGTACTTGCCCTCTTGTTACCAACCTCCTTGATCTTCATTGCTTTCAGAGGTTGTTTTATGCTGATCTAAAGATTTCTGCTAATGAGATTCCCGCTGCTTTAACATTTATCTACAAAATATTGAAAATCCATGCACCATTCTATGCATCGACTCAATAATATGTACTGAGGGGGCGATTTGCATGTCCGTTCAGATTATAAATTCGCTAACAGAAGCACTCACCATGAGCGATGGTGAGGCTTCAAGCGTCAACCCTAACGGAACGGGTAATAAAGAACTGGATAAAACCATAAAAGCTGCTGGTTATGCATATGATCCAGTTCAGGACATTTTCTATTCAATATTGGACCCCTGGCAAAGAGACATCGGCTATTGTCGTTTGTTTGATGAATTAGCTGCGCCATTGGGGATGATCATCGACTGTGAACCGATTTACTTTGATTATGGCGGAAAAAGCTGGATGATTGGTTTTTGGAAAGGCCAGTATGATCTAGTCACTGGCGGCGAGATTGGCATCTATAAGAAAGCAGCCGACCTTAATGTCCTTGGTTTGTTTAGTGCCGCTTATTATGATTGTGTAAGTAATACTGATCTATTAACAATGGCCTACACTTTAAAAAAGAACGGCAATCCACTCTTTAGAAGAGCAGGAAAACACTGGTGGCTAACAGGTTTTAAACTAGGTGAGTTCTCAGAACCAGCAGAATTAACAATGGATATTACCATAACTTTGCATGATGTAATGATGCGCGATGCGTTTGTGAGCGGGTTATGGAAGGCCGGTTATCGACTTGATGAATTCACGAGAGATGGTGCTACAGTAAGTTTCACATTTGCTAATCCGCATACACCACAACCAATTACACGAACACCAAGCACAGATCGAATCATACAACGTAAAAACGAGGTTTTTTGCGAAAAGTATCGAGAAATAACAGGAACTTCAAATACTTTTCAGGATAAAGTGAAAGCACTCGAAGAACAAACACCTGATATTTACACGAAGCTTTTTAAACCGGGGATATCCAAGCAATTATATGATGCATTCACAGCGTTAAAACCCCGTAATGAGTGATAAGTGAGAAGTGCAATTGACATGAGTAAAGATACCACAAAGCCAAAAGAGTTATCAGAGACATGGGGGCGTTTTGTATGCCATATTTCTATTGGCAAACAAAACGCCCCCATTACAGATTTCAACATGCCGGTTCTGCCACCTAGAGAAACTATGTTCCCCGTTGGCACCTCCTGCCAAGACAAAGATACACACATAAGCCACCTGGTCTGGCTAGTTAACGGCCAGCTTAAGTCCCCAAATACAGGGGGATTTTTCTTTTCCAATGTACTTTTCACCAGTGACGTATGATAATTTCTCGTCACCCCCTTGCAATATCTTTGATAAAGTGGTTATCATAGGAAGTGAAACGAGTTGTTAAAGGAGCGTTCAAGATGGATTTGACAGAATGGGTGAAAATACATACTCTCTATGACTCTGAGAAGCAAGCGTCAAAAATTGCAAATATTGTTGCCACAACTGAAGCAAGGTTAGCGAATCAAGAACGTGGGCCCCAATATGAAATAGAGACTCATTTAGAACAAACAGACGAAAAATGGCAGGTGTTTTGGCGCAAAGTATTTATTGGGAATAAAGTAGGGTGCGGTGGCGGATGCGGATCTTGCAGCGACGACAACCCATCACCTAAGAAAAGCATGGGCAAGGTGCTCCCTTTCAAGAGACCTGTTTAGACTGTGTTAAAAGGACTGTCCCCTCAACACGTTTACGACTCAATCAAGTTTAAATCCACCCAAGCTAGCCCCTTTGACAAAGAAGCGCTCGATGTTCTTCTCCACTGTTGGATCAGGGATTAGCGGCGGTGCTTGATGAGGTTTAATACGGGCATCAATAATTAGGTTATCACAAGCCCAATGCTTGTTCTCATAATAGCTATTTACACCATAAATGTCATGTGAAGGATTGCTGCGCGTGAAGGTAGCCCAAAGGAAATTCTTGACCGTGGCACTCATGAATAGGCTGTCATCACATAGTATGATCATTGGGCAAGATGGAATCGGACCCTTTGCCTTAATCGCTTCACATAAAGCTTGTAATTCAAGTTGTGCTGTAGCGTAATCGATAAATTTAGGACCTTGCATCACCACTATACCTGGCATCACCAACCGTACATTTCCAAACCCCTGTAAGTCACTCAAAACGTCCGGTACCTCTTTGCATAAATCCCTTTTCTTCTCTCCGTAAGCTGCGAAGACCACTTTGCTGCCACTATTTAATCCTGTCCCTGAATAATCCAGGGTATCAATGGTCGTATTTGTGTAAAAATGAATGTCTCGATGGAGATCGATACGTCCCAAGATATAGGTTAGAAAGTTCACTTCATGATGAGTATCTACTGGTTGATCATCTTCAGCCGTTATAAATAAAAACTTGGCCAAGCTCAACTGTCCTGTTCCTAAAATGCGATTGGCGATCGTGAGCAGCTCGGTCGGTTGCTTTACTGGTTGATAAGGGGTATACCGTTCACTGCCTATCGCAAAAAGCAATGGATGCACACCTGCAGCATCGACTGCGTGGACTTCTTTAACCCCAGGGATTTCTTGTCGAATCGCATCACCTGTTAACTTGTGTATGAGTTCACCGAATGATGTATCCTCTTGGGGTGGACGGCCAACAACCGTAAACGGCCATATAGCATTTGGCTTGGCGTACACTTTATGAACTTTCATGACTGGAAAAGGATGCGTCAGACTATAATACCCAAGATGATCGCCAAAAGGCCCCTCTGGTTTAGTTTCACCAGTGTGAATTTCTCCTGTGATCACAAAATCAGCATCATTACTAATACAAAACCCGTCGATATAACTATAGCGAAAACGGCGTCCTGCCAACAAGCCGGCAAACGTCATCTCACTCATACCTTCTGGCAACGGCATCACGGCAGACAAGGTATGCGCCGGGGGACCACCTATAAAAATACTCACTTTTAGAGGGGCTCCTTTTTTGTTCGCTTTGTCCTGATGGATACCAATGCCCCGATGGATTTGATAGTGAATACCAATTTCCTTATTCATAGCATAATCATTGCCATTGAGTTGAACCCTGTACATACCTAAATTGGAATTCATAATCCCTGGCTTATCCGGATCTTCAGTATAGACTTGGGGCAACGTAATAAAAGCCCCACCGTCCATTGGCCAGTGTTGAATGGGCGGGAGGTCGGATATCTTAATTTCCTGTACAGTAACTGCTAGTCCATCAGATTTCTTTAAAGGCAAGGCTTTCCCAGCTGCCAATCCGGTTTTAATATGTTTAAAAGGGTTTTTTAAGGCTTTCATCGGATCGTTGCGCAGAGCCATTACGTTCTGCACACCTTCCCAGGTATCTCGGAATATAAACTTGCTGCGTTCTAAGGTGCCGAAAAGGTTGGAAACCGCCCGGAATTTGGAGCCTTTGACATTCTCAAATAACAACGCCGGGCCTTGGGCCGCATAAACTTTCATATGTATAGCTGCCATCTCAAGATAGGGATCCACTTCTTCTGGAATACGAATCAAATGTCCATTTTTCTCTAAATCTATGATGCAATCTTCTAAATTACGGTACATAGCTGTTTAACTCCAATCTTATGGCGTTGATGTTACACATACGCTAAGAATACAGCAAACTACGTGTTATATGCAAGCTGGGTGTATAGCCAGCCATCGGTTAAATAAAAGGCTGGGAAAAAGAGAGATGAAACTGAACCCAGTCATCTCTCTTTTTTTGAATCTACACGATCCAAGATATGATTAAGCTTAGGCTTTTCTAGCAGCTATTTCTTTTTGCATTTCCGCAAGGTTCTGAGGTGTGATTTTGTAAAGGAGTATAATGAACAACAACCCTATAGCTAAGAAAATTGCAGGATAAAGTGTTAATCCGTTTTTAATACCGTTTACCAGTTCAGGAGTAGCCTTCATATTAGCGACATATCCTGCTCCTGCGAGCACGGTTGTGATAATGACACTTCTTACAAGAATCGCAGTTTTAATCGGAAAACTGATCAGTGACATGATAAAACCTCTCGCGTTCTTCCCGGTTTTCCATTCCCCATAATCTACCGTCGAGGAATACATAGCAACACCCAAGGCATCAGGCATTCCATAACCTAAATAGGCGATGAACATGACTATCATGAATGAAATATAATTCATTGGCAATGCCCATACAGCTAAGAGACCCGCAATAAATATCGAAAGTGACAGTATATAGGTATTTCTTTCACCGAATTTTTTAGCCAGTGGATTAGCAATCAGTGCTCCTACGAACGTTACCACGGTCAGTCCCGTCATGAATACTGCAATGACGGCTAGATTGTTTACTACATACTTGAAATAGTAAAACGCTAACCCGAAGATAACAAACCTTCCTAAATATCTTCCGAGTTCAGCTAACATCAACCCCATGAGAGGCGGGTTGACTATGATCTGTTTTAACATCTCGCTGATAGGCATTTTCTCTTCTTTTTTACCTGATTGAGCGGACGTTCCATGGAAAGCATAATCTTTGGTCAAGAAGAATAAGGCATAATAACAAGCTACCATGACACAACCTGTGATTACAACAGTCAGTGTATACCCCAGCGCAGGAGCTCCAACTTGTTTGCCAATAGCCAAGATCGTCTTCATGCCGAGTAAAGAAAAAACGATAGAACCTAAAGCATTAAACATCCCTCTGTTGGTTGCCATAGAAATTCGTTCTTCTCTTACCGATGTCATTGAAGAGTTCAAAGCGATATGTCCTGCATAAAAGATATTCCAAATTAAATGACTAGCAAGAAATCCGATGATAATTATAACCGCATTTGTTGTTGGAGAACCAATTTTAGAAAACTGTAAAACATAGAACAATGCTGCAAAAGGTGGTCCTACAAGTAGCCATGAACGATATTTACCCCACTTCATATTGCTCTTTTCCAAGATCACCCCTGCAGTAGGAACCCATAATATATCAAAAATACTAGTCACCATCAATACCGTACCGACTAGGGCAATTGGCAGCTTGGCAAAATCCGTTAGAAAGGCCGCAAAAAAGAAAACTTCCATACTAACAAATACTTGAAATCCGAAGGAAGGTATTCCGTAAAGGTTAATAACCGACTTCTTTAATCCCTTTTCCATTAATAATCTCCTCTCAAAATCCATTCTATAGGCTAATCAGGTTTACCCACTATCGATCATCTATTCATTAAATAATCCCTTCTCTTGTCACCTCCTTAAAGGAAACGTTATTCAATTTACTTACTACCTCACGAACAATCACCATTTATGCTAATTATTGTTACCCGTAGCGAAAAGCAACCCCAAAGGTACCACGAGGGTATCTCCACTTGGTGATGCCCTTATCTTTGCACATCACTCTGCAGGTACCGCATTCTAGGCATCCCGCGTAGTCAAAATTGATTTCTGCGCCCTTCATGGTATAAAGGACAGCTGGGCACACGACAAGACAGGGCTTTTCTATGCATTTCGCGCAAATTACTTTGTCTAGAATGATATGCGCTTCGTCTTCGTCTAGGGCGAACTTGTTCAGTCCCAGCAGTTCTTCTGGGCTCTGTCTTTTGATTGTCATATCGCTCTATACCCCTTCCAACCATCGGCGATCAGCTGTCTGAAAGAAACATGCTTTTTCGCAATCCCCAACAAAGCCTTGGTCATTTTCTGGGGAACTTTGCCGTCAACGGTAAACATAAAGTTCATTGCTTCATTGGCAAGATCAGGATATTCATCGAACATTCGCGGAATAGACATAATGTTATGCCAGCCGGCGAAGAGCTTCATTGAAGGTAAGAGTAATAAATCCTCCAGCTCCTGCATGTACATTGGACCGATTCTAGCTGGTTCACCTGCCTTGATAACGGCATTTGCCGCCGCAACTCCGCTGATGATCGCCATGTCCATACCCCGGATTGATATCCCAGTGTTGATAACAAAACCGGCAGCGTCACCTGTCACCAACAGACCCTCGCGGAACAATTTCTGCGGCACCCCACTTAAACCTAACTCGGGTACGAGGTGTGCTCCATATTCCACGGTTGTCCCCCCCTCGATCAGGGGCATGATTGCAGGGTGCATCTTAAGATCTTGCATGATTTCGTGAATCTTTTTTCCGTTCTGCGCGGCCTGTTCAGGGTTAAAAACTATTCCCAGCGATAGGCTCCCTTTATTGGTATAGAGAAACGCTCCGCCGGAAATCCCTTCGGTACAACCAAGGATAACCCGAGCGGCTCCCTCATCACCCGTTAAGTTAAAACGCTGACGAATGATATCGTCCGGAAGTTCGATGATCTCCTTGACCCCAATGCCGACCTGTTTGGAGGTTATATCGCCAAACAGACCTGCTTTCTGGGCAATCAGTGAATTTACGCCGTCAGCGGCAATGACCACGTCAGCATACATTTCATCGTCACCGGCTTTGATCCCGACAATTTTTCCGTTTTCTTCGAGCAGTTCGTCTACTAGGATGCCAGTCGCAACCATGGCACCCTGCGCCTCAGCTTCTCCAGCAAACCATTCGTCGAATTGAGCGCGCAATACTGTATAGGATTGTGGTACATCCGCAGCATAATCGTAATTGACATAGTCTATCGTCATCCCGCTGTTTTTGCTTAGCATCATAATCTGTTCGCGGACAACGTTACGCTGGAGCGGCGCGCGCTGATAAAGATCCGATTCAACCATTTCCAGAGCATACGTGTAGAGTCGTCCACCCGTCACATTCTTGCTTCCGGCGTCCCCTCCCCGCTCAACTAGCAGTACACTTTTCCCTTCTCTGGCTAAAACATAAGCGCAGGCCGAACCAGCAGGTCCTGCACCTATAACTATCGCATCAAATTTTTCCTCGTCAGACATTCTACCAACCCCTATCGTCTTTTCTATGAATAGGCTATTTTTTAAGGGCGGCAGTCAAAAGCGGTATGACTTCGTACATATCTCCAACGATGCCATAATCAGCAGCCTCAAAAATTGGTACCTTTTCATTGGTATCCACCGCTATAATAACTTTAGAGTCGCGCATACCCGACACGTGTTGGACTTGACCGGAAATGCCCATGGCCAAATACAACTCTGGTTTAACCTTCTGTCCTGAAATTCCAATATATCGATCTACTGGCAGCCAGTGGTAGTCTTCTGCGATGCTCCTGGTGCAGGCAACTTCCGCACCTAAGGCTTTTGCAAGGTCCTCTACCATAGACAGATCTTCCTGCTTAGACAGCCCACGGCCAACGCAGACAATTCTATCGGCAGTGGCAATATCGACGCCCTGACGTTCAATTGGGCATACATTATTCACTGTGACTCTCGTATCACCGGGAGCATCAACTATGACTACCTCCCCCTGCCTATCCGTCGTAGCGGGTTCGTCATAAGTCCTTGGCGCGATTGTCACCAGTGCAGGTAGCGCGACCGCCTCCCTACTTACGGCCAGACCGCCATACATTAGGCGAGTCGTTTCAATGTGCCCTTCGGTAAAGATGATACTTTGTGCCTCAGTCACCAGTCCAGCTTTGAGAAGGGCTGCTACTTTGGCTGCGACATCTTTACCGCGAGCAGTTCCCCCCACAAGGATGACGTTTGCCTGTTCCTTAGAGGCTAACTCAGCTATCACGCCGGCGAAGCTTTCAGGCCAAGCACTTTCCCCTTTTAAGACAAATACCTTATCCGCACCTGCGGCGAAAAATTTATCTTCTTCTCCGTTAAGCGTGATGACACATACCGGCTCGTTCATCTCCGCTTTTAAATCAAGGCCAGCAGTAATGAGCTGCCTGACCACAGCATTATCTTCCGAATAAATTAAAATTCCTGGCATCTTCTTAACTCCTTTCTTTAGGCCAAACCTTCTTTGACGAGGCTTGCGACAAGCTTTACAACATTATCGTCTTGATTGGCTTCTTTGTAGATGATGTTTTTTCGGTTCATTACAAACCCTTTGACCGATAAGCTGACGACCTTTGGTAAAAGCTCGTCACTTGTGAGCCCCAAATCCTCTATCTTAAGTTCTTCAGAAGGCTTTTTTGCTGCTCCTAGGATCTGCTTTAAACTGGGAATACGAGGCTTGTTGATGACCGGCATAACGCTAATTACGGCTGGACCCTCTACGGTTGTCACTTCAGTACAATCTGCCAATTTTCGAGTGGCAACGAAACGGTCACCGTCAACGGCAAGCTCTTGAACGAAGGTGAGCGCTGGAATATCTAGAAGCGCTGCTAAACGGGGAGCCACTTGCTGATTATAGGAGTCGGAACTTCCCTCACCACAGACAATCAGATCATAAGGCCCAATTTTTCGGATCGCTGCCGCCAAGACATTGGCTGTGACAAAAGCATCGGCATTCTCTGCTAAAACATCCCCGAGATAGTAGGCCTTATTTGGACCGCGGGAGAGCAGATCTTTGATGGATTGTTTGACATTTTCCCTGCCGAACGAAAGGGAGTCAACAGTACCTCCCTGTTTTTCAACCATTTGCACAGCTTCTTCAATGGCGTTCTTGTCGTAGTCGCTGATTTTATACTTAGCCCTACTGGAGTCCAGTGAAAGATCTGCGGAATTAACCTTGATATCCTGTTCATCTAAGACCCATTTGTAACATACGAGTATTTTTGGCATTATTCTGCTCCTTTCTTAGGAGGAGAAGGTGAACGACCACCCTCTCCATTACAATTGTCTTTTACAAGTTACAATTGGATTCAATTTTAAGATAGTACGCTAAGAATTACCTTTTCCGGGAAATCAGCAGTACTATCCATGATGACGGTCCCTTTGACGTCTCGGTAGAAGCGCGACACAATCATTTCCTCGCTGTAACCATAACCGCCTTCGATTTGAATGACGTCGATCAAGGCACTTTGCCCAACACGACTGGTGAACAGCTTCACCATCGCAGCTTCAGCTGCAAATGGTTCACCATTTTGAATCAAGTTGGCCGCATCATAAACGGCTAGACGGGCTATATAAATGTTGGTCGCCATCTCGGCCAGCATCGTCTGGATCGCTGGAAATGCTGCAATCGGGCGTCCAAACTGGATTCTCTGTTTGGCGTACTTTGCGGCGTCTTCCATCGCGGCCTGTGCAATACCAAGCACTTGGGCACCTTCAGCGACACTGGCAACTGCCTTTGATTCCGTCGCAATGACCATACCCGCACCTTCATCTCCCAAAAGGTTAACAAGTGGTACTTTGACATTATTAAATATTAGTTCAGTGGACTGACAGCCACGCAAGCCCATTTTATTGATGGTGCGGCCGACGGACAATCCGGCGGTTTTCCCATCAACAAGGAAAGCGCTCATACCTTTGTCTCCAGCTTCAGGGTTGGTGAGAGCAAAGACGACATAGACGTCGGCCACGCCTCCATTGGCAACGTAAGACTTCCTCCCATTCAATACATAACCGTCGCCTTCTTTAGTTGCCTCAACTCTATCTACACCTGCGCCTGGAGCGGCGGCCTTAGATTCGCTCAAAGCAAAGGTGCCGAGTTTTTCACCAGTGCAAAGGGCTTTCAAATAACTATTTTTCTGGCTTATCGAACCCCAGCGATTTATTGCGTAGGCAGCAAGGGAAGCATGACTGATCAGAATGGAAGCCACCGCTCCACTGATTCTAGACAGTTCTTCGATAATTAGCACATAACTAAGGTAACCAGCATCGCCCCCGTCGAATTCTTCCGGCAAGTAGATTCCGAGAAAGTCATGCTCCACCATCTTATTAACAAGCTCCGCGGGATGGGCACCCGTACGATCTATTTCAGCCGCCACTGGTTCCACATACTCTTTGGTAAATTCCCGGGCGGTCTGCTGAATTAATTGTTGTTCTTCTGTCAATGCGTAACTCATCTGTATCCTCCTTTTCTTTCTGCATTCACTATCTTTTGCCTAGCAGTAACCCGGAAATAACGATCCGCTGGACCTGATTGGAACCTTCGTAGATCTGGGTAACCTTGGCATCGCGCATTAGCTTTTCTACTACTGAGTCCTTAGAATACCCATGATTGCCCATTAAGGCGACTGCATCTGAGGACACTCGCACCGCAGTATCGGTGGCGAAGGTCTTGGCGATAGCCGCTTCTTTGGTGTAAGGTAATCCGGCTTCTTTCAGGCGAAGGGCATTGCGTGTAAGTTGCTTGGCTGCTTCCACTTGGATCGCCATATCCGCCAATTTGAACCCGACCGCTTGGTGGGCGCTTAGGGGCTTGCCATTGATATCAAGATAGTCCTTGGCGTAGTTTACTGCTTCATCTAGTGCCCTTTGAGCTAAACCTACACTCATGGATGCCACCATCGGACGTGCCATATCCAGCGTCTTCATAGCGATCTTCATACCTTCGCCCTCTTGACCAAGCAGGTGGTTCTTTGGAATTCTGACGTTCTTCAACAGCAACTCCACTGTGTTGGAGCTACGGATACCCATCTTGTGCTCAACCGCCCCGACGACGAGCCCTTCACGTTCCTTCTCCACGATGAAGGCACTAAGACCTTTTACACCCTTACTCGGATCAGTGGAGGCAAAGATAATCATGATACTTGCATACCCGCAGTTCGTAGCGAAACACTTCGTACCATTGAGGACCCATTCGTCACCGTCTAACTTAGCGACAGTGGAAACCGAACCGGCATCCGAACCAGCTCCCGGTTCGGTAAGCGCAAATCCAGCCATCCCACCGGCTACAATTCGCTCAAAGTATAATTTCTTTTGTTCGTCTGTGCCTGCAATAAATAGTGGATATGAGCTTAAGTTATTACCATTTAGGGTTGTTGCAAACGCCGTGCAACCGTAACCCCACTCTTGCACGACCACAGCTTGGGAAACCGAATCATAACCCGGTCCGCCGTATTCTTTTGGCACTGCCATACAATTAAGACCGACTTTCTTCACCTCTTCGAGGATGAACTCAGGGAATTCTCCCAACTCATCCCACTTGCTGGCTACCGGAATAATATGCGTGGCCGTAAATTCCCGGGCTAGTTCTTCTAATCTTTGTTGCTCAGGAGTAAGCGACTTGTCCGTCATTATTTCATCAACCTTTCGTTTTTGCTTCAATGGTTTGCTTGAGTTCTCCCCACACCGGCTGAAAGATCACGCTTGGCATCGTCTTCAAATCAGGAGAAATCCTTGGTTTGAAATCCATCTGTGCCAACACGTCCTTTTCCAAATCAATACCTGGAGCAATCTCAATTAGAGTCATCTGTCCATCTTCCAAGGCAAACACTGCTCGTTCGGTAACGTACAGAACCGGCTGCTTAACCTTTTGGGCATACTTACCACTGAATGTTATTTGTTCGACTTGATCAAGAAACTTTTTAGCCTTACCCTCTTGAACTATAAATAATTTACCGTCTTTAATGTCAACGACTAATCCACCCGCCGTGAAAGCACCGCAGTAGACGACCTTTTTGGAATTTTGAGTAATATTGATAAATCCACCACAGCCATTAGGCCGACCGCGGAATTTACTCACATTGACATTTCCATCTTTATCCGTTTGAGCTA
>JUEG02000802.1_pt1 | contig 15480 bp, 13 predicted proteins | sample 432341 | NCBI WGS metagenome assembly JUEG02 (sample SAMN02953476, study PRJNA257561) | rock porewater metagenome | biome: terrestrial; feature: Opalinus Clay rock; material: porewater; isolation source: Opalinus Clay rock BIC-A1 borehole | place: Switzerland: Mt Terri URL, St-Ursanne ...
TCATATAATTTAAGGTGACATAAATTTAGGAGGTGGCCAGATTTATGTGGACGACCGTCATGACACTATCTGTTTTATTAGCAAAACCATTATTATTATTAGTTTCATACGTATCTAGTAACACTTCATTTCCAAAGCCCTTATCCCCAGAAGAAGAAAATCATTATTTAGAGTTGTATGAACAGGGTGACGAAGAATCTAAAAATATTTTAGTTGAAAGAAATTTAAGACTTGTGGCACATATTGTAAAAAAATATCATAACACTGGAAGGGAAGTGGATGACTTAATATCCATCGGTACAATAGGTCTTATTAAAGCCATAACAACCTTTGATAGATCAAAGGGAACAAGGCTTGCAACCTATGCAGCAAGATGCATAGAAAATGAAATATTGATGACCATCCGCTCCAATAAAAAAACGAAAAGTGAAGTTTCTCTCCAGGATCCTATCGGTATAGATAAGGAAGGAAACGAAATATCTCTTATTGATATATTGGGAACCGAGTCCGATGAAGTACTCGATGAAGTAGAACTTAAGATACAGGTTAAAAAGCTCTATCAAAAAATGACGAATGTACTTAAAGCTAGGGAAAGAACTGTTTTACAGTTAAGGTATGGTTTAGCTAATGGTGGGAGTAAAACACAAAGAGAGATTGCAAAAATGCTAGGTATATCGAGATCTTATGTATCGAGAATTGAAAAAAGGGCCATTAAAAAACTGAGTAAATCTTTTAATTGTAACCACGTCATCTATGAAGATGAGGATGAAGAATAAATGTTGACTAAATGTTGACATTTTTTTTGTATATGGGGTACAAACACCAGAATGGGGTAGTACTAGCCTAAGATATGAAGCTAAAGGGATACAGCCCTTAGTGTATAAAACAATTTTAGACATTAAATTCAAATTAAAAAGTTGGAAATGTTGAAATCTAGAGAATTTTCACTATTTCCTTGGAAATGAACAATAATGCTTTTTTAAGAAATAAGCCTAGGTTAAAGAAAGGATATCAATACTATTACCAAATGAGGAAACAAATGGTATAATTATAGCTGACTCTAAGAAGAAGGGGATAGACATGGGGAAAAGAAATAGAATTATACTATTATCAATTACCATAATCATTATTTTTGTAACTGCTGGATGTCAATTAACAAATAGGTTCAAAAGCGTTTCTGCGGATCAGGAAACTATAAGTACGAATTTAGAACCTCCAGAGTTCCATGAGGAAATACCTCAGGAGGTTGAAATAAATATCACTGCGGTTGGAGATATAATGGCCCATGGCCCTCAATTGAAGGCGCAATACAATAGTGAAAGTGGAGAATATGACTTTTCTAATAATTTTAAATATGTTCAGGAATATATAGAGAAATCAGACCTTGCAATATGCAATCTAGAAACAACTTTTGCGGGTGAGGATAAAACCTATTCTAGTTATCCTAGGTTTAATTCACCAGATGCCTTAGGCCACGCTTTAAAAAACTCAGGCTTTGATGTCGTTATAACAGCCAACAACCATACGATCGATATGGGAGCCTTGGGCGTGGAGAGGACATTATCAATTATTGATACACTTGGACTAAGAGCTTTAGGTACTAAAAAAGCCGAAGAGGATGATAACTTCATTATTAAAGATATCAATAACATAAAGCTTGGAATCATCGCCTATACCTATGAGACACCAAAATATTTGGAGCAAAAAACATTAAATGCTTTAGTCATACCACCTGAAGTGAAAAATAAAATAAATACTTTCAGCTATGATGAATTAGATCAAGATTTAAATAAAATGAAAGATGAAATCGAAGCAATGAAGAATATGGGTGCAGAAGTACTTGTTTTTTATCTGCACTGGGGAAATGAAAATCAACGAAAGCCCAATGAATACCAAAAAAAAATTGCGGCAGCATTATCTGATTATGGAGTGGATATTATCCTTGGAAGTCATCCCCATGTAATTCAACCCATTAGAACGATTACTTCTGAAATTAGTGGTAAAACGACCTTGGTTGCATACTCACTGGGCAATTTTCTTTCCAACCAAAGATATGAAATACTAAAGGATAGGCATACAGAGGATGGAATCATCGTAAATATTACAATCCTTAAGGATTTGGTGAACAATAGCATCACAATTTCGAATATGAATTATGTGCCGACCTGGGTAAATAAATACAGAAAAAATGGAAAAAATGTTTATGAAATTATTCCCCTCAATGGTGACAATGAAACTCTGGAAGCTTTTAATTTGTTTTCTGATGAGGAAATCTGGAGAGTGAACAATTCAAAGAAGAATACGATGGATATTATCGAAAGTGAAGCCTCTGAAGGCCTAGTAAAAATCGAAATGGAAAAAATGGATGATACAAAGAAACCATAAACATGACGAAGAGTATGAATGGATTAGTGAAGCCATAAATTTTGTGTTAAAAATTAACTTTACATTACAACATCCCCTTGCAGATTTTGAGATAGTTTGCTGGGATTCAACCCTTGTATTGATTATTTCGAAACATGAAGAATTTGTACAAGCTTTTCAAAATTCCTTTCCTTTAGCTGTAGATTTAGCAGTTTACAATAAATAAGAACAGGCTACATCATTAAGGATGCAGCCTGTATTTTATTTCAAAATTGGTGATTTTCTCATATAAATAATCAGACAATCCGGATTAAAATTTTTTACTTGAAAAATATTAAAATTAGTTATATAATCTAGGTAAACGTTTACCTAAAACGTTTACCTAGGAGGATGCAATGAAAGTCACCATTAAAGATATTGCCAATATAGCTGGCGTTTCGATAGCCACTGTATCTAAAATAATTAATAAGAAAGATAAGGATATTAGCGAGGCTACTCGAGAAAAAGTAAAGCGGATAATGGAAGAAAATAATTATGTACCTAATGTTATGGCAAGAAGTTTAGTTACAAAGAAGACTAAAACCATAGGGTTAGTTATACCTGATATTAGAAATCCGTTCTTCCCAGAGCTAGCCAGGGGAGCTGAAGATAGAGCTAATGAAGAAGGCTATAATATTATATTTTGTAACACGGATGATGTTTTAGTTAAAGAAGAAAAATATGTGAACATGTTAATTGAAAAAATGGTGGATGGAATCATCTTTACTGCTTCAGCTAAAAGAACTACTGGTTTTATAAATTTGCAGAATACATCGATACCCATTATTTTGTTAGATAGAGATATTGACTTTGCGGGAGTAAAAGGAAAAATAACGGTTAACAACTTTCAAGGAGCCTATAATGGGGTACATCACCTTATAAGCTCTGGTTATAAGAAAATTGTTTTCATATCTGGTCCTTTACTAAGTAAGCCTGGGGTAGATCGATGTAAAGGATATAAAAAAGCTTTGATTGATCATAACATCATAAATGAAGAACCCATAATCCTCGAAGGTGAATACAAAAGCGAATGGGGTTATGAGTCAGTTAAGAACCTGAGACAGAACAATATAAAGTTTGATGCGCTCTTCTGTGGAGATGATTTAATTGCAATTGGAGCGATGAAACGACTTAAGGAAGAGGGAATTCATGTCCCAAATGATGTTGGTGTTGTAGGGTTTGATGACATTTATATGGCTAGTTTGGTAGACCCAGAACTTACTACTATCAAGCAACCCAATTACGAAATGGGTTATGAAGCAGTTGGTATGCTCATAAGTATTCTCAAGAACAAAAAACCAAAGAGTAAAGAGATTATTCTCGATACAGGATTAATAATCAGAAAATCAACCTCAAAAGGATCATGAGTAGAAGGGGGAGAATTCGTAGCTTAAGTGCTAGGGAATGACAATGAAAAAAATTATAGTTATAGGCAGCTTGAATATGGATCTGGTTGTTAACACAAGATATATGCCTAAAATAGGGGAAACCATTATAGGATTAGACTTCAAGCAAATTCCTGGAGGAAAAGGAGCCAACCAGGCTGTAGCCATTGCACGACTGGGTGGGAATGTAAGCATGATAGGCAAAGTTGGAAATGACAGCTTTGGAGAAAATTTGTTGGATGCACTTAAAGAAGATAAAGTGGTTTCTAATCATATTACTAAGGAAAACGTTTCTTCGACGGGAATAGCTTTGATTACAGTCGATGAGGAGGCAAACAATTCTATAATAGTTATACCCGGTGCAAATTATAAAGTCACTCAAGAGGAAGTAAATGAAAAATTAGAATTGATAGGTGAAGCGGCTGTAATGGTAACTCAGTTGGAAATACCTATTGATGTTGTCAGATATTCTTTAAAAAGAGCAAAGGAAAAGGGAATCTATACAATATTAAATCCCGCACCTGCACAATTGTTGGACGATGAAATTATATCAAATGTAGATTTATTAGTACCAAATGAAACAGAACTCCAAATATTATCGGGAATAGAAATTCAAAATGAGGAAGATTTATTAGCAGCATGTAAAGTGCTTATCAATAAGGGTGTAAAAGAGTTGATCGTTACCTTAGGTGATAAGGGGAGTGTTTACGTCACTAAGGATGATTATAGAAAATTTGACGCTTATAAAATTAAAGCAGTTGATACAACAGCAGCCGGGGACAGCTTTGTAGGTGCAATAGCTGTAGCATTAACGAACAACCTTGAAATAGAAAAGGTAATTGACTTTGCATCTAGAGTAGGGGCTTTAACGGTTTCAAAGCATGGGGCTCAAAGTTCTCTACCATTTTTACAGGAAGCAATGAAGTTCGAGGGGGAGTTACAATGAAAAAAGGTGTATTGATTAATTCAGAGATATCCTATGCAATAGCTAAAATGGGTCATAAGGATATGCTTACGGTTTGTGATAGTGGACTTCCGATTCCTAAAGGGGTACAGAGAATTGATGTGGCCATAAGAGAGGGAATGCCACCATTTATTGAAACTCTTAAACCAATCATTGAAGAATTAAGAGTTGAAGAAGTTATTATAGCAAAGGAAACAATGGAAGCAAGTTTTATGATCTACGATAAAATTATGGAAATCATTAAGAGTGTTGAGAAAAAAGAGAATATTAAGATAAAGGTAACAGAGGTTGATCATGAATCATTTAAACAATTAACAAAAGAATCCTTATGTATTGTAAGGACGGGTGAGTATTCACCTTATGCAAATATAATATTAAAATCAGGTGTTGTATTTTAAGGAGTGAATAAAAATTGGAGCGACCTCTTTTTCAGATGAAAAACATTTCCAAAGAGTTTCCAGGTGTTAAAGCTTTGGATAATATATCCTTCAATATTTATGAAGGTAAGGTAATGGCCCTGTTGGGAGAAAATGGTGCTGGTAAATCTACTTTAATGAAGATTCTAAGCGGTGTTTACCATATGGACCTTGGAGAGATGTTCTATGATGGAAAAAAGATAGAATTTAAATGTCCAAGAGATTCACAAAATGCTGGCATTGCTATCATACATCAAGAACTAAACCTAATCCCTGAACTTACTATAGGAGAAAATATATTCTTAGGTAGAGAACCTGTAAATACCCTAAGGAAAATTGATTGGAAGAAGCTTTATCTAGATTCTTCAGCGCTATTAAAAAAATTAGGAATAGAGAAGGATCCTAAAGAAATCGTTGGCAGCCTGAGTATTGGAGATCAACAGATGGTTGAAATAGCAAAAGCATTGTCTCTAAACGCAAGGATTATTATTATGGATGAGCCAACAGATGCATTGACGGATAAAGAAGCGAAAAGTCTTTTTAATGTAATAAGTGAATTGAAAAACGATGGTTGTTGCATTGTTTATATATCTCATAGATTAAAGGAAGTTTTTGAAATGTGCGATAAAGTCACTATTTTAAGAGATGGTAAATTTATTAAGGAAGATGAAGTTAAAAACCTCGATGAAGATTTAATTATTGAACTCATGGTTGGAAGAAAACTCGATGAACAGTTTCCAAAAGTAGAGCAGAAAACTCAAGGTGTAGTTTTAGAAGTAAAAGGTTTAACAAATAAGCTTGTGAAGAATATAAATTTCAATTTGGAAAAAGGAGAAATCTTAGGTATTTCTGGATTGATGGGATCAGGCAGGACTGAGCTGGCTAAAACCATTTTTGGTGATATTCCTTATGAAGATGGCAGAATTTTGATTGAGGGTAAGGAAAAACGAATTCATTCTCCAAAAGAAGCTTTAAAGGCAGGTATAGCCTATGTTTCAGAAGATAGGAAAAGCCAAGGCTTAGTTTTGGAGTTATCAGTTCAAGAAAACATGACATTATCAGGTTTACAGCAATTTGAAGGTCATTTTTTTAGAATTGATAGAAAAAAAGAAGAAGACATAGTAAATGAATATATTCATAACATGACCATAAGAACTCCACACAACCAACAACTGATAAAAAATCTGAGTGGTGGGAATCAACAAAAGGCTTCTATAGCCAAAGGACTTATCACAAAACCGAAGGTTTTGATCTTAGATGAACCAACCAGAGGTGTTGATGTTGGAGCAAAGAAAGAAATATATGATTTAATCAATCAATTTAAGGTAGAAGGGATGAGCATTATTATCATTTCTTCTGAATTACCAGAAATTTTAGGTATGTGCGATAGAATTCTCGTCATGCATAAAGGCAGCATTAGTGGGGAGTTTGATAGGGATCAAGCCACACAGGAGAAGATTCTAAAATGTGCGGTGGGAATGAAGGGGGATTCGTATGAAAATAGATAAAAATAAACTTCTAAAATTTAGACCTGTTATAGGACTTATACTGTTTTCAGTTGTAATTTCAATCTTAAGTCCTCAATTCCTTACTTTTTCTAATATATTAAATGTTTTTAGACAAACATCCATCAATTCAATTATAGCTGCAGGGATGACCTTTGTCATATTGACAGGAGGTATAGATCTTTCTGTGGGTTCTGTTCTTGCCTTTAGTGGAGCCATATGTGCAAGTTTAATAATGGCAGGAGTAAGCACCTTTAGTGCAGTAATGCTGGCCTTGATTGTCGGTTTGGTCGTAGGTGGGATCACAGGAGTTATTATTAGTAAGGGCAAGGTACAGCCATTTATTGCAACACTGGTAACTATGACGGTGTTAAGAGGAGCAACCTTGGTATTTACTGATGGAAAACCCGTAACCTTAGGAAGTCAAGCTGGTGTTGAATTGTTCTCAAAAATAGGAAATGGATATATAGCAGGTATTCCCAACCCTATCTATATCATGTTTATTGTTTTTGGACTTTCCTATTATTTGCTTACCCAAACGAGACTGGGAAGATATATCTATGCTTTAGGAGGAAATGAAGTAACTGCAAAGCTTTCAGGTATATCAACAACAAAAATAAAAGTTATTGTATATTCCCTTAGTGGTTTATTGTCTGCTTTAGCAGGTATTATATTGACCTCTAGACTATCTTCTGCTCAACCTAATGCAGGATTGGGCTATGAATTAGATGCCATTGCGGCAGTTGTGCTTGGAGGAACCAGCTTAGGGGGGGGAATGGGCAGTATTTTAGGCACAATTACTGGTGCACTGATAATTGGTATTCTTAACAATGCACTTAATATCCTGAACGTATCATCCTATTATCAAATGATGGTAAAAGGAATGGTAATACTGGCAGCAGTCTTAGTGGACAGAAAAAACAAATAAAGGAATCTTATCTGAAAGGCATTTAACATGCATTTCAGTAGATTATAAAATCATTTCATAATAAAGGGAGGAAAAGAAATGAAAAGAATCTTAAGTGTATTATTGGTTAGTTTACTTGTAGTAGGATTATTGGTTGGCTGTGGAAGTAACACTACGACTTCAGAAACAACAAAAATTGGATTGGTTATTTCAACACTAAACAATCCTTTCTTCGTAACATTGAAGGATGGTGCTGAGGCAAAAGCAAAGGAAGTTGGATTTGAATTAATTGTTCTTGATTCACAGAATGATCCTGCAAAAGAGCTTTCAAATATTGAAGACTTAATTACAAAAAAGGTAGCAGCAATTCTAGTAAACCCAACAGACTCAGATTCTGTGGCAAATTCCATAAAATTAGCCAACGACGCTAAAATACCTGTAATTACCTTGGATAGAGGTGCTAATGGTGGAGAAGTAGTTGCCCATATTGCATCAGACAATGTTGCTGGCGGTAAAATGGCTGGACAGTATATCATTGATAAACTTGGTGCTAAAGGAAAAGTTGTTGAGTTAGAAGGGATTGCCGGAACTTCTGCTGCTAGGGATAGAGGTAATGGATTTAACGAATCAATTAAAGGTTCAGAAATCGAAGTCGTTGCGAATCAAACAGCCGATTTTGATAGAACCAAAGGGTTAAATGTAATGGAAAATATTTTACAAGCTCAACCAGAAATAAATGCAGTATTTGCACATAATGATGAAATGGCATTGGGTGCATTGAAAGCTGTTGAAGCGAGTGGAAGAGAGATCATGATTGTTGGATTTGATGCCACTGATGATGCTGTAGCAGCTGTTAAGGAAGGAAAATTAGCAGCAACTGTTGCACAGCAACCAGATAAGATTGGATCATTGGGAATAGAAATAGCTGATAAAGTATTAAAAGGTGAAAAAGTTGAAAGCTTCATTCCAGTAGATTTAAAACTAGTAACGGAATAGTTGTCACTAATTAAAAGAAATTACAGATAAGAACAGGCTGCATCATTTAAGATGCAGCCTGTATTTTATCTCCACTTCATTAATTTACTCTCCCCAAAAGCCACTTTCAGATACATCAAAGCAGCTAAAATAGAAGGTATTCACCAAATGTCATACTTTTATACTCTCAGTTGACATTGTAATAAAGTTAAGGAAATTCGAAATTTTTACTAACACCATTTCACAACATTGCAGCTCCATGTCAAGCCTGCTCCAAAAGCCACAAGCACCAATACATCTCCTTTTTTTATCAAACTTTTTTTAACTGCTTCATCAAGAGCAACAGGAATAGAAGCAGCAGACATATTAGCGTATTTATCAATGTTGACATATACCTGTTCTGGAGTAAGTTTCAATCGTTTTACTCCTGCATCTATAATTCTCATATTTGCTTGATGGGGGATTAGAAAATCTATGTCTTCTAAAGATAGGTTGCATCTTTTTAATGCTTCCAGGGCTGCTTTCTCCATAGTTCTAACAGCAAATTTAAAAACTTCACTTCCATCCATTTTAACATACTTCAGCTTGTTTTCTATGGATTCAGGAGTTGTAAGTATTCTATCTCCCCCTGCAGTTAACACACTACTGCCGGTACCATCTGCTCCAATATAGGAAGACAGTATTCCAGATCCTTCTTCTGTTCTTTGCAGTACAACTGCTCCTGCTCCATCGCCGAATAATACACATGTTTTCCTGTCTTCCCAGTCTAAAATTCTGCTAAATATATCCACACCGATAACCAGCACATTATTATACATACCGGTTTTAATGAATTGGTCCCCTACAGTTAACGCATATAAAAATCCGGAGCAGGCTGCTTCTACATCAAAAGCTGCTGCATTTAATGCTACGATTTTTTTCTGAACAATACAAGCTGTAGAAGGAAACACCATATCTCCTGTAACCGTTGCTACAATAATCATATCAACTTCTTCAGGCTGCAAACCCGCATCCTGTAAAGCCAACTCAGCAGCTCTGGCAGCTAAATCGGAAGCGTTTGTTTTATCATCACATATTCTCCGGCTGCAAATACCTGTTCGTGCTTTGATCCACTCATCGGAAGTATCAACTATTTTTTCAAGGTCAAGGTTTGTTAATACCTTTTCTGGCAAACAGCTTCCTACACCGGTTATTCCGGAAGAAAATAATTTATTCAAACATATCAACTCCTAAATTATTGATTTCGTTAATAATTTCTTTTAAACTTTGTTTTCGATTAAGGGTTTTGTCTTATTGCATTTTTAACAGCTTTTTCTTTCAAGACAATCACCTCAATAAATTAGGGCTAAATAATAGTACCTGATACTAATACTTAATATATACTAACATTATAAAAAAATCAAGACAGTTCATTTTTAACGGGTGCATATTTTCAAAATACCCCAAATAGAAAAGGCTGCCTCACCTATGATGCAGCCTGCACTTTATCACCACTTCATTACTTGTTTTGAAAAATCCACTCCCTGATACATCGAGTCTGCGAATAGTTTATGGTTTCTTTATGTCGTACTTATGGTTATTCTTACGATTTCATTCTTTGAAAAAAGCCTCATGGGGGGTCCCCATGTACTGGTACCAGGTGAGGTATGGATAAAGGATGATTCATATTTATAAAGACCATACCTGTATTTGAAGGCCAAGGACACCAGCATATTCATAGGTGGAATTTGTCCAGCATGGGTATGACCTGAAAGTTGAATATCCACTCCCTTTGCCGCTGCTTTTTCAAAGTTTTCTGGTTTATGGGAAAGGAGTATAACGACCTTTTTATCGTTAATACTCGATAAAGCTTTATCTAGGTCAGGTCCTGAAAGGGAAAAATCCTTTGCGGAACTATCATCCACTCCAGCTAATACAATCCCATCTCCTAAAAGGATATTACTATTGTGTAGGATGGATATATTCGCATCTTCTGAAAAACTCCTAAAGCCGTCAATTCCAGCATAATATTCATGATTGCCAGTTACTGCAAAGGTACCCCAATGTGAAGATAAGTCCCTTAAGATTGATGAAAAATCCTTCACCCGTTCATACTTATCATCTATTAAATCACCGGTTATAACAATAGCATCAGCATTTAAACCATTCACAGTATTAACCAAACCCTCAAGCCTAGTTTTAGAAGAGCTGGAGCTTATATGTATATCGGATAAATGTACGATGGTATAGCTAGACTCTGTGTAAACTTGTTTATCTAACAAAATGTGAATATCTTTAACTACTGGGTCTTTTCCTGCATTATATACAGACAGAATGGTAGTAGCCATAATAAGAACGAAAGCGTTTATGTTTAGTGCCGTTCTCCATCCAGGAATTATTAAGACAAGCAAATCTTTAAACAACAGAATGGTTATGGCTATGGCTAGCATACCTAACCATATACTTCCAAAAGTAGAGAAAACATTAAAGTCATATCTTCGACTAAGAATTTCACCTAATACGAAGGTAAACGCCCCTAGTACAAATACAGATTTTAGTAGTTGTTTTCCTAGTGGTGTAAAATTCAATCCCTTAAAGAGTGAAATGTATACATAATAATGAAGAAAATAATAAACGACCATTGCAGTTCCAATAATTAAAATATAACGAAATAACCTTGTCAACTCGAGTCCTCCTATAATGGTTTTGTCTCAAATTATTATATACCATAGTAGAGAATAAAAGCCATTTAAATTCAAATTATTCGCATGGGTTTGCAGTATTAATATTATGTGAACCTAACGAAAGGTTGTTCGTATAATAATGGGACAAAAAACAAATGGAGGAATCTAATTCTTCTATAGCACGAGTATATTTACTCCCTAGACTCAGAGCTATTGCATAGTATTTCCATACAAATCATGTTAAAAAAACGCTATAATAGAAGTGGACATTCGTATTATGTAAACCAAATTTTTAGGTGTGGGCTTTTAACTTGACGGAAAGGTGATTGCGTGGAGACTAATTTTGAAAATAGTAAAACACTGCAAGTATCCGATAAACCTCTGTATATAAAAATATGGTTGAAATTTTTAATCAGTCATATGGTTGCCCTGTTGTGGGCTGTAATTTCTATTATTTTATCCGCTTACTGGGTTCATGATTTGGGAATGGTTGTTTCAAAACCTGTAGCAGTTCTCATCATTGCAGGTATTGGGTATATTCCTGGTTATATCAATGCCTTCATCGTCATGAGCCTGCTTATGGATCGCCAACCTAATTTTGTGACGACCGATCCTGACGATGATATAACACTCATTATTGCATGTAGAAACGAAGAGAAAAGTATAGAAGATACTTTACAATACATCGCTCATCAGGATTATGAAGGACTGATCCGAGTAATCGTAGTGGACAATGCATCTACTGATAAAACCTTTGATGTGGCTCAAAAAACCGGGAGAAATCTAGGTATCGACTTATGTGTACTTCGTGAAGAAGTTCCTGGAAAGTTTAATGCTTTAAATAAAGCACTTAACGATGTTTTTACTGAATATGTAGCTACTTTGGACGCTGATACACTACTACACAAGTCAGCCATTCGGTTTATTGTGTCTAGGATGAAATCAGCTCCTTCAAATGTAGGTGCAGTAGCAGGATCTGTACTCGTAAGAAACAGTAGGACAAGTTTTATTGCTAAACTACAGGAATGGGATTATTTTTTAGGCATTGCCAGTATTAAAAGAATGCAAGGCCTATACCAAGGCACACTGGTTGCACAGGGTGCATTTTCCCTTTATAAGACAGAAGTATTGAAGCAAGTAGGCGGTTGGCCTGATGCCATAGGTGAAGATATCGTCCTTACCTGGAGCATGTTAACAAAAAAGTGGAGAGTGTATTTTGAACCTCTTGCCATAGCTTTTACCGATGCACCTACAACCATAAGGCATCTTGCAAGACAGAGAAGCCGATGGGCAAGAGGCATGATTGAGGCATTAAAAGTAGTCAAGCCATGGCAGCATCCCATTGTCTATGTACAATACCTTACGGGTGTAAATCTACTTATGCCTTATCTTGATTTGATTTACACCTTTGTTTGGATGCCCGGTTTGATTCTTGCTTTATTCGGGTATTATTGGGTTGTGGGACCTATGACACTATTTGTATTGCCATTGGCTATAATGCAAAATTTTATACTATATCAGTACCAACGTTTTATTTTTAAAAGCTTGGACTTAGAAATCAGGAAGAATCGATTTGGCTTTATTGTATATGTACTTTTTTACCAGATGCTCATGAGTCCTATGGCAATTTTCGGATACTTGCAAGAATTCCTATTTTTGAAACGGATATGGAAGTAATATACCGTTACAAAAATAGGAGCTACATAGAATATATTTAAATGTTACTTATTCTTTTTAAATTTTGTTAATTTGAATGCATGGTAGACTAGGATAGGTTATACTAATACTAAAGTTAAATTTAATCGATATATAAGAAAAGAGAATGGTATCGAATCAGAGTGGGTAAAGTATAGAATGGACGAATAATTGACGAGGTGGATCTATGTTAGAACTTTTAAAACCTACATTATATTTGGAATCGATATTTAATTTGGATTTAGAACATTTAAAAGAACTAAACATCCATGGATTCATCATTGATATTGACAATACACTGGTGGAATGGGATAAAAAATATGCCAGTGAAAGGGTAAAAAAGTGGCTTAGAAATTTGGAGCTTCAGGGTTTTAAGGTATGCTTAGTATCGAACAACACTGAGGATAGAGTGGTAAAGTTTAATGAAGAGCTGAAGCTGCCTGCTATTCACAGAGCAGTAAAGCCAAGACTAGAAGCTTTTGAAAAGGCTATGGATATTATGGGAACCACTCCTGACACTACAGCTGTTATTGGAGATCAAATATTCACTGATGTTTTAGGAGGTAATCGATTAAAGCTTTTCACAATCCTTGTTATTCCCATGGGAAACCATGAGCTTAAATGGACAAGATTTGTAAGAAGAATAGAAAAGCTATTGCTTAAAAGGCTTCTACACTGATATTTTAAAATGATAATTTAAAATCACCTTAAAACTAACATGCAGTAGAGTGCATGTTTTTTATTTGCTTAATATTTAATTTCAGCAAAATTATAGAATTTAATGGGAATTTGTAGAAATAAAAAATAGCAAGGAGGAATTTGACTATTTATGTTGAATTACTCTTATTTATAGTAATATTATGCAAAATGAAAACTAGAGCACATGAAACTTGGCTATATTTGGACGCTTATGCCATGTGGATGCAGTGGCGTAACCGGCTAACTTAATACTAAAGTTAGTTTTTTCTGTTTTTATGCTTATTTTAGGAGAATCGGGAGACAAATTATGATAAACAAAAAAAAGAGATTAGGGGATTTATTAATAGAAACAGGTCTAATAACGCAGGATCAGTTAAGCCATGTACTACAGCTGCAAAAAACCACAGGCAAAAAACTGGGAGAGTCGCTAATTGACGAGGGCATTCTTACGGAGGAACAGATTATTGAGGTTCTGGAATTTCAATTCGGAATTCCCCATATGGATTTAGATAAGTATTATATCGATCCTGATATATCAAAATTAATTCCAGAAAACCTTGCTCGAAAATATATGCTTATCCCCATTCGACGGGAAAAGAAAAGATTAATCGTTGCCATGGCCGATCCTTTAAATATTATGGCAATCGATGATGTTAGAATTGCCACGGGTTACGAGGTAGATCCGGTGATTTCAACAAAGCAGGACATTATAAATGCCATTGATCAATACTATGGCAAGGAGAATGCTGAGAGAGCAATAGAAGATTTTAAGAAGAATTATAACTTGGATAATATATCCGACTTGGATGAAGAAATCATAAATGAAATCAATAACGCTCCTGTGGTACGACTGGTCAACTCCATAATAAAGCAGGCTATTAATGCAAGAGCCAGTGATGTCCATATTGAGCCCTTTGAAGATACACTCCGTATAAGATTCCGAATAGATGGGGACTTACAGGAGGTAATGAAGCCTGCTAAACAAACCCATGGTGCCATCATTACCAGAATAAAAATCATGGGCAAGATGAATATTGCTGAAAGACGTATTCCTCAAGATGGCAGAGTTGAAATGGAATCTAGCGGCAAGGATCTGGATTTGAGAATATCCACGATTCCTACGATTTATGGAGAAAAGATCGTTATGCGAATACTGGATAGAAGCGACTTTTTAAAGGATAAAAATCAACTAGGATTTTCTAGTAAGAATATTACAAGATTTAACGAAGTGATTAAAAATAATAACGGTATTGTTCTGGTTACAGGTCCTACTGGAAGCGGTAAAAGCACAACCCTTTATACGATACTGGCTGAAATTAATAAAACCAATAATAATATAATAACCCTAGAAGATCCAGTGGAATATCGAATGCATGGGATCAACCAGGTGCAGGTGAACCCCAAGGCTGGTCTAACCTTCGCCAGTGGACTTAAATCCATGCTTAGACAAGACCCCGATGTCATCATGGTTGGTGAGATTAGAGATAGTGATACTGCTGAAATGTCCATTCGGGCTGCGATAACGGGTCACTTGGTTTTAAGTACTTTACATACAAATAGTGCATCAGCCACCATTAATAGACTTTTAGATATGGGTATTGAATCTTACCTCGTGGCATCTTCGGTGGTAGGTGTCATTGCCCAGAGGCTGGTTAAAAAAATCTGTCCCTCCTGTAAGGAAAGCTACATACCTGATGAGAATGAACACGCCATACTAGGAGTAGAACCGAAATTAACCACCCTATACCGGGGTAAGGGATGCTCCTATTGTGGCCATACCGGCTATAAGGGGAGAAGTGCTATTCACGAAATCATGATCGTTGATAAAGAAATCCGTAAAATGATTATAGACTCAGCCAGTAATGATG
>JUEG02000419.1_pt1 | contig 15431 bp, 12 predicted proteins | sample 432341 | NCBI WGS metagenome assembly JUEG02 (sample SAMN02953476, study PRJNA257561) | rock porewater metagenome | biome: terrestrial; feature: Opalinus Clay rock; material: porewater; isolation source: Opalinus Clay rock BIC-A1 borehole | place: Switzerland: Mt Terri URL, St-Ursanne ...
CTTCGGTAGGGGATTCTACCCCCACCGAAGTAGAAATCGGAACACCCACTTAAAGAAGTGGGAGTCTCGGAATTGATAAAAAACCATGTCATCTCTTTAAGTGAACGAAGGTTAGACCATTAATTAGCCGAGGAGTTGTTGACTCGCCCCGACGAATCAAGCTGGTAACTCTGCTCAGAGTTAAAAGGATTGCTTGGAATTTCATTAAGGTAGGGACCTTGCCAATCACTCATGCCCTTCTGAGAATATACCAAATCAGTTACACTGTGCGGATAAGTTCCGACATCAATCTTGTAAAGCTGGGCGGCTCCTTCGATTCTTTGGATGTTGGCCCGATTCATTTGCAAGCGAACATGTTTGGAGGCTGAACTGTAGTAAGGGGTAAATGAGGTTAGCAGAACTCCCATAAGGAAAAGGACAACCAGAACTTCCCATAAGGTGAAACCTGATAGTCGTGACTTGTTATTTCTCATCAAGGAAATTCTTCTCGGATAATTCACGCTTCTCAATTCTAAACTCACAACTTTCAACTCAATACAAGATTCCTAACACACAATTCTTCTTCTTTCTCTGTCCATTAAGAAATCCCTTCCTGCCTCGACATATCTTTCTCGAAAATACTTTTAGTTACCATTTTCCCCTATTAATTCCATAGCATTACATCGATATGTACTTTTGCAATTGCAATAAGGAAAATCTGACAAAGATTCTTTAATCCTTGTCAGATTTTGTATACTTCTTGGTTTTAAGCAATAACCTGATTCTCACCCAAGTCTGTCTATAAGAACTCAGCAAACTATTGATCTTATTTTAGGCCTTATAACTGAATGCATCCTTAAACCCATACTCATTCCATTTTTCTTTGACCACTTCCAGCACTGGTTCTGATAAAGTGATATTGGTGGGTTTTTCTTTCCATTCATAGGGAATAGTGCAATCCATGATAATCCTGGAGGTAATGTCCCTGGCTCCGATGGGCAAAGAGGGATCCAAGGGGGTTGAACGAGCCCTTGAGATAATTTGGCAGCCACGCAAAGGATTCATTCTAGTCGTCATTGCCCAAAGGACACGACCCATATCATCAGCTGGAATATCCTCATCGACTACGACAATTACTTTAAATCCGTAGGATCCTGTCGTCGTAGCAATAACCGCATTGCCAACGTGATCTGAATGACCGGGATACATACATTTTACCGAGACGACGGCCATATATCTTCCGGATGACTCTGGCGGTACATAGACTGATTGGATACCGGGAACTTTCATTTGTTCTAAGTCAGACCACAATGTCGCAGTGCGGTTCATCGCCTGAATCATGTGGGTATCTGTCACAGGTCTTCCTACCGTTGTAGAATGGAAGATCATATCATTACGATAAGTGACGGCTTTGACATTAATATAGTGTCTGGGAGTAGTCCCTACGCCCGAATAGTAGCCCGTATATTCTCCGAAGGGTCCTTCTGCTCGTAATTCTTCCGGCCATAACTCACCCTCAAGAACCATTTCTGCATTCGCTGGGATGGGTAAATCGACATATTCTCCTTTTACCACTTCTACAGCAGAACCACGCAGAGCTCCAATGTAATTATACTCATCTTCTCCCGCACTAATTGTCGTACTGGAAGCCAGGAACATTAAGGGATCATACCCTATAACGACAGCTACTTGCATAGGTTTATTGAGTCCGATATATTTCTTCCGGTGTAAGTCGCCATGTTTTCCTTTGATGAACATGACTCCAACGGTATTTTTATCAAGCATTTGCATCCGGTAAGTACCCAGGTTGATCCATCCTGTCTCAGGGTCTTTAGTGATACAAGTGGCAAAGGTCCCAATATATCTGCCGCCGTCCCTTTCATAAAATTTAGGAACCGGGAATTTAAATAAATCAACGTCGTCCCCTATATCGATATTTTCCTTAACTGCTCCGGTTGCAACATACACCGGGGGAATCAGGGTCTTGCATCTGTCTACCCATGCTCTGGCCATTTGAGTTTGGGTCGTCTCTATAGGCATATTCATAGCAATTGCTAAACGTTTAGTGCTGGATAAGGCACCGACAAATACTTTGCCGCCTTTATAGTCTTTAACATTTTCAAAAAGTAAGGCCGGACCTGTTTTCTCTTCATTAACTTTGGCAATATGGGATAGTTCGAGATTCCAATCGACCTCATTTTTAATCCGCAACAGTTCCCCGTTTTTTTCTAGTTCACTGATAAAATCCCGCAAGTTCTCATTTGGCATACTATATCCCCCTTTTAATTCTTAATAAGAAGACTCTTCGTTACCGCAATTTGACCCTGCTTTACCCTTTCCCTTTAAAACCTCTCTTTGGACGGGTTCCCCTTAAATCTCCTTTGATTCACTTCACCTCCCTTTCTAACTTATCTTTTCTTCTTCCATCTTTGCTGTAATAATTTCCCGCAACCTGCTTTTGTTGACTTTAGAATCGGAAGCAAGTGGGAAAGTATCCACGATCTCTAAGTGCTCAGGAAGTTTGTATTTAGCAAGTTTCTTTTCATTGAGGAAATTGACCATTTCCTCAAAAGTCAATACCCCCTCCTTATTATTAGGGATAACAAAGGCGCAAGCCTTTTCACCCATAATCTTATCGGGCATAGCAACGATCGCTACATTAGATACCTTTGAATGGGCCATCAAAATGTTTTCTATTTCGCCGGGATAAATATTTTGCCCCCCGCGGATAATGATATCTTTCTTTCGGCCAACGATCATAATAAATCCGTCGTCGTCTATTTTAGCTAAATCTCCGGGAGAGGCCCAACCCTCGCTGTCATAAGCCTCGGCAAAGGTTTTTACCGGGTCACGGTAGTAACCGCCCGAATTCTGGGCACCACGGAAATACAATTGTCCAACTTCACCCTGTGGTAATACATTGCCATCATCATCGACGATTCTTATTTGATTGCCCGGCAAGGGTTTCCCGACGGTGGTGCGGCGCTTTTCAGCAGAATCATTGATATTAATCCCCGTAACAGAACCCGTATCTTGAGAACCATAGGTACTTATTATTGGGCCATTGAATCGCTGTTCTACTTCTTCCGCAAGTGTAGGGGAAAGATAACCTCCCGCGCTGCGTATAGCCCGAATTGAGCTTAAGTCATATTTCTCTAATGATTCTTGCATAATCATGGCCAACTGAGCAGGTACTACGCAGGGAATTGTTACTTTTTCCTTCTCAAAAAACTCCAGGGCATTTTGGGCACTGTAGTCATAGAGCAATACTATCTTGGCAGCTGCTTGGGGAGCACAGAAGTAAGTTGGAGTACCACCGGCAGCGCCAGCCGCCGGGGCAACGGCACAGAGCACATCCTTAGGGCTCAGTTTCCAGTTCCTTACATGAGTTTTAGAACTCCAAAGGCGTGCAGCTATGGAATATTCAACAACTTTAGGCACCCCGGTCGTTCCGGTAGTAGTGCTTAAGAAGCCCACATGGGTCGGATCAAATCGTCTCTTAGTCAGGTAGTCCACAGGATATTTTTCTTCTAAAGGATCATTTACAATATCTTCAAAGGAAATTACCCCTTTAGGAACATCCTCACCGATTACGATGATATTTTTAAGTAGTGGCAGTTGTTCCTTTAGTTCTTGATACATTTCATAATAGTCAAAGTTTCTATACGAGCGGGAGATAATGACAGTCGTTGCTTCAATCAAGGAAATTATTTCTTGACATTCTTTGTGACGCAAGGTGTGCATTAAGGTCATTGAAACAATTCCCGCTTTTTCACAAGCAACCCTGGCGATAAACCCTTCTACACAATTGGGCAAATGAACCACTACCCTGGCATCTTGAGGAATACCTAATTCGATAAAAGCTAAAGCAAGCCGATCGCTTTGCTTTTTTGCTTGAAGCCAGGTTAAACGAGTTCCTTTGGAATCAACCAAAGCCTCTTTATTGGGAAACTCCTTAGCGTTTCTATCCCAGAAATCCGAAAAAACTTCATTCGTCCAATACCCTTTGGCAGTAAATTCCTCTACTTCTGCTTTGCTGTACCTAACAGGAATCATTGATTAATTCCTCCTTCATAAATAGGTTCTGCTTCAAAAACAGGTTTTACCAAGTCCTTAAACGCCTTAATAACGGCCTCCCCAAACTCCGGTTCATCAATATTAGCGTCAACCTCAATCACTTCGATATGCTCAGCAGCCAGCTCTTTGAAAACTTTTACAAAAATCAAATCACTTTCCGGTTCAAAGATAGCAGTACCTGCTTTATCGAAAGAGGCCCAGCCTTTCAACGGAATCAAGAACTTTACGGGACCGCAGGCTGCATTTAGTTTTTCGGCCATTGCCCGCGCTACTACTCTTAATTCATCCGAGTTAAGACGCAAGAAAGTACGCAAGGCATCGAGATCATACTTTTTTCGTTCGTAATAATCAGGCTTATATTTACTCCGTGGAGGAGTCATTAAATTTACAGCACAGGGCGCGATAATCTGGGGAATACCGATTTTGCCGGCAGCTTCAAGTCGTTTTTTCCCTGCCGATCTGGTTCCGCCAAAAATTTCCTCCCCTACTCCGCCAGGTGCCAAATCAATAACGGCTTTGAACATGCCCTCTCCACTCATCATCTCCTCCATAGCCTTATCGGCTACCCCGGTTGCAGAAAAGCCGATAATCTGATACCCTTCCACCTCCAAACGGTTGCGTACAAAATTGGCAGTTTCTTCACATAAGCTCAGTTGGGTCATAGCTATATAATCCTTAGGTCTGTCCTCTTTTCCCGGTACTTTCTTCTCCGATTTTTGGGTCATACCCACAATTGCGCCTGCCGCCTGATCTAAGATATCTCTTATTAAGTCGTTTAAGCCTGTAAAATCAATAACCGAGTGAAAGATAGTAATATCAGAGGTTCCAAAGTAACGGCTTGCTAACCCCTGTGAAGCGGCAACACTGCTAACCATAGATTTAGGAACACCGAAAGGTAACGTTCTCATTATGTTCGTGACTAAGAGACTGTTCGTGGCACCGCCGATCCCAATGACGCCCTGAATCTTCCCCTCAGCATAGAGTCTTTTAAGCTTGGCAGAAGCACCCGCAGTAATAATTTCGGCAAGTCGAACGCGGTTCTCTGTGGAAAAGACTGTTTCAGCCGGATTGCCAAGGGCAAAAATTTCTTCACGTGTAACGTCTGCCGGCATCCCCGGCTGTCCTCTGGTTCCTAAATCAAAAATAATTGTTCGGCAATTTCTTGCTTCGATTTGCTTTTTTAGATAATTAGTTTCGGCGGCCTTAGTATCCAAGGTACAAAGGATAGCGATTGTCTTGCTCATTAAATCCTCCTTTGAACAGTTTTTGTAATATTCTAAATCTTATGTTATCAGACAAATAATTCTATAACTATTCTCATATTGGGTAAAAATCTTGCGAATATCTTAGCTACTTTAGTCGTACGTGCTCACCCCTTGGTACCTTTCATCCTGCGGTCGCCTCTTAATAATTAGCGTCTATTCTTAGGGGTACTGCTCTGTACCCCTGTTTGTATTGTTCAAAGTTCAGCGCTGCTATACCAACGCTGCACTCAATTGATAAGTTTTAGGGCTAACTGTATCTGCAACCCCACATCGGGATCATCCATATCAATTCCCGCTATCTCCTCTATCCTCTTCAAACGGTATTTCATGGTGCTGTGATTGAGAAAACCTTCTCTTGCGGCCTTTAAGATATTGCCATTATTTCGATAATAAAGTTCCAACATGCTTACTAACTGAGCATTATGTTTCCGGTCGTAATCAATTAAGGGGCGGAGTACCCGGTTTGCAAATCTTGCGAACCTTTCCTTATTGATTTCCAACAGCGCAAACACCCCCAGACGCTCATAGGACATCATCCGGTTTTCCTGGTTCAGGCTTTTCATGATCTCCAAAGTGCTGGTGGCTTGCCAGTATGATTCCTTAAATTCGTCAAAACGATGGCAGTTCCCACCTAGGGCCAACCACCAGACAGTCTCACCAGGTTGTTCGCTTAATTCCTTCTCAATTGCTTTGGCCAAGGGATTGTTCTTCTCACACACATTTAAAGCGGCTAACACAAGGATATAGCGGTTGCTGATAACAATACTCCCGGGGGATTCCCGCTGGACTGCCTCTTTCACCAATTCATAAATGCGCCGTTTGGCAGACGACCCTGGGTATGAAGCTTCTCTGCTTTCCACATCGATAATAAACACTTGATAGGTATCTGCAAATACAAACCCCAACTGGGCTGAGCGGTGATAGGCTGCCTCTTCAGATTCGTAGTTGCCTGCTATCAAATCTTCAATGAAATCTTCTCTTTGGCGCATTTCCACTGCCAAGGCTGCTTTTTGCTTCAGTAATTCAAGAGCAAAGACCCTTCCCGCCTGCTCCATGGCAATATAGTCCAACTCAAACAGCCTTTTTTCCTTTTCCAGCGCTGACACATACCCAAAAACTTCCTTACCGGCAACAATGGGCACGATTATCTGCCGCCTTCCCCCAGAGTCTGTCTCAAGAGTAACCAGACGCTTATCATTCACGAGGGCCTGCATTTCCTGTCGATACCGCGGGACTTTCATCAGATGCCCAATTGAGAGAAATCCATTTTCCGGCTCGGTATTCCCTCCGGATGCTGAAATCAGTCTGAAATTTTCATCCTCCACCCATACATGGCAGTTGATTAACTCTGCCAGTGTCCGGGCGATCGCCTCCAGTCCCTGACACTCCAGGACCAATTGGGTTAACTGGGTGTGAATATCGCTGGACTTCTTGAGCTTAGCGTGCTGAGCAGTAAGGACATTGTTAAGTTGGTTAAGCTGAAGCACTTTTTCCTGTAGTTCTTCGTCTGTTCTTTCATATACACGGGCATTTTGGATCGCTATCGCCGCTTGTGCTCCAAGAATTTGCAGCAGTTCCTGATCTTCATGGTTGAAAACCCGGTTGCCCGGTTTTTTAACCACTACCATGGCACCAATCATAGACCCTTTGAAATAAAGAGGTACTCCGAGGGAATCTTCCTGTACCACAATGGCCCGTCCTGTCTTGAGCACAGGAGTAAGAAGCTCGCCGGGATCATTTGTAATCTCCGACCACACTTCCGCTTCCTCGGTCCTGTACACGAGAAATTGGCCATCTTCCATAACAAGGGCCATGCAAGAGGCCTGTGCAAAGAACATTTTCGCGGCGTACTGGATAAACCTTCTTGGCAGTTTATCCGAATCGTAATTAGTGGTGATTTCTACTGCAGCCTCGTTTAAGCCTCTCCACTGCACAACCCGCTCCCTTTCCTCGGTCACCATTTTTTGCAGGCTTTTAAGCACTGAACTAGGCCGCAAGTCTTCAATACACCTTGCCGCCTCTCTGCCCCAGGCTTCCAGCGGACGCAATTCCCATTTACAGTGTTGGTCTCCTTTGGCACCGCACATGGTCTCCACCGATACAATTTCCCGTCCCATAAACCCACTGGCATAACCGCTGGCATATCCGGATACCGTCCAACAGACTGCTTCCGTGGCTTGACCATAAAGTTTAAGATGTTGCTCTACTTCATTCGAATTATGCCATTCCCCTCGCATGAGGAAAGTCCCCTCATCCCGGTTAAATTCTAAATGATCACATTTGACATGGGCCGAACCCTCGATGGTATGGATCATTGGCCCTGCCAACATCCACTCGGCATCAGTCTCAAAATTGAACATATTCTTTACGCTCATGACATCAGCATAACCACAACGGTACCCAAAGCGGGTAAGAACCCCCCGGGCATTGTCCTCCCCCAGTGACTCAATCAATTCCTGTCGCAGTTGTCCAAGGGCGTCTGCATTGAACAACAGCATTCGGTTGCCCCGAAAGGTCATTGTTCCCCTCTCTCTGTCGAGGGTGAGAAAATTCTCAAAATCAAACACTGGTTTCATTTGCGGCCCCCCAATATTAATTACTTTTTTTAACTCATCCATTCGTATAAACCAACGCAAATGAGAGTGGAGTGGGACTCTGGACTCAGTTCCCCTCAAGCGGGTTTGTACAAATTAATGAATTTGTTTTAAAATTTTCCCCAATTTAGGGATACTAAGGCACCCCTTGGGAAATTGACAAAATTGTCAAAGAGTTTTTCCTCACTTTAGGAATAGTAAGGCAAAACCAATCATGCTAACATTTAATTATAGTCTGAAAGTTCAGAATATACAGGCTTGTTAAGTTAAAATGTACCACTCTTCAGGTCAAAAGCCACTTTTTATAGAGGGCAAAGATTAAAAAACTTGAGAAAAGGAGTAATTATCATGAAAAATATTTTGATCGTAGCTTGTCTGGACACCAAGAGTACAGAGGTTCTTTTTTTAAAAGAAAGAATTGAAACCTTCGGAGCCAAAACAATTATCATCGATGCCGGAATCTTGGGAGAGCCCCTTTTTCCGCCGGATTTTACACGAGCGGATGTAGCGGAAATGGCTGGTACGACCCTGGAAAAGGTCAGAAAAATCCCCTCCGAAGGCCAGGCCATGGATATTCAAATCAAAGGCGCTATTGGCATAGCACAGAAACTGCACAGTGAAGGTAAGGTACATGGAATCCTGGGTATAGGAGGGGCCATGGGTACCGGCCTGGGAACAGCGGTAATGAGCTCTTTTCCTATCGGAATTCCGAAAGTTATGATTTCTACTGTGGCTGGGGTCGGTAATTTAGTAGGAGTCTTCGTCGGAACTAAGGACATTAACATGTTTCACTCGGTGGCGGATGTAGCCGGACTGAACCGGTTGACCCGAACTATTTTCTCCAATGCAGCGGGAGCGGTTGTGGGCATGGCAAATGCCGGTGTTGATAAACTTGAAAATAGAAGGCTGGTTGCCGTTTCAACCCTTGGCACTACGGAACATGCTGCCGAAAGAACAAGGGCACTGCTTGAGCTGGCCGGTTATGAATCCGTGACTTTCCACACAACAGGTGTTGGCGGTCGAAGCCTGGAGCACTCGATAATAGATGGATTGGTTGACGGAGGGGTAATAGAGTATTCTCTACATGAATATATCGATCGGATAGCAGGGGGGCTATACCAGGCTTCTGATGATCGATACGAAAACGCCGGCCTTATGTCTCTACCTCAGGTATATGTTCCAGGTTCTACTGATTTTATTGTTGAGGGGCATGGTAAGGAGAAGTACCAGGGTCGTAAAACTCATATGCATAATCAGGCCATCATGTTGTACCGAACCAGCCCGGTTGAAATGAAACAGTTGGGAGAGGAAATCGGTCAGAAGCTGAGTAGGAGCAAATCTCCGGTTACGGTTGTAATTCCAATGCGAGGCTTTAGTGTCCACGACCGAGAAGGCGGTCCACTCTGGGAACCCGAGGCACTTTTGGAGTTTGCTAAGGGCATTGAGAGTAAGGCCAATACCATGCTCAAAGTCAAGAGAGTGGATGCTCATGTTCTCGAAGAAAGATTCATTCAGGAAGCTTTGGACTCATTCCTGGAAAACGCTAAAATTGTTGACACTATGGCTGCGATTGACGTTAGATCAGCCGGATAGTGTTATCCCACAGCAAGGGTTCCTAAGAGGAGGGTTTCCTCCTCTTTTCCTGCTTTACAAAGCTTAAGCTCTGTGACAGTCTGGGCAGGAATTTGTAATTCATCCTTGACACTCCTTTCAGAATCCGGGCTATTATTTTTGAATATTTAGAACTTTCTAAAACCTTACCATATATTGAAAGAAGGTTACTATCCCCATAATAGTTAAAAAACCTATTCGAGAATTTGTACAATTTGGCTAAAATTTATTCGAGAGTGAATTTATATGGCAAGAGCCGCCTTTACGTTCAATTGAAACGCAGGGCGGCTCTTGCCATATAACTGAACAACCTTTCTCAAGGGTTGTTCTTCTTACATTGTCCGCAGTTTCTGCCGAGTTCCTCCGCCCTCCCAGCGTTTAAACAATTGGTGACTGACGTCAAATTGGTCCAGGGCCTTGCCCACAGTCTGATTGATGATATCATCGATTGTCTTAGGCATGTGGTAATAGGCGGGCATAGGCGGGAGAATGACTGCACCCATTTCCGCCACAGCCGTCAGTAACTTAAGATGTCCAATATGAAGAGGGGTCTCACGAGGGATAACTACCAGTTTCCTTCTTTCCTTCAGCACTACATCAGCCGCTCGGACCAAAAGCGAGTCGTTATAGGAATTGGCTAAAGCTGAAAGGCTCTTAATGGCACAGGGTGCTATGAGCATTCCGTCCGTTTTAAACGAACCACTGGAGATGGAAGCTCCTATGTCCCTGTTATCGTAGACATAGTCCGCTAAGTTCTCCACTTCCTTCACACTAAAATTTGTCTCCGTTTCAATAGTTCTTTTGGCGCTATCCGTCAAAACAAGATGGGATTCTATTTGGCAAGCCCCTAAAGTCTGCAACATTCGAATGCCGTAGATGGCGCCGGTGGCACCGGATATACCCACAATCAACTTCATTCTTATCCCTCCACTTCACTTTTCTTGAATGTTAAAGTAACTACATCCCCGTCTACAATGTTTAAGGTGTCTTTAATGCATACCGGCGCCACTATTTCGATTCTTCCAATCGGGTGTTTGGTTTTTCCTGGCATCACCACCGCACCTACAAGTTGATCATTGATCAAGGTCTCGTAACAGATGGCCGAGCAAGACGTTTTATTTCTCGGCTCGATGAACACCCCGCCAGTCTGACCAAAGCTCACTAAACTATCCCAATCAAGTTCAATCATATCTACATTTAAAGTGCCGGGGTAGGGTACAAACCCCAGCTTATTTAAGAATTGCTCAACCACCCAATCAAGCTGGGTAAAATATTTACCTTCCTTAAAACCACTTGAAACTGTACCCTGCAACTTTATTTCCATTCCCGAACACCTGCCTATTTAGAGTTGTATCCCTCTTCATTCCTCAATTACCTCGACAACCCCATTAGTGCCATCAATTCGAATGCGTTGACCTGTCCTAATGTGTTCAGTAACCCTAACCCCCCGAGTAATGGTACCTACCACCGCCGGAATATTATACTCCCTTGCACAAATAGCCGCATGAGCAAGCATACCTCCACTGTCTGTAACAACGCCCTTAATCTTGGAGAAGAGTGGAGTCCAGGCCGGTGTTGTAAAAGGAGCCACCAGCACATCATCCGGTTGCAGTACATCCGAGAAATCCTCATAACCCATAATAACTCTGGCAATGCCCTCGACAACCCCTGTAGCACCAGGGAATCCCTCAAACCGCCCCGCTACTCTGTCTTTAGTATTGGCATTACCACGAATTACTTCATCGGTTAACCCCCAAATCTTGATTAATAGCGGGTCATCTACTCGCCCCACCGGAATAGTACCTATAAAAGCTGGATTTTTCACTTCATGAAGATCCTGCCAGACCTGTTTTCGATTCTGAACCATAGCAGGAATCCTTAATCCATGTTCCTGAACGCCAAGAAATTTATTTAAAATAATATCAGCTAACACATCATCTAACTCAGTGACAGTTAGGAAACAGACGTCTTCAGGCGTGTCTATCATCCCAAACTTCATTAGCCGGTAACCGCATTCTTGTATAACATAACGAAGTTCTGAGTACGTCCACTGTTCGAAATAAAAGTGATGATCCTCCTTAAAAGGGTAGGTGTACTGAGCATGTTTTAAAGCCCCTAAGAAACGTGCCTTATCATTTTCGGGAATTCTGGCAACTGCAGCTTCAATAAACTTGTCCCTTTCGGCAACGATTTTCGCGTTATGCTCTTCGAAGTCAAAGCCACCTTTTTGAATATAGGTTTTAATCGTCGAAATAGCCGGATAAGGATCCTCCTTCCAAGTAGGATAGTAAACATCAAAAATAGCAACTGAGGTACGACCTCCGTACTGTTCTAAAAAATGCTCAAACTGTTCCCACCAAACTTTACCTAATTCGAACTCAGTCATTAACCGTTTAACTGTATTGGATTTTTCTGTACGCTCAACTTCATCTATAGAGCGTTTGAGATCTCCACTTACTTTTTCCGCTTGATCGAAAACATCCGTTAGATTCATTTCCTGGGCTATGGCTGCCAGCCGCCACATGGCGCGGTCTATTTCAAACATTTTTGTCTCGAAGCCCTGCAGGAAAATGCGCATATCCTTCTCTTCGATATTAAATTCCTTGCAAATTCCTTCAAAAGTCGTATAGGCAAAAATCGAGGGGTACAAATAAATAAAATGAAGTTCCCAACTGCGTTTAGAAATTTTTATGGCATCCCTAAGTATCAACAGCAATCTATCAAGAGGAAGGGAGCGTTTATTGATGCCTCTGAGATAACTTAACATGTTGGTCCATTCTTTAACTCCCTCTGCATAAAACTCCGGCCAAGTGTCCAAGGCCTTCCTTAATTTCTGCTCAAACATTGGTTTCTTGGGCTTAATTTCTTCAGGGTCTAATATAGGCAAGACTCCAGGATAAATCCTCCCATCATATAAAACATAGTCAAATCCGCGAGAGTAGGGATAAGCAATCCATTCTGCTGCTGCCTGAGTGCCACGGGGCCAGTGAAGAACCGAGGCACCCATAGGGGTACTTGGAGGATTGTTGTGTACATCGTCATGAAACCAAAGTCTGGCTTCATCATCCTTCCTGTAAGCCTTCTTAACCAGCCATTCGACCGCATGTACTTGGTTTTCACTTGTCATTTCTAAATCCACTCTCTTTTAGGATTATTTCAAGGTGATACTATTCTTCCTTTGCTACGCTTTAAACGGTATTTCATTCACTCAGATCACCTAGGACTTGATTAACTTCCCTTAAACGGGGACGGGCAACTGCATCAACAATTATGCCGTTAACCTTAAAAGTTAACATCCCCTCCCTCAAGATTGTTTGCTTTAATGTTATTTGAATATTCGGAACTATTTAAATATTACCATAGACTCCGAAAAAAATACTATTCCCAAGATAGTTGAAAGGAGCTGCCCATTTTTATACAATTCGGTTAAACAAAAGAAGTATCCTTAACTTACGTTGAAAATGCTCCCCCCTGGCAGTAGGTTTTAAAATTCAGCCAGGGGAGGAGCATATAATTCATTGTTAAGCTATCCTCTTTACTAGTTAACCTTGAATCCTGACCTCCGGCTCCAGTATCGTCTCTTCCATTGGAGGAATTTCTTCGGGTCCGATAGGCGGTCCAAGTGGACTACAAGGCATCTTGAACCAGAATAAGCTGTGCCCTACTGCTAAAATAGCGACTACATGTAATGTGAAGAGCATAGAAAGAACCGAGATGTCAAAGGGTGGTACGGGAACCCCGGCAACAATAACCTTGGCTACCATAGGCGCTAAGATAACTTTAAGGAGAGGAATCCAGATAACTACCGCAATAAAGACAATTATCAGATTGTAAATACCCCGTTTGGGTTGAATATATTTGGCATTGGGGTGATAGCCAAAGATAAACGAATGAAACAATACCCAGCCGATAATTGATCCTGCTACCGCGCCAAAAGAAAAACTTGGACTTAGGAAATTAAGAGTAACTGTCCAAGAGAGGTAGCCTAAAATAACAACTGCCACTGTCAATAGGATTTGACCCAATGGCTGGCCCAGCTTATAAAAAGGATAGCTCTGCATCGAGAGACCGTTGCCAAAGATCATAATCCAGGCGATAGTCCATATCATCATCCCTAAGAGGTAGTCAGCCCCCAATAAACCCTTAGGAAAAGACGGTTGGTCAAAGGGCATTCCGTGGAAATTAATCATCGTTAACCAGAGAATCGAAGTGATAACCAGGACTATTATAAAACCGAACACTACGTTGACAGCCCCTGATTTTTGGGCAACCGGATAGGCCCCCCAAATAAACGTGTACCAGAGCGTGGTCATAAAGAGCATGGCTCCAAAATAGATACCTACTGGAAATAACGGAAAAGCCGGCCAGATATTGGTGAAGAATAAGGTCAGGAAAATCGCTAGAACCACCCAAACAACAGTCATGAGCAATCCCGTGCCTGCTTTATTCATTCCAGGCTTCCAGAATCCTTCCGGAGGTGTCACCGGCCAGCCTCTGCCATTTACTCCTAAAATAAGCAACCAGAACAGTAAAACAAAAGAAGCCGGAGCGTAGGTTAGGAAAAACATTTTTGCAGGAACGAGATACATGATTAACCACCCGATAATCATGGTTAAAACAAACAGGATCAGATTATCACGAAAGGCCTTATTCATGATTAATTAGCCCCCATTTCATAATAAATGGATTATTTCTAAATAAATAATGGCTTTCCTCAAAGTATGTTTAAATCAAGACAGGACAATACAAGACATATTCTTATTTCATTCATCACCTCCATCCTTACGGGTACCTTTACCATCACCTCCTCTGCTTTGCGGGTCCTTTTCCTGAAGCAACAATCCCGTCTTATAATCTAAAGCAAGCAAGCTTATCCCAAACCTCCGAGATTCAAACATACCAAAGGGTAATAATTATTCCGAATTATCTGAATTTTATCACACAACCCTATAATCAACACTCCCCATACTGGCTGAAAAATCACAGCCTTCTTTAGTACCATTTGGTTATACAAAAGATGAAATATTGCACTTAACTTTATATAAATTTAACCAAACTGCCCTCGCTTTTTTTAATTTAGTTATTTAGGACTATCAACTTTGTGATATCCCCGCTCAAAGCCTTCCTTTTAAGTAGATAAAACTTAAACATTGAGACATAAAATATAATAGTGGGGCTGACCTGGCTAATCAGTCGCCCCACTATTATGTATTTTGACACTCTAAAGAAATTATTGAATGTCACTATATTTTATTGACAAAAATGGTGTTGATGGTTTCAAACTAAGCATTATGTATCCAAAGTCACTTGGACTTCGGACAGCTCATAACCATCTTTAGTTTCATCAACCTTTAAATCTAACTCAATATGTTCGCCAAATTTTATAGTATTATCCGTAAATTTCAGAAACTGGGGTATTATGCAATGCCAACGGGCCTTGGAAACTCCCTTAAAGGCACTCGGATTTTGTAAAATCTGCAGAGCAAAGGGATACTTCTTGTAATAAGAAGCCAAAACGACCGCTGTCTCTTTGAGGTTTTTCACAAGGTATGCCTTCCCTTTCAGTTGAAGGCCTTGAATCCTCTTCGGATCCTGATGGTCTTCAGTAATTGCCGCCGCTGTCAGGGGATTTTCTCGCAAGTTACTGCTGTGTTTCGACGTAAGCTCTGACAAAAAATAAATGTAGAATCCACGATTGACAAAGAAAACAGGGGTAGCCCAAGGTCCGTCTTCCCCATAAGTAGAAAGGATCATGGTATTGTGGTTGGCTAAGTAGTTAAGCATTCTTTGAGCTTTCTCTGTCATAATAAACTCCTCAATATTTTATAAAGCAACCTTACTTCAAATTTCATCAATTCCGAGACTCCCACTTCCTCAAGTGGGTGTTCCTTATTCTACTTCGGTG
>JUEG02001165.1_pt1 | contig 15352 bp, 17 predicted proteins | sample 432341 | NCBI WGS metagenome assembly JUEG02 (sample SAMN02953476, study PRJNA257561) | rock porewater metagenome | biome: terrestrial; feature: Opalinus Clay rock; material: porewater; isolation source: Opalinus Clay rock BIC-A1 borehole | place: Switzerland: Mt Terri URL, St-Ursanne ...
GCTCCACCGAAGCACGCCAAGTCGATCCCGAGTTGTTCTTCCCCGAGCCCGACGAGATGGACCTCATAAACGCGGCCAAGACGCTGTGCGCGCAGTGCCCCGTCCGCCCGACTTGCCTGGACGCCGCCCTCGAGAACGGCGACCGCGACGGCATCCGGGGCGGAATGACCGAAGAGGAGCGCGAACCCCTGCACCGCAATCTTCCGCACCGCCTCGACTACTCCCGGGTCAACGCGGCCATCGCCGGGCGCGACATCCACCTCACCGACGCCGAACGGCGCGCCGTCGTCCGCGCCGCCTACGCCGCCGACACCCCCGCCAGCCGCCTCGCCTGGATCCTGAAGATCACCGAAGAGCACGCCGACAAGCTCTACCGCCGCGCCCGCCGCGAGATCCGCAACCGGACCCTGGCCAAGACCGAATCCCTCGCGACACCCAAGCCGAAGACCCCGACCCGCGACGCACTGCGAGCGGCAGCGTGAGCCTGGCCGCGCCGATGCCGGCGCGAGTCACACGATGGGACAGGGCCACCATCGTCGCCCTCGGAGGAGCGGGATGTGCCCTGTCGTACGACGCCCTCCAGCAGATGGCCACCGCCATCCATGTCCGCGGTCTCCTGACCTACCTCTTCCCCTTGGTGATCGACGGATTCATCGCCTACGGGGTACGCGCCCTGGTGGTCCTGCGCGATGCCAGCTTCTGGTCCCGCCTGTACGTCTGGATCCTCTTCGGCACCGCCACCTCCGCCAGCATCTGGGCCAACGCCCTGCACGCCGTGCGCCTCAACCAACAAGCCGGAATGGACACCGGGCTACGGCTCGGCGACGGCACGGTCGGCATCCTGTCCACCCTCGCCCCACTCGCCCTCGCCGGGGCGGTCCACCTGTACATCCTCATCGCCCGCCGGGTCGCCGAGACCTCTGTTCCCGGTCACCTCGGGCAGCCGGAGACATCCGGTCACTTCTCCGACCGGATCACGGCTGGCCGGTCGGAGAGCCTCGGTCAGTCGGCCAAGGCGGCGGGCCAGGTCAGTCCCGGACACCAGCCCACCGCGCTGCCCAGGACACCCGGCCAGGACAGCCACGAGGAGGGCCCGCAACCGGCCACACGTGGCCAAGGTGTCCGGACACGCGCCAACCGGAACGGGTCCGGACAGGCCGACGGTCAGCTGACAGCTCCGTCCCTGTCGACGGTCGACACGGCAGTCCAGGCCGCTGATCAGCGCGGACAGTCGCTGAGACCCAATCCGGTCATGCGATCGCACCTCACCAAGCCCCGGTCCACCGAGCCGGAGATCTCCCCTGACACCTCCTCGGAGACCTCAGGCAGCGGCGGCCCGGAGACTGAGCCGGTCACCGACGAACTGCTGCTGATCGCCCGCCATGCGGTCACCGCCACCGGCAAGGCCACGCGCGCGGTCGTCGCTGATGCCATCCGGGGGCAGGGCCTCCCGCTGTCCAACGCCCGGCTGACCGAGCTGATGCAGCACCTCCGGAACGAGACCGGACCGCCCACCCGGTCCAAAGCCGTCTGACTGGCCGTGCCCATAGAGCGGGTGACCCGGTCACACCGGCCGGGTCACCCGCCCGACAACACCATCACCGATTTCCTTCCGCACCGGAGACGCCCGTATGCGCACCACACCTGCCACCGCCGCCGAAGCCGATGCCTGGATCACCGTCCTGCACACTCGCGGACACCTTCACCGTGCCGAGCGCGGTCCGGACGGGACCTGGACCGTCCAACGCACTCGCCGAAGCCGGCCTCGAACCCTCCACCACCCGGTCTTCGCGATGGACTTCGTCGCCGAAGTGCTCCTCGACGTACGCCACGTCGCGGAGACAAGCCGATGACGACCGCCGACTCGGCGAGTACCACCCCTGGACCACAGCGTGAAGACTCCGCAACCACCAGCGCAGCAAGCTGTAGCTTCCGAAACTCCTCCGCTGCCACGGGCTGCGGAGGAGTTTCGGAAGCGCATGCCCCCGCTCCAGAAGGGGCGGGGGAGGCCCGGCACCAGGGGGTGCCGGGCTCCGGGGCTGCGACCGGCGGATCGCAACCCGGGGGAGAAGAAGACACGCTCGCCGCGCCGCGTACGCGCCCCCGCCTGCGCCAGAGCGTGCACCGCGACCAAGTCCGCAGCGTCCGTCTGACCCGAGACGAACTCGAGACCGTGAAGCGGGCCGCCGAAGCCGTCGGCCTGAGGACCGCCGGGTTTCTCGCCGACGCCGCGGTCGCAGTTGCCCAGGCGCAAGACGGTCCCCAGACATGGCTGTTGGACCAGCGCGGGCGGGTGGAAGCGCTGATGGCCGCCAGCACCCAGCTTGCCCGAGCCGGCAACAACCTCAACCAGGTCGCCCGCGTTCTCAACTCCGGTGGTCAGGCTGACTACGCGGACGAGGCGGTCACCCGTGTCCTGCGCGCCGCCGCCCGCATCGAAGCCGCCGCAATCGAAATGGCGAGGCGCTGAAGCGTGGTCCCCGACATCTCCACCGGCGACCGTACGTACGGACTGCTGAACTATCTTTACGGGCCCGGCCGCAGGGACGAACACATCACCCCGCACCTCGTTGCGTCCTGGATGTCGGAACTCGCCCCTGACCCCGGCCGTGATCTGGCCGCCACCCTCAAGCAGCTCACCGATCGGCTCGACCTCCCCGTCATCGCGCTGCCGAAGAACCGCCGCCCGGCAAAGCACGTCTGGCACTGCCCCGTACGGACCGCCCCCGGGGACCAGCACCTCACCGACGCCGAATGGGCCGAGGTCGCCCGCCGCATCGTCCATGCAACGGGCATCGCCGAAGACGGCGACGAGAAGGCATGCCGCTGGGTCGCCGTACGCCATGCCGACGACCACATCCATCTCGTCGCCACCCTCGTCCGCGAAGACGGCCGACGGCCGCGCCGCCACGAGGACGGGATTCGCGCCCAGGCCGAATGCCGAAAGCTCGAAGCCGAGTTCGGCCTGCAGACCCTCAACAGCGGAGATCGCACCGCAGCCCAGCGCCCGACCAGCGCTGAACGCTCGAAAGCCGAACGCGCCGGTCGTACCCAGCCACCGCGTGAAACCCTGCGCACATCCGTCCGCCAGGCTCTGGCCGGTGCCGCCGACGAGGACGAGTTCTTCCGACGTCTCGCCGAGGCCGGCCTTCGTGTCGAGAAGCGCCTCGCTCCCTCCGGCGACACCCTCGGATACAAGGTCGCCCTTCCCGGAGATCGCAACCGTGACGGCCAGCCGGTCTGGTTCTCCGGCTCCAAGCTCGCCCCGGATCTCTCCCTGCCCAAGATCCGGCAACGCCTTGAGGCCGGAACAGCCGACGAGGAGCCATCCCCCGACCAGCGCCCTGGCGAACGAGCAGCCCGTCCGGCTGGTGCACGACGCGACGCCACGCACGCCGCCGAGCGGGCGGTCACTGCCCTCGGCGGAGACGACGACGAAGGCGCAGCCGCACAACTCGTCGGTGTCGGCGAGCTGCTCGACGCCGTCGCCCAGACCTCCGCTGCCTCCACTCGCAAGGAACTGATCGAGGCCGCCCGCTCCTTCGAGCGAGCGACGCGCTCCCACACCCGCGGCGAACATTCCGACAACCGCGCCATTCGCTCCGCAGCGCGCGGCATCGTCCGCGCCGGGAACGCTCTCGGCAAGGGCGAGGACGGGGGCACCACCGCGATGCTCCTGTCCACCATGGTCCTGGTCACCATCGCCGCAGTCCGCTGGCACTCCGCCCGCGGTCACGCCCAGCAGGCTGCCGCCGCCCGACAAGCCGCTCACCACTTGCGGACCGCCTACCGGTCCGCCGCCGCAGCACCCATGAACGCGATGCGTGAGCACGGCTGCCGCCTTCCCGAATCCGTACGACACCGGCACGCCAGCACCGTCGAAGTCGCGATCCCCGGCCAAGCCGACCAGCTGCTCCGCGAGCCGGGCTGGGACGCTCTCGCCGCCTCTCTCGACCAGGCCGAGCGCGCAGGACACGACCCTGCGACTCTCCTCAAGACGGCGATCGAGTGGCGGGAGCTGGACACTGCCGACAGCGCTACCGATGTACTGGTCTGGCGGCTCCGGCGGCTCGGCAAACTACCCGCCACCACCGATTCACCCCGAGCACAGGAGGACTCGCGCCCCACGAAGAAGCAGTCCCGAACCCCGAACTCGCAGACCGTCGACCCAGCGTCCCGAACCAGCTCTCCGGACCCACGCCGACGGGGCGCGAGGCGCTGACCAGCGAGACAAAGGACTGGACACCCTCAGTTAGGGCTGTTAGGGCTGATTGGACAGCGAACAGGAGATGACGCGGATGCTCAGCCGAGACCTTCAGTCCCAGAGAACCGTCCACCCGGCATCGGCGCCGGGCGACGACCCACTGCAGCGGCTGCAGGAGGAGACGCAGCCGTCGGGCGGCGACGTCCGGTTGCGCGCCACCACGCACCCCGAGGAGATCGTCATCACCGGGATCACCCTCATGTGCCCGCAGTGCGGCGCTCGTCGGGATTGGATGGTGATCTGCGACCACAACGAGATCAGCATCCGTTGCCGCTGCGCGCACCAGTGGATCGAGCCCGAACTGACCCGCGCAGACTACGAGGCGGTGATCGACATCGGAGGCCAGGACTACCCGAGCCTGGAAGCCGCAGCCCAGGCCGCGGGGTACGACGGCACCCTGGCCGGCACATACCTCGCCGTGCCCCGGGCCGAGTAGTCCCTCGTCTGGCGGATACAGACGGGCCTGGTCTCAAGAGCCTGGCCTTCCGCTTCGCAGGCCCAGCAACTCCTGCCATCCCCGTCCGCCCGCACACCGTGCAGCACCTCCGCGTCGGCACGCCGAGAGGGCTGCCCGATCCGGGGGCAGCCCTCTGCGTACGGGTGAAGCGGTGTGCGTCAGACACCGGTGGCTTCGTTCACTTCACATGTGTCCTTGGACAGCGAAGCAGTCGTGTGCAGGGTACTGATCTGGGGCGTCTAGGTTGAATGTCAACGAGAGGGTCGTTCAGTCGAAGGCGTGGACGATGCTCTCGATGATGGCGTGTACGCCGCTCCAATCGACGGTGGCGCTGTGCCGCTCGCGTCGGGCGGCCCTGATCTTCTCCTCGAACGCTTTGTGTACTAGCCCCTTGTGCGTCTTCGACAGAGCCCCCTGATGTCGCTGCACGGCGGGGATGAAGGTCCCCAGGTGGATTGGTGCCAGGGTGCCGTTGATGGTCAGGACGTCTCTGCCGAGGTACATCTCTAGGGAACCGGCGACGCCGTTCAGGTTGGTCATGGACACGGTTGGGGACGCCGAGTCGATGGTGGGGTAGCTGGCCAGCAGGGGCAAGTCCGGGTAGTGCAGCACCTGGCAGCCCATCGGAAGTCTCTGCCTCTTCAGTTTGGCGAGCGCCTCATGCCCGCCGGCGTCGTTGTCGGCGATGGCCACGAAGCGGTTGGCGACGCCTGCCGCAATGAACGCGTTCACCATGGTCGCGAGCATGCCTGCACTGCCGCGGGCCTTCGTTCCGGTGTAGTCGATGAACCGGACGAAGCCCGCGAGGTGCGGGTGGGTGATGTGCATGGCCTCGGTGAGGAGGCGGGAGTCGCTGCTTCCTTCGGTGAGCACGATCAGCGGGGCGTTATCGGGTAGGGCTGCGAGCTGGCGCTCGCGTGTGGGTCCTGCGATGGGCTGGGTCATGTCGAGGTGTACGCAGCAGCCAGTCAGCTCTCCGAGGTTGAGCCCGACCTGCGTGTCGTCGGAGACCTGGTCGATGATCAGTCGTATGAGGTTGCGTTCCTCAACGAACCAGCGGAGCTCGTCGATGTCACTCACGGTCTCGGTGGACTGATTCTGGTCCTGGAGGTATTCCTGCACTGTGGCGAACGATTCATACGACCGGTGGGGTCGGATCGCCTCGCCAATGGCGGCGAGCAGTTCGTCGGGCTCGCGCGGGGGCCGGACGACGGTCTCCCACATCGACTTGCCCTGCGCTCGCCGTTCCCGCCGCTGGCTCTGTTCCTCGCCTTCATAGTGCTTGCGCCACTTGTCGATGCCCTCTCCCAGGCTGGCAACGGCACGACGTGAGGTGAACCCCTGCACGTTGAGACGCTGCCGCAGCGCCTGGGCGGTGGTGTAGTACCCGAGCGCGTACTCGCTCTCGGGGCACTCGTCGCCGGGGGTAACCTCGCTGCCGTCAGCGCCGATGAACTTGCGGTCGGTCTCGATGAAGAGCGCTGCCAGTTCCTCGTCGTAGTGATCGCGGGTGTAGAGGAACTGGCAGTCGCCAGCGACCAGATAGGAATATTGCCCCATCCCGGCAGGGTCCCATCCCCTTGGGAACGTCGCGCCCCCTTTTTCCGAGGGTGGCCAGTGCGCTCACCCCGCATGACTAGGTTCGCCGTCACGGAAACCGAAACGGCTGGGTTCGCTGTCAAACGACTTGTCCGTTCTCAACGAACTTAGTCGCCGTCTCACCCAAGCAGTCGTGGCCGGCAGCAGCCGTGCCTTGCAGCGATGGATGTCTCACAGTGGTGTTGTCACGGTTGCGACGAAGCCGCGTCGGCCTTCCGCACTGCCTGCTCAAAACACCGCACCAGCAGCATGGTCGCCTGCACCGCGGCGAACGCGCTGACGAAGTCCGCGCTGCCGGAGTGGGTGAGGGATTGCTGCAGGTCCCAGGCAGCTTCCACCAGTCGGCGCCAGTCCTTCCGGACGCTTCCGCTGCCGCCCATCAAGGCGCCAGCGGCATAGTCCAGCCGAGCCTTCGCATTCGCCTTCTGCGGTGTTTCCTTCCCGACGGGCAGCATCTCGGGCTGGTAAACCAGCTGCCCCAGTTCGATGAGGATCTCCCGGGCTCGGCGGCCCACGTCCTGGTAGACGTCCAGCGTGGGGCTGCTGGTCAGCTCTTGGCGCAGTTCGGTGATGCGGGATTCCAGCTCGGGCCAGTCCGGGCTAGCCGGTCCACTGTCGCTCGGCGCTGCGCCGGCGGCCAAGCGCTCCAGCTGCTCACGCACCGGGGCCGCCAGCGCTTCGACGTGCTCGCGGCGGCCCTTATAGGTGCTGCTGATTCTTTGGTAGGCGCCGCGCCACTGCACGATATCCTCCCACGGAAACGGTGAGGGAATGCCGTGGACAGCCAGCCCCTCCTCCAGCTCCTCCCGGTTGTCCCGATACCGCTCCGCCGCTTGTGCCGATGAGTTACCCGTGGCGATGGCTTTCAGATCGCTCGCTACAGCATCGAGCAGCTGGAGCAGCCGTACCGGGGTGCGGGTCAATGGCTACCTTCCACAGAGCTGATCAGGTTCTCTAGGGCCTTCAGGGCGGTGAGCGACGCGCCCCGGGCCAACAGCGCGGAAAGGATCAAGTCCCGGTCGAGCAGTGCGTCCTGTCGCAGGCCGGCGAGGATGTCTCTTGCCCGGTCCCGCCCCCAACCGGGGCTGTAGGCGTTGTTCCCGTAGAAGTCTAGCTGCTCAAGGACTTCGGCCAGTTGAGCATCGAGGCCGACCGAAGGGACGTCGGGACGGAGCAGATCCACGGCGTGCGCCACGGCTGCCCACCCGGACAACGCGAGGTCACCAGCTTCGACAACAGCCACCGCATTCCCCCGGGCGAGGCGATGAGCCGTACACATCATCCGCAGGTCAGGCCAGTAGACCAATAGCGGCCCGCGCGGTGACGCGCCCCCTGCTTTCGGTGTGGTCTGCCGGTATCGCCCGGTGAAGCCGGCGAGACCCGGTACGTCATCGGCGCGGACGCCGAAGTCGCTGGTCAGGACGGTCCACGTAGCCCCCGGTGCGCACGACGAGTCTGTCCATGCGGCAGCCAGGTTGACGGCCTCTCGCAGGTCGTGATCCGGGGCGTACGGCACCCAGGTCGCGCTATAGTCCGGCCCGCCAGCCTCCGACATCACAGCTCCGTTCGTACGCGGTTCCGGGCGCCGCAGTCGCAGCGGCCTGCATCCCCATGCTGCCCCAGGACCTGCGGGCATATGGGAAGGCTCGCAGGCTACGAGCGGCTGCCACAGGACGCCGAGCAATGCCGCTGTGGGATTGCAGGGCTCGGCTTGGGACAGCAGGCACAGGCCCCCGCCCCTGCGCCCCTCGGCGCTTCCTCGCACCTCACACCGTCCACACCGTGGAGATCCGCCTCCACGACGACAGCGAGGTCCGCGCGTTGCGGAGGTCGGTCCGGTGAGGCGATGTTGAACGGCTCGCTGCGCTGTGGTCTGCGGTCCTGAACAGTCACCGGTTTTCGTTCACCCGTTCCCCAACCTCGACTGCCTTGGACGAGACGGCGACTGGATTCGTTGAGATCGGACACGACTCGGTTGGATGACAAGGGACAACATGACAGCAAATGTGCATCGGTTCCGACGGCGGTTGGCGATCTGGGGTCGCTGAGTGTTCACCGGAAATGAAGGCACTCCGGCATCCGCGGATGCTGGCGGCGGCCCGCTACTCGTGAGGGCAGCGGGCCACGAGCGGCCTCAGATCCGCTGGACGTATGGAGCCCGCCACGCAGGAGAGGGGTCCGTGCCAAGTTCTGTCCAGTATTCGCGGCCGCTGGTGATCAGGTCGTTGTGAACGGTCCAGAAGGACGCCACCCGGTGGACGCCCATCGTGTCGTGAGGGACCTCGACTTCGGAGACGACTTCTTTTCCGGACGGCACGATGCGGAGGACGTTGATGGACCATCCCTCCGGGTACTCCGCGTTGATGCGCACATAGTTCTCGCGGCCGAGGATCCGTTCACCGCTGACTGGCCACTCCACGACTACATCGTCTGCCAGCAGTCTGCCGACGCCTGCCCAGTCTCGATCCTGCATGCGGTCCCAGAGTATCTGAACAGTCTTTGAAGGTTCCATGACCACATCCTGCACTGCACCACTGACGGTGGCTCCCTGTCTCGCATAGGCACCGTCACCGAGCTCCGAGGAGACAGCCCCAGTGGTCAGCGGGGCAGCGACGTCCGTTCCCCCGTCGAGACCGGGGGTCCAACAGAGCAGGACCTGTCCGGAACTGAGCCGGACCGGGCTGGTGGTGGGAAGCCAGGTGGCGCGGATCGGTTCGGCGGGGAGCCGGGGGACCGAGCGAAGGAGGGCGTCGCGAGTGCCGTCCGGCATGGGGGTTGTGAACGAGATCGCTCAGGCCGAGGCACTCGTCTGAGACCGTGGGCCTCCCACGCGTCGTTGGGAAGGGGTGGCAGCCGGTCATTCTGTCGCCCAGTTCAGCTCCGTACGGACGTCGGGCGGGAGGATGTCCTCTTGGCCGTCCTCGGCGATGTAGACGGCCGCTCCGTTCGGACCGTGGCCTATGACGATGCGGCCGACGTAGTGGGAGTGGGGCCAGTCCGGGTTGACGGCGAGGTATGCGGGAAGGTCGGGGTCGGCGGTCTGGAGCTGGTGCAGCAGCCGGCCAACGGTGAGGTGTTTCGACAAGATGCCTCCTGGGCTGGAGCGATCGGTGAGGACAGGGGACGGGCGGTGGAAAAGGCGATCAGGGCAGGGAATCCGGCGATGGCCTGGGCGGGGGTGTCGGGGCCGAACGTCTGGTGCCAGCCCCGACCGCCCTGGTGGACCTGGACGTTGACGTGCCACAGTCCCCCCGCGCGCGGCCTCGGGCGTCCCGGGGACGAAGCCCCCGTACACGCGTCGGTCGGGCTGGAGCAGTTCACGTTGCAGTTCGGGTCCGAGAAGCTGTCCCACCCCTGGGCCTTGGGGAGAGTCGTGACGAGGCTCGCGAAGTTGCAGTCGAGCAGCCATTCGCGGTGTCCGAGCCCGGTGAACGGAAGCTCGGAGGACGTGGGAACGGGATGGTGGCGGTGAGCGTCACGATTAGAAACCCTTTGTTGACCTGCGGTTTTCCCGGCACCAAGTACGTTGACATGGTTCTGGAAGAGGTCTCCAGTCCAATGCCCACGGGTGCGTCTGCTGTGGGCGAACTGGGGTCCGAACCCGGCGAAAGTCAGCCGGCCACGAGGGAGTGAAGCGGCGGTAGCGGCGGGGGCTGTCGCCGTCGTGACCGGAAGCAGCGGTCACGACGGCGAAAGGGAGAGGAACCAGGTTGCACCGCAAGGAGACCTGTACATACGAGGAGCCGTCGACGACGGGAGACGGGTCGCGCTGAGTGTGGACGAGCTGGCCCGGTTGGTCGGTGCCGTGCCCGATGATGAGCCGGGGTACGGCTCCGGGGAGCCCGGAGCCGTACCCGAGACCTGAGCAGTTAAGCCAGCGACCGGCGCACTGCGTCGACCAGTGACGCCGCACGCCTGTCGTCGGGGCCGCCGATGATGTGGTTCATCACGTAGCCGAAGGCGATGCCTCGCTCGGGGTCGGCGAAGCCGAGGGAACCGCCTCGGCCGGTGTGACCGAAGGCGTTCGGGCCGGTCATGGGGTTGGTATCGGTGGGGAGCATGTAGCCGGAGCTGAACCGGCTCGGCATCACCATTACCCGGTCCGTGCCGCTGGCCTGTTCCTTGGTCGCCGATGCGAGGGTTTCCGGGTTCAGCAGGCGGATGCCATCCACCTCGCCGATCAGGGCGGTGTACATGCGTGCCAGTGCGCGCGCGGTGCCGATGCCGTTGGAGGACGGGAGTTCTGCGGCCTGCACCCGGGGAGAGTTGAAGTCGATTTCGGGAGGGTCGGTGACCGCGAACGCCCTGTTGCTGAAGGAGTTCGGGTCGCGCCAGGCCGCAACCAGCTCGCGGAGTTCCTCGGGAATCAACTCCGGTGGTGCGGTGGTGAAATCGACCTCGGGCTGCTGGTAAAGCATCCGGCTGACTCGGTCGCGTTCACTCGCCGGCAGCCCGATGAAGAAGTCCAGCCCCAGCGGGGCGGCAATCTCGTCGGCGAAGAAGCGGCCCGGCGTGCGGCCGGACACCCGGCGGATCACCTCGCCGACCAACCAGCCCCAAGTCCTGCCGTGATACCCGTGCGCGTTTCCCGGCGTCCACAGTGGACGCTGTGCGGCCAGTGCGTTCGCCATCGGCTGCCAGGCCAAAGCCTGGGCCAGCGGCACTGGTTGGTCCAGCGCGACCAGGCCGGCCTGATGGGACAACAACCAGCGAACCGGGATGTCTGCCTTGCCGTTCGCGCCGAACTCCGGCCAGTACTTGGCCACCGGCGCGTCCAGGTCGAGCGCACCGCGCTGGGCCAGCAGATGCGCCGCGGTGGCGGTCGCTCCCTTAGTCGCCGAGTAGACGAGTTGCAGTGTGTCCCGTACCCACGGACGGCCGGTGTCGGGGTCGGCAATCCCACCCCACAGGTCCACCACCGGCTGGCCATCCCGGTACGCGCACACTGCCGCGCCGATGTCCCCGTGCCGGGCGAAGTTCGCCGCGAACGCCTCCCGCACCGACTCGAACCCAGGCGCGACCTCACCCTCGATCGTCGTCATGCCGCCCATCCTGGCATTCTGGCCGCCTGCCCCGAGGGGCGGTCTCACTCTCGGTGCACAAGGGGGCATCTATCCGGTCACGCCGGGCAGAGCTTGAAGGCGCTCGTGGAACTCACGGACGGCCGGGACGGCATGGTGCGGTTGAAGCTGCTCCGAGAACTCCTTCAAGCGGTCGAGTGCCCGTACGGAGCTGACCTTGTCTTCGAGGAGCTCGGCGCCGTAGTTCGCGGCGTCGAGCGCCCCGTCCAGGTCACCACCGGCGAGCCGGGCCTCAGCCAGACGGCTGGACCGTACGGCCTTGTCCCGGGGTGCAGCCTTCTTGACCGAAGTCTCCAGGGAGCTCGTCGCGCGCTCTACTTGGCCCGAGCGCAGCAAGACCTTGCCCTCGGTCGATTTCAGTTGTGCCTCGCCGAACCAGTCGAGCCAGTCCGGGTCGTCCTCCACCGTCTTCCGTTCCCAGAGAGAAGCTGCATGGTTCAGCGCCGTACCAGCCCTCTGCTGATCGCCTTCGCGGGACAGCGCCTCGGCCCTGTGCAGGTAGAGGAAGGACTGGGTGTAGGGCGACAGCGTTCGAGGAGCGTTGTCGATGGCGGTCGAGATGAGGGCTACCCGCTCGGTAGGCCGTCCGGCCTCGGAGACGTGCACTCCCATCTCGGCCAGGATGAAGGCGCCGAAGGCGTCGTCTCCAGCGGTACGTGCGCTACGCAGGGCCCCGACGTAGTAGCGCTGTCCTGCGGACCGCAGCCCTGCGTCGTAGGCCATCCAGCCGGCCAGATGGGACACTCGCGCCGCCAGTGCATACAGGCGGACGTGAATATCGTCGGAGTACCGGCCGGCGCCCAGGAGACCAGTGATCAGAGCGAGGTCGCCGCGTGCCTGCTCCAGAAGTCGGGCGCCCCCGAGTTGGTCATCGAGTGTGCGGAGTGTGCTGATGCGCTGCTCGATCGTCGAGATCATCGTGTCCGTGACTCGGTCTCCGCTGAGCGCGGAGGCGAAGGCTGAGGGCGCCTCGGCCCAGCTCGCTGCCAGTCCCGTCAGCGCGGCGCCCGTGATGGTGAGGAACCCCCGACGGTCCATGCGGCCACTCCCGACCAGATCGGCCAATGCTTCAACGGTACCCGTCTCGGTCCAGGGGGCGGTGAGTCCGGTGACTTCCCACACTGGGAGCCAGCGCGGCCATCCTTCGGCCTGCACGCGCTCGTAGGGAACACGCAACAGGTCAGCGATTACGCGCTGTGCATCCGCGTCTGGTTCCTGCCCCTGCTCCCACTTCCATACGGTCGTCCGATTGGTCGCCAGCGGAATCCTGAGCGACTTCCCGTGTGCCTGCATGAGTCGAGCGAATTCGGCCTTCCCCCATCCGCGTGACTGGCGGACGAAGGTGAGCGGGTGGATTGCTAAGGGCTCACCAGGCACGTCACCACTCCCGTCATTCCCTCATGGCGTAGTTGGGAGGCTACTTCCCGTGTCCAGCGTGGAAGGGCGTCCCTCAGAGAAACCCTCCAGAGAAACCCCCCAGAAACGTTCCGGGTTTGCGCGCCAGAGTCGTTGACTGGGCATCAGCCGTTCAAGGACCGCTCACAGGGCGGCCCGCTCCGGATGGTTACCCAGATCGGCGGCTCCACCCATCCATCCTCTGACGGGGGAGGAGCCGCTCTCCAGCTCTTCGGAGGCGTCCGCCATGCTCAGACTCGTCACTCGTTTCGTCCTCGCGGGTAGAAAAGAGGAGGTGTCCCCCGCCCGACGCATGGTCGTCGACAGGGTACGGGCGTGGGACGTTCCACTGGATGACGCGACAGCCGACACGATCCACCTGGTCGCCTCCGAGCTCATCACCAATGCCGTGGTACACGGGAAGGGGCCTGTCACGGTCGCGCTCTACCGCCGGCGCGGCAGCCTGGTGATCGACGTTCTCGACGGCAGTCCCGCGGCTCTGAAGACGAGCTGCGCCGAAGCTGACGACGAGAGCGGCCGCGGCCTGACGCTGGTCGACTTCCTGGCGGTGCGGTCAGGCTGGAAGTCCTCCGACCGCGGAAAGCACGTATGGGCCGAGATCGCGCTGCCCAGGCCGGCACCGCCCGCCCGAGCCGTCATCCGGCGCCGGTTATTCGCGGGCCTGCTGGGACCTGAGATCGGAGTCAGGCCGGAGTCACTCACCCTGGCAGTCGCGTAATGGGACGGCACACCCTACGCGCGACTCCGCTTTCGGACTCCGATGTGGTGTTCCGGCCCACCCGCCGTGACATCGACCCGGTCACCGGAGAGCCGACCTCGTACACGCTGTACGACCGCCACGAGTGGCAGCAGCACGACGCGTGCTGGCTGTGGTGCGGGCGCAACGACGTCGAGGTGACGTGGATCGGTCCCGTCCAGTCCAGCGGCATGCACGCGTCCCTCTACGCCTGCCGCGCGTGCCTGTACCAACTGGACCAGCGTGTTCTGGAGACGAACATGCGTGAGGACGCGGGCGTCCTTCCCGTGCATCGCACGTCGACGCCTCCCGACACGGGTCGCCACCACAGGGGTGTGGCTCATCGTGCCGCCCGCTGACAGCCCCCCCACTTCACCCCACTTCTCCCATGGCCGTGGGGGCGGCCCCTGCTTCCCGCCGGAACCCCGACGGGAGAACCGAAGAGGAAGGAGCACGAGACGGCAGAGCGCACCACACCGCCTCCGGCCCGAAGTGGCCTCCTGGTGGCGGTCGAAGAGCTGACCGCCGTCCACGACCGATACGACAGCCTCCGGTCCGACAATGCCGGAAGCTCCGGCGACGCTCCGTGGCCGGGCGGTGACGGCAACCTGCACGACAGCGAGTAGGTCCCACGCGGCGAGGGCCACACGGCCCACCGTAGGCCGGCCCTCGCCGCGCCTGCATCACCTGGTCGAACCCATTGAGGAGGCAGCGAGGGAACACCGATTGATCTGCGCCATCGAGACAGCGCTTGGCTGGAGCGGAGCGGAGGACCTGGGCAAGGTTTGGTACAGCAAAGCATGGGCGACCCCGCCCTCGTCTCCCGCGTCCTGGCGCCGGACCGCCTGCTGGACATCGCGATGCGCAGGAGTCTGAACCGCCCGCAGTTCCGGTGCTTCCAGAAGGGCGAGAAAGTCCACCCGGGCATCTACTACACCGACAGCGTCAGCCCTACCTGGACCGTCGGCACGGAACCGGTGGTAAGCCCTGACTGCGGCTGCCCCCAGCTGGTCTGCGAACGCTCCCCGGCCGACTTCCTGGCCGCCTAAGAGCGGGGACGACGCTGCCTCGGCACGTGCCGTTCCTCGACATCCTCGGGCCGCTCGACGCCGTGGTGTGTACCAACAACTTCCCTCCTCAGATGCAAGAGAACGGCGAGGCCGTCGACGTCGTGGCCTCGGGGAAGAAGCTCACCCTAGCAACCTAGGCCCTGCCCGCGCTGCGTCTGCTGCTGAGCGGCAGGCCCGTGCCGTTGACACAGGCCGCGACCGTCGTCGGGGCCGAAGCGGTGAAGGTCGCCGAGATCCTGGTGAAGGAGGAGATACGCGCGACGCTGACCCCAGAATTGTCCTCGGGCTACACCGGTCTTGTCACGAACGCCGTCTGCTGACCGGTGCGCTCGACCTCGGCGTCACCGCACTCGACACGAGCACCAACTACCTCGGCTTCCGCTCACATCACATCCTGGCGGGCCGCCGGCGATCTGCTGCCAAGACCTGTCCCGTAACTGCTGGTCGGGGGTGAGATGATCTTGCCGTGTCCGGTGTGATCACGGCGTCGCAGCCCTCCTGGATAGCCCCGTTCAGCGGGTTGAGCCCGTATCAGTTCGGCAAGCTGATCACCGCGCTCCGGCGCGAGGGTGCAGATCCGGTGCGCAAGGGCCGGCCGTGGAGTCTGCCGCTGGAGGATCGCGTGCTGCTGGTCGCCGCCTATTGGCGGACGAACCTGACCCTGCGACAACTGGCGCCGCTCTTCGGGGTGTCGAAGTCCGCGGCCGACCGCATCATCGACCACCTCGG
>JUEG02000511.1_pt1 | contig 15284 bp, 15 predicted proteins | sample 432341 | NCBI WGS metagenome assembly JUEG02 (sample SAMN02953476, study PRJNA257561) | rock porewater metagenome | biome: terrestrial; feature: Opalinus Clay rock; material: porewater; isolation source: Opalinus Clay rock BIC-A1 borehole | place: Switzerland: Mt Terri URL, St-Ursanne ...
GCAACCCATCTACAAGTAGATGTAAAGGATATTACTAAGCATGGTGATTCAGTTATGTTTTGTTTATCCAAAGGACTCTGTTCACCGGTTGGGTCAATCTTAGCTGGAACAAAGGACTTTGTTGAGAGAGCTAGAAAAGGACGCAAACTCATGGGCGGTGGTCTAAGACAATCTGGTTTCCTTGCAGCCGCAGGACTTGTATCATTAAAAGAGATGATAGAACGACTGAAAGAGGATCATGAAAACGCCATATATTTAGGACAAGAGCTGTCCAAAATACCAGGGATAAATGTTATGCTTGATGATATACATATCAATATGGTGTTTTTTGATATGCAGGAGACAGGCTTTAACACTGAAAGATTGATGAAAGAATTTGAAGAGAAGGACATCATCATTAACCCAGAGGAAGATGGGCTGATGAGATTTGTAACAAACTATTGGGTAAGTAGAGAAGATGTTGACTATGTGGTCAAATCCTTTAAAGAGGTATTAGGATTATAGTGAATGTCTGAAAATTATTGACTTTTTCAAAAACCACAAGCCAGCTTGAATAAGCTGGCTTCTAGTTTTTATGTAAGGAATTGGGTCTTAGCCCAATTCTTTTAAATTAGATTCCGAATCCACCGATTCCTCCACCAAATAATACTACAAGTAGTAGGAAGAAGAATAATAGACTTGGGTTGTCACCGAATCCACCAAATACGTCACCAATTCCTCCGCAACCTCCGATTCCTCCACCAAATAATACTACCAATAACAAGAAGAAAAATAATAGTGATGAATTATCACCAAATCCTCCCAAAAAACCTTTTTTTACGTCACTCATCTCAATACCTCCTATTAGATTATGCTGTTTAATTATCAGAACCATATTTTAATATGCTTTTTCTTTTGCTAATATATAATGTATGCATATTTAAACTCAAGTGTGCCTTAACCGAAACAGATATCAAATAGTAGAACAAAAGGCATTTCACGCTCTAAATAAAGGGTAATGCTTTTGTTATTTCTAAGGGAACTAGTGGTTCCCTTGGACGCTTTGCTGTGACCATCCAAATATTAGACATAAGGGGATACTACTCCTAACAACCCCTATATCTAGGAAATTGAGACCAAAATTTTTTAGATATCAAAAAAAAGCAGGAATATCCTGCTTAGACAAAGATCGTAGAAAATGTGAATTATTTTAAATAAACCATAATTAAAGATGAGTATTCTATTGAACGTTATACATACCACTTTTCTTCATGTAGTTAAAGATTCCTTCGCCATGTTCTTGCTCTTCCTTTTGAATATGGTTTAATGCCTGTCTAACAGCAGTATCTGTACATTCAAATATGGTGGCATTATATGCTCCAGAAACATATTTTTCTGTCATAAGAGCATCTTGGCAAAGAACAGCATCTCCTTCAGATGGCATAAACCCTTGCGAATTTTGATTCGTAAGCCAACCTGAGTTAGATTGTCCCATATTTTGTTGATTCTGTTGGCCTTGCTGCTGTGATGAGGTATTAGGGATCTGGCCATTAAGTATTTGTTGAATTGTGTTTAAATGTGTTTGTTCCTGAGATAAATAAGTGTTGAAGAGCTGTTTTAGTTCAGGACTTTGAGCTTGTTGAGCATAACTCGTATACTTTTTAATGCACATCTCCTCGTGGCTTTTCTGATCCTCTAATAGCAATCGTTCTTTCTGTGTTAGTTTCATTAGATACACCTCCTATATGTAGTTTTACATTAATATCGTCAAAGTATTCATAGCATATAAAATATTAGGAACCGTAGGCACCGGATTTGTCTTGTCAACATAATAACATCTTTTATAAGAAATTTGCTTTTGAAAGGAGGAATTTTACAAAAAATGTATAAGTAATAATGTAATTAACATGAGTGAATTTTTTTATAAAATAGGGGTGACCGCATGGATAATAAATCTATAACTGATTCACTTACCAGAAAATATTATGAAGAGAATATTGTGGACCTAGTAAAAAAGTTTTTGGAATATACTGATGACCTTTTGAGACGTGGGGTTATTTCTGAGGAGCTTTACCACGAGTTAAGGCAAAAAAAGGTAAAATTCTTGAAAAATGTAGAAGAAAGAGAATCGTAGCAGTATATAGGTTATAAAAAAATCGACTACTGGTGGTGTAATCGTTGACAGAAAACAATACAGCAAATAATCACAGACTCTTGAATATGATGAAAGGTTTATATAAATCCATGGAGAGGGAATGGGATGAGTATGCTCACCAATATGGTATGACAAATGCCCATTTACACGTACTATGGATACTTTCTCTTCACGATGGGTTGAAGCTGTCAGATTTATCAGCTAAAGGCGTATGGAATCTATCCACAACCCATGATATAGTAACGAGGATGGCTAGTAAAGGTCTAATAAGACGAGAAAAGGATATGGAAGATGGTAGGGTTACTAGAGTATATATTACGAAAGAAGGACAAATGCTGAGGGATAGAACCCAAGCTGACTTTGATAGTGGTTTTAAATTTAAGCTTCTCCAAGTTATTGAGGAGTTCGATGATACTGACAAAATCAAGTTTGAAGAAATGATGAAGAAAATTACAAAACAGATTTTAGATTCTGAATTTGTTAACTATGTAGAAAGCTCAACAGAAAAACTATCTATGGCAAAGGATAGTGCTCAATAAGCATAACTTTACAGATTAAAATCTCTCTTTACCTAAGGGTTTTGAGAGTTTTTTGTTCATACAAATACTATTATAAGGAGGGTGTACTATGGAGGAAAAACAAATAAGGTTTGCTTGCTCACTGGATTGCTTTGATGGATGTTCAATGATGGCTACAGTCAGGGATGGAAAAGTTCTAAAAATTGAAGGCGACAAGGAACATCCTTTAACCCGAGGAAGTATATGTGAAAAAGGAAGAAAACACCTGGAAAGGATGTACCATCCTGAACGGATTTTAAAACCCAAAAAAAGATATAAGGATACATGGATAGATATTTCGTGGGAAGATGCACTTGATGAAATAGCTGGAAAACTGCTGGATACAAAGGAAAAATACGGAGCCTCTGCTGTGATGTACTTCAATGATTCTGGCTACTCAGGTTTAAGCAAATCTGTGGATGAAATGTTCTTTAACTATTACGGAGGAGTAACTATTCCTAGGGGCAGTCTGTGTTGGGCTGCAGGAATCAAGGCACAAAAATATGATTTTGGGAATGCACGGTCAAATTACCCTGAGGACTATGTTAATGCTAAACACATAATTATTTGGGGAAGAAACCCATATAGTACAAATATGCATTTAATATCTTTACTTCTTAAAGCACGGCAAAAAGGAGCTAATATATGTGTTATTGATCCCATTCGGACCAAGACTGCTGATTTTGCCCATGAACATATAGCTGTTAAGCCCGCCACTGATGGGGCCCTTGCTTTGGGAATGGCTCATATTATTATCAATGAGGGATTAATTGATCAAGAATTTATAAACGATTATGTTCTTGGATTTGAAGAATTCAAAGCGTATGTTAGAAGTTTTACACCTGAAAAGACCGCAGAAATCACTGGAATTAGTTTGGACGTCATCAGAAAACTTGCAATTTCCTATGCAACAACCAAACCCTCCTGTATAATTCTAGGTTATGGTATGCAGAGGTATGTCAATGGGGGGAATAACATTAGGTGTATTGATGCCCTGGGAGCTATCACGGGAAATATAGGGATATCCGGTGGCGGAGTGAATTACGCAAATAAGCTTTTTTCCAGCTACATAGGTGGAGAAGTAGAAAAGAGTGCTTCCTACTCCAAGGCTACGCGGAGTTTTAGTAAAGTGAAAATGGGAGAGTTTTTAGAGTCTGTCAAAGAACCCCCGATAAAATGTCTCTTTGTTATGAAGGCAAATCCTATTGTTCAGGCTCCTGATATTAACAGAACTATGGAGGCATTTAGAAAAGTGGAGTACAAGGTAGTAATTGATATGTTTATGACGGATACAGCACAGTTGGCTGATTTAGTTTTACCCTGTACCAGTGTACTAGAAGAGGAGGATATTATTTTCTCCAGTATGTTTACGAACTACTGTAACTATTCCCATAGGGTTGTGGAGCCCCCAGAAGGTTTAATTGGAGAGTATGATCTATATAGGCGTCTTGCAAGGAAAATGAATCTTCAGGATTATCCAGATATTGATCAAGAAGAATTCCTTTGTAGAGCAATAAATCCACTGAAGGAGTCCTTTGGGATTACCTTGGAGGATATGAAGAAAGGTTCATCTACCATACCTAATCAGCAAATTGCATGGAGGGATAGAAGGTTTGAGACTCCGTCAGGTAAATTTGAACTATATTCAACTACAGCCTTACAGGATGGATTAAGTCCTCTACCCAGTTATATCGAAGCTACCAGCGGAGAAAGGGAATTCCCTCTACGATTAATTACACCGCATTTAAAAGATTCCTTGCATTCCCAGCATTTTGCTTTTATAGATAATATACCTACCGTCTATATGAATAGAAATACTTTAAATGCATATAACCTTGTTGAAGGTGAGAAAGCTGTGGTGGAATCAAAACAAGGAAGTATAAAAGTCATTGTCAAAACAAACAACGGTGTAGGTGAACAGATATTAATGATATACCAAGGCTGGTGGCACAAAAGTGGCTCGGTTAATTTTCTCACGGAAGCACTACATTCCGATATGGGTGAACAGGCTGCATATTACGACTGCTTTTGTAGGATTAAAGCCATAGGAGAATGAGAGGAATTATTTTCCGGGAAATAATGTATTGGATATTTGTACTTTTATTTATACAAATGGAAGGATATAATATGGAGTACATAAAGAAAAAAACAGTGATCATAGGAGGAAAAAATGGCGCTACATTCATTTTCCCGTACAGAACTGGTAATCGGGACAGAAAATTTAGATAAACTGAGGAAATGTAAAATTGCCATATTCGGCATTGGGGGTGTAGGGACCTTCGCAGCTGAGGGATTGGCCAGAACAGGCATTGAAAATTTTGTTTTGGTGGATGATGATGACATATGTCTTACCAATATCAATAGACAAATTCATGCTATGAGAAGCACCGTTGGTCAGCCTAAGGTGGAGTTGATGAAGGCAAGAATACTTGATATCAATCCAAAAGCTAAGGTTACAACCCATAAGATGCTGTATAATGCCTCTACGTCAGAAAGTCTGCTGTCAGAGGATTATGACTATGTGGTGGATGCCATCGATATGGTTACAGCAAAACTAGACCTAATAGAAAAATGCTATAAAAGAGGGATTCGTATCATAAGTAGTATGGGTGCAGGCAACAAACTTGATCCTACAAGATTTGAGGTAACAGACATTTTTAAGACCTCTATTTGTCCTCTTGCAAAGGTAATGCGGAAGGAATTGAGAAAAAGAGGGGTAGAGAAGCTAAAGGTGGTTTATTCAAAGGAAGAACCCATAGTACCGAAACAAATAAATGCAGATTGTAAAACAGATTGTATTTGTACAAATAAGGATAGAACCTGTACAGTAAGACATCAAATTCCTGGAAGTATGTCCTTTGTTCCATCTGTTGCAGGGCTTATAATGGCCTCTGTTGTTGTTAGGAATTTGATTGAGATCTAAGTTCCAAGGTAATATAATCCATTTATGAATAAATCTTGATTTATGTCAACTATAAATGATATAGTAAAAAAACATAGGATGAACTTGTACAAATTATTTTCCGAATTAGATTATATCTAGATGTGGGTAGTTCGGGAATAAGGAGGAAGCATGAAAAAAATAACAAAGATATTAAGTATTGCTGTTTTAACAGTCGGTATTAGTACCAGTTTTTCATTAGCCGAGGGATATCCGTTTTCACAAAGTGCATACAAGACTGGCATGGATCACAAGGATGTAAAGGTTATACAGGAAGCATTAAAAAAAGACGGTTCTTATACATATGGATTAACAACAACATATTTTGGTGAGATAACTGAAAAAGCGGTTGCCAGTTTTCAGAAAAAAAACGGCTTGAAGGCCGATGGTATAGTTGGAAAAGGAACACTGGACAAAATGAATCAGCAGGGGCTCTTAGCATCTACTGGAGGTTCTGCAAATACATCTAGTAAAGCCACCAATGGATATGTTCTTTCAGAGAAGCTCTATAAAAAAGGTATGGATCATCAAGACATAGAGCTTATTCAAGAGGTTTTTGAAAAAGATGGGGTATATAACTTCGTAAGTTTCACTACATATTTTGGATCTGCAACAGAAAAGGCAGCGATTGCCTTCCAAAAAAAATATAACCTTACCTCCGACGGTGTGGTTGGACAGGGAACCTTGGACAAAATGAAACAACTAGGGCTAATTAGCAATTCTACAAGCTCTTCTAGTAGTAACACACTTCTTGCTGCATCAGGATATTCATTTTCATCAAGCTCATACAAGAAGGGTACTAACCATAAGGATGTAAATATTATTCAAGAAGCTTTGAAAAAAGATGGAGTATTTTCTGCAAGTAAGACTACCAATTATTTTGGAGAGGAAACTGAAAAGGCAGTTAAAGAATTTCAAAAGAAGTATGGTTTATTAGCGGACGGCGTTGTTGGAAATGGAACCCTCAACAAAATGAAAAGCATAGACCTTCTTCCATCAGATGTAAAGCTTGCAAGTAATGCAACAGTGGTTAGTAGAGGAGCCAGTACGGGTAGAAAAGTCGGGCAATATCTAGACTGGTTTAGTGAAGTTAGCGGTAAATTAGTTAGCAGACAAGATGTCTTATTAGTAGAGGATCTTGGTACAGGTAAAACATTCCAGGTGAAGGTCACAGCAGGAACAAACCACGCTGATGTTGAAGCTTTAAGTTTGGAAGATACGAATATTATGAAGAAAATTTGGGGAGGATTCTCCTGGGATAGAAGGGCAGTACTTGTTTTCAAAAATGATACGGTTATAGCAGCCTCTATGACGAATATGCCCCATGCCGGGGTGGATAGCAAGACAGGAGGAGAAACGGTTTCTAACAGAAGCGGCGGCTATGGTACAGGATATAATTACGACTTCATTAAAAATAATGGCATGGACGGTCATGTAGATATCCATTTCAAAAATAGCTTAAGGCATAAGGATAACAAAATAGATCCTCAGCATCAGAGTGAGGTAAAGAAGGCAGCAGGAAAATAATAACTCAAAAGGAAAAAACTCGAAGGTAAATCATTCGGGTTTTTTCCTTATTATGGGAACAGCGACCCTTCCTTACTTCTGTGTATTTTTAATCATTGACACGAAACTTTATACATATTATACTATATAGGTTATAAAGTTTATAAACTTTCAAGTTAGGGGGGCGGTTTATGAAAGATATTACTTTGAAATATGGTAAAACCACCATGAATGTAAAAATACCTATTGTTAACTGTATAGATACCATAGAAGGTGCTGTTATTGGAGATAACTTTTCTGAAGAGGAGGTTATTCTTAGGGCTTTAAATAATCCGATTGAAAGTCCAAGAATAACGGATATTGTACTTCCGGACCAAAAGATATGTATAGTTATATCTGATATTACAAGAGCATGGCAACGAATGAACATCTACCTACCCTATATCGTGGAAGAATTAGAAAAGTCCGGGATCAAGGACGAAGACATTACATTTATTTGTGCTACGGGTTCCCATAGACAACAGACAGAGGAAGAGCATAGGGTGCTTTTAGGAGATAAGCTTTATAAAAGATTTAAGGTTATAGACCATGATTGTCATGATACAGGCAATCTCATTTATATGGGTACTACAAGCTTTGGTACGCCTGTGCTGATAAATAAAGTAGCTGCAAGCTGCGATCACTTGATTATTACTGGAGCCGTGGTTTTTCATGATTTGGCAGGCTGGGGAGGCGGAAAAAAATCTGTACTTCCAGGAATAAGTGGGTTTAAATCCATAATGGCTAATCATGCACTATCCTTAAGCAAAACTATAGGAGAAGGAACACACCCCATGGTTCAAAGTGGCAATATACTTCAGAACCCTCTCCATGAGGATATGGTTGAAGCTGTGAATCTAGTTAAACCCACCTTTATGTTTAATGTGATTATGAATGATGAAGGAAGGATAGGAAAAGCTGTGGCAGGTCATTATTTAAAGGCACATGAGGTAGGACAAATGTTGGTTGATGAAATCGATGGAGTGCTCATAAAGGAAAAAGCCGATATGGTAATCGTATCTGCAGGTGGATATCCAAAGGATATAGACCTATATCAAGCATCAAAAGCAATAAGTAATGCAAAGTCAGCTCTTAAGGATAAGGGAATTATGATACTGGTCAGTGAATGTAGTGAAGGCATTGGAAACCCAGATATGCAGGATATGATTAGTAAGCATAATAACAATATGGAAAGAGAAATATCTATAAGGGAGAATTTCACTGTAAGCAGATATATTGGATATCTTATGGCAGAGCTAGCAGAGAAATTTGATATTATCCTTGTATCAGATATGGCTTCTCAGACGTTGGAGAACATAGGTATACAGATTGTAAAAACCATAGAAGAAGCTTTAGAGTACAGTTATGAAAAGTATGGAAAAAGTTTAACAACCTATTTGATGCCTCAGGGTGGAAATACTCTACCAAAATTAAAAAATAATTAATAGTATCTTATTGCATAAATATAAAACTCAGTGTATAATATTACACATAGGAAAAAAAAACAAGTTCAAGGGGGAGAAAAAATGTTTAAAATAAGTAAAAAACTAATAGTCATTATGATGATTTTATTGATGGTGTTCACATTTGCAGCATGTAGTAAGACTGAAGAAGTAAGTGGGTTAGATAAGATTAAGAAGGCAGGTAAGATTGTACTAGGTACAGCAGCTGACTACCCACCATACGAATTTCATATGGAAATCGATGGAAAGGATCAAATAGTGGGCTTTGATATTGAGATCGCCAAAGCAGTAGCAGCTGATTTGGGAGTTGAACTTGAGATCGTTGATATGAAATTTGAAGGATTACTTCCTGCTTTAGTTACTGATGACATAGATTTTATCATAGCTGGAATGGTACCAAAGGAAGAGAGAAAAGAGAGCGTCGACTTCTCTATACCATACTATCAAGCAGAACAGAAAATGCTTATTAGAACTGAAGATGAAGGGAATCTTAAAACAGAGGTAGACTTTAAAGGTTTAATAATAGGTGCCCAAAAATCGACGGTACAGGAAGATATAGCTAAGGAGAAATTTAGTGATGGAGAAGTGATTTCCTTAAGTAAGATTACAGACCTGGTTTTGGAACTTCAAAATAAGAAAATAGATGGTATTGTATTAGTTGCTCCCGTGGCAGCTGCCTATGCTAAACAAAATGATGATTTAGTAATGCCCGACATATTATTAGGGACAGAGGATGGAGTGGCAGTGGCGGTAAACAAAGGAAATGCAGATTTATTAGCATCGATAAATAAAACGCTGGAAAAGCTGATGAGCGAAGACTCAATTACAGAGTTTATTAAGGAAGCATCAGAGCTAGCAGATCAGAACTAATTGTCTTAAAAGTGTGGCAAAAGAGTGTTTACCCTCTTTTGCCTTGATTATTTCATAGAAGTTTTCTGAAACTTATGTCAATACACTTTATTTCATGGAGTATTAGGAGGTTCAAGTAATGGATTTGGAATTTATTATAAAATATTATAAATACTTCGTCAGTGGAACAGGAGTTACACTATGGGTTTCTTTTTTTGGGGTTTTTTGTGGTGTAATACTGGGGGTAGCCCTATGTTTAATGAAATTATCTAAAAAGTATGTATTGAAAATATTTGCTACAGCCTATATAGAGCTTGTAAGAGGAACACCATTGATGGTACAGTTGTTATTGGTTTATTATGGAGTTCCTATGCTAATAAATTTACCTTTCTCTAGACTAACGCTTGGAATCATAGCAGTTTCTCTAAATAGTGCTGCATATGTGGCAGAGATCATTAGGGCAGGTATACTTTCTATTGATAAGGGACAGATGGAAGCTGCAAGATCCCTAGGGTTTACCCATAGTCAGGCTATGAGATATATCATTATTCCTCAAGCATTTAAAAACATACTGCCAGCCTTGGGAAATGAGTTTATAGTTTTGATAAAGGAGTCAGCTATAATTTCCATTGTGGGAATACATGATTTGATGTACAATGCGGATACTCTTAGAGGAATCACCTATAAGCCATTTACACCTCTTATTTATGTAACTGCTATCTATTTTGTAATAACCTTTACGCTTTCTAAGCTATTAGGTATTGCTGAAAGGAGGCTGAGAGCCAGTGATTAATGTAATCGATTTACACAAAAAATTTGGAGAACTTCATGTATTGAAGGGAATAAGTGAACATATAGATCAAGGAGAAGTAGTAGTAGTTATAGGACCCAGCGGATCTGGAAAAAGTACCTTCTTAAGATGTTTAAACCTATTAGAGCATCCAACAGGAGGAGAAATTATTTTTGAAGGAGTCTCCATTACTGATAGTAAGAATAACATTAATAAGCAAAGAGAAAAGATGGGGATGGTTTTTCAGCAGTTTAACTTATTTCCCCATATGACAGTTATGGAAAATATAACACTTTCAGCCGTTAAGGTTAAGAAGCTCCCTAAGGACCAAGCGGAAAAGATTGCTATGGACCTATTAAAAAGGATAGGTTTAGAGGACAAAGCTAATATCTATCCAAATCAGCTTTCTGGTGGACAAAAGCAAAGAATTGCCATTGTTAGGGCTTTAGCTATGTCTCCCGATGTAATGCTTTTTGATGAACCCACCTCAGCATTAGATCCTGAGATGGTTGGTGAGGTTTTAGATGTAATGAAAAAGCTGGCTTCAGATGGAATGACCATGGTTGTGGTTACTCACGAAATGGGATTTGCCAAGGAGGTAGGCAATAGAGTATTGTTCATGGATGAAGGAAAGATTGTGGAACAAGGAACTCCTGAAGAATTGTTTAGTAATCCGAAGAACCCAAGAACTCAGGATTTTTTGAAAAAAGTATTGTATTAATAATGTGATGATTGATAAAGACATTGGAGATATTGTATCCAATGTTCTTTTCTATATTATTTTAGTATTTAGGAAAAGGAGTGGTATTAGTGAAGCATAGATTTATTGCTAAAAGATATTGGAATAACCGTTCAACCCCTATGGCTGAGGTTTTTGAAATGGCTGGAAAGTATGATGATATCATAAATCTAAGTCTTGGAGATCCAGATTATATAACAGATATTAAAGTTACAGAAGCAGCTTGTCAGGATGCAAAGGATGGACATACAAGATATACAGATAGCTTGGGAGATCCTGAGCTAAGGAACTCGATAATTCAATTATATAAAGACAACTATAACTGTGAAATAGAAGAAGGGGAAGTAATGGTGGTTGTGGGAGCATGCCATGGAATGTACCTAGTACTTGAAGCCATATTGGATGAAGGGGATGAGGTTATTATACCAGAGCCATATTTTACCCCTTATAGCAATCAAATTCTTCTCACTAGGGGAAAGCCTGTCATTATTGAAACCAGAGAAGAAGAAAACTTTCAGATAAATGTAGAAGCATTGAAGGCTGCTATTACGGATAGAACTAAGGCTATTATTATAAATTCACCTAATAATCCGACTGGAGCCTGCTATACAACAAAAACCCTGGAGACTGTAGCTAGAATAGCTATGGAAAATGATCTCTTGATCATCGCTGATGATGTGTACGGGGCATTCAGCTATGGAGAAACCTTTGTTCCGATCACAGCTCTAGAGGGAATGAAGGAAAGGACTATAACAATCGGAAGCTTTTCCAAGGATTATGCCATGACAGGATGGAGGATTGGATATGTTTATGCCACTCAGCCAATAATTGACTGTATCCGTGATATTAATGAAGGGGTATGTTTTTCAGCTCCCTCAGTATCCCAAAGAGCTGCAATCCATGCATTGAAAATGAGAGAAGAAATACAACCATCAATGATTTTAGAATATAAGAAGCGCGTTAATTATGCCTATAAAAGGATAAATTCTATTCTTAATATGTCAGTATTACCTCCACAAGGAAGCTTTTATCTCTTTGTTAATGTTAAGAAAACAGGGTTATCATCCATAGAAGTCAGTAGAAAAATTTTGGAAGAAGCCCATGTATTGGTACTTCCAGGTATAGCCTTTGGCAGTAGTGGAGAGGGTTATATAAGGTTAGCCTGTACTGTTGGAGTCGAAAAACTAAAGGAAGCCTTTGATAGAATAGGGACTATGGACCTATTTTTGAAATAATTTAGCTATTCTAAAGAAATAGACAAAAATGTAACACAATTGTAATTGAATATTTGGTAAAAAATGTGGTATATATAGTATAGGGGATAGAGAACAGTTATTATTGATGGTTCATAAGGGCTTATAAAGAAATAAACATTATGTTTTGAATAATAAAACGCTAATCTGTCAATAATATAGAGGTTCTTATAGAATAATCTGAATTGAGGAGAATTGTTATGAATGGAATTAAAGCACTTATAGTCGGATCAATGTATTTTGTGTTAATATCAGGTTTTACTATCGGTATTACAAATTTAAGCAGATTTCTTGTACAATAAAACAATGACCCTTTTGGGTCATTGTTTTACTGTAGGTTCCTGTGCGTATATGTTTTATTTACTGGGAAATTATATAGTATAGGGACATAAAGGAGGGTGCTTTTATGAAGGAAGTCAATGGAATAATTAATGGCACTATTAAAATGATAAATAGTATTGTAGTAGCTGAGATAATATTTAATAGCGGTTATTTTGAAGAGGTCCAGGATATAAGCAATGAATTGAGCTCTGAGAACACAATGGTTTTTGATGTTTATGTGGATTTAGATAACATGTTGGGTGAACCCGTAAATAAAAGCTTAAAAAATATTGACAAGTCCTTCGAAGTCGATGAGGATAGCTTGTATGAAATAGTAAATATGTATATGGATATTGCAGTGGAGGATATCATGACAATGATAAAGGATCACCTCAATGTCACGAATATTACGAGCAGCTTTAGTATAAATCAACTGGATGATGGTATAAGCGCTTTAATTTATGTGTACTTTGGAGAATATTATTTAAATAGAATGGAGCTACATTAAATATCGTGTATTAGTAGTTTATGGTAAATGTTATTAGGGTATAAAAAAATTGTTGTTACAATTTACTATAAAGAGGAGTGAGTAATATGTCAGCTAAGGAAATTAAAAAAGGGATTTACTGGGTAGGAACTGTTGATTGGGATATAAGACATTTTCACGGACCATCCTACCATACTCATAAGGGTACTACATATAATGCATACCTTGTTATCGATGAAAAAATAACCCTTGTAGACATTGTTGACGTAGATTTTGTAGACGAAATGATCGATAATATTAAACAGATTATTGATCCTTCCAAAATAGATTATGTTATTGTAAATCACGTGGAGCCTGACCACTCCGGAGGATTTCCTAAACTTATGGAGTATGCTCCCAATGCAAAGGTGTTTTGTTCAAAGAATGGCAAGGATGCCATGGAGCATCATTATTTGGGTGACTATGAATATGACGTTGTAAAGACTGGAGATGTAATTTCATTAGGAGAAAAAACGATTCAATTCATCGAGGCTCCTATGCTGCACTGGCCGGATAGTATGTTTTCATATATTAAGGAAGAGTCCTTGCTCATGCCAAATGATGCCTTTGGTCAGCACTTGGCTTCATCCAAGCTATTTGATGATGAAAATGACCTATGTGAGGTAATGGAAGAAGCAACAAAGTATTATGCCAATATACTCATGCCCTTTAGTCCATTGGTTGTTAAGAAAATCGAAGAAATCGTAAAAATGGAACTTAAAATAGATATGATAGCTCCAAGTCATGGAATAATTTGGAGAAGTCATCCAGGCAAAATTATAGAAAAGTATATGGAGTGGGGTAAATCTACTCTAACGAGAAAAGCTGTTGTAGCCTATGATACCATGTGGAATAGTACCGAAAAAATGGCTAGGAAAATTTTGGATGGTTTAGCCAGTGAAGGTGTAGATGCCAAACTCTACAGAATTTCTGAAACAAGTGTTAATGATATAATTACTCAAGTATTAGATGCAAAAGCAGTTTTAGTAGCATCATCAACGATAAACAATACCATGATTCCTGACGTTGCCTATTTTCTTGAAGAGCTAATGGGATTAAAGCCCCGAGGTAGAATTGGAGCAGCCTTTGGTTCCTATGGATGGGGAAAAGGTGCTGTAGCCAACATAGAAAAAAAGCTTAAGGAAACGGGTATCGAACTGGTTAAGGAAGGATTTCAAGTAAGGTATGTCCCTACTGAAGAAGATTTAAAAAAATGTTTTGAGTATGGTAAGGAAATTGGAAAACTAATATAACACTCTGGACCGCTGAAGGCGGTCCTTTTTATGTGAGAATAAAATCCTTCCAAGTAACAGAAAATATAGAAAGAGAATTACAAGGAGGGAGAAAAATGAAGAGAAGTCTTTTGATAATATGTTTAGCGTTCATATTGTTCTTTACGATTAGCATCTATTTGATAGATTCTACATATGCAGGAAGTGTATCTTGGGGCTCCAGAGGTGAAGAGGTTCGTCAAATTCAAACTAAGCTGAAACAATGGGGTTATTACAAGGGTGGTGTTGATGGGGTTTATGGAGCACAAACCTATCGAGCTGTAGTTAGCTTTCAGAAAAAAAATGGACTGACTGCTGACGGCAAGGTAGGACCACAGACTAGAAAGGCAATAGGAATAAGTACGGTTACTACAGCAGGAAAGTATAATCAAACCGTAAGAAATGCACAACAGAAGCTAAAGCAATGGGGATATTATGGTGGTAGTGTAGATGGAATATATGGACCAAAGACCCGGGAAGCAGTGCTGAGTTTTCAGAGGAAAAATGGATTAACAGCCGATGGCGTTATAGGTCCTAAAACAAGAGGTGCTTTGGGGATAGGTGGAGAAACCGTGGTACAACAAGCATATTCCGCCACCAGCAGAGGGGTTTCCAGGGACAAGGATATAAGACTTTTGGCAATGGCCGTTCATGGGGAAGCGAGGGGAGAGCCATATTCAGGACAGGTTGCCGTTGCGGCAGTCATATTAAATAGGGTAAGACACCCATCTTTTCCTAATAACATAGCAGGAGTTGTTTATCAGCCTGGGGCGTTTACAGCCGTAGACGATGGACAAATATATTTAAATCCTAATAATAGCTCCTACAAGGCAGCCAGAGATGCACTGAATGGCTGGGACCCCACAGGAGGAGCTATTTACTACTGGAATCCTGC
>JUEG02000936.1_pt1 | contig 15282 bp, 13 predicted proteins | sample 432341 | NCBI WGS metagenome assembly JUEG02 (sample SAMN02953476, study PRJNA257561) | rock porewater metagenome | biome: terrestrial; feature: Opalinus Clay rock; material: porewater; isolation source: Opalinus Clay rock BIC-A1 borehole | place: Switzerland: Mt Terri URL, St-Ursanne ...
CCACGCAAAACGCTCGGCTGGAAAACTCCAGCCGAGCGCCTGCGTGATCTACTGACGACCGCGTAAACCATCAGGTGTTGCGAGGACCCCGAGAATCCGCCGGTCGCCACGGGGACGTTGTACCGGGGGCTCGGACCCTTGAGGTGCTCGTCCACCCAGATCCGCTGCTGCGCGAACGACGCCGGGGCGTGGAACGTGCCGTCGTTGCGCTCTTCGAGAGGCTCGATGGTCAGCGAGGCCTCCGGAGCGTCCTCCCGGTACTCTCCAATTTTTTCCGCCAGTTGGGCGGGGGTCGGGCACTCGAACAGCACATTGAGCGGAATCCGTACGCCCAGCTCCTCACGGAGCCTGCTGATCACTCGGGCGCCCTTCAGCGAGTTCCCGCCCAGTGCGAAGAAGTTGTCGTCCGGGGCGGGTATATCGGTCCGGCTGATGCGCTGGCATCGTGACTCCGGCGTAAATTCGGATAGACCACTCCATTCGCCGAGAATCCTTTGTGGGGAAGCGCAGAATGCCGTTCGTCAACCACCAGCCCAATCCCAAAGCATCGCTCGAGAGCGGCCTCCGGACGGGAGCGGTGACCTACGGTCAGCTATCGGTCCTGCGCTCGCTGGAGACACACGGGCCCGCCCACCGGTCGGTCGCCAACCTAATCAGCGTCTGGGAGGTGCCGTTCGGCGTCGGTACGGCCCAGGTGATGGACGGCTGGCTCCAGTTGGTGGCGGCCCACGAGTCGCTGCGTACCACCTACGACCCGAGCGGGCCCACGCCGACCCAGACGGTCCACCCGTACAGCCCGTCCAAGATGGCGTCGGTGGAGCTGGCCGAGGACAGTTTCGAGGCGGCACTCCGGCTGGCCGCCGAGTCGGCAGCCGAGCCGATCGACATCGAGGCCGAACTGCCGTGGCGTGCCTTCGTCACGACCTACCAAGGCGATGCGCTCCACCTGGTCACCGTGATCCACCACGCGGCGGCCGACAACGGTGCGTTGCGGGTGCTGGAGGAGCAGTTCGGTCGACTCCTGGACGGCGGGATGCTCGGGCCTGTGGTCCAGCCGCTGGAGATGGCACAGGCGCAGCAGGAGGAGTCGGGGTCGCGAATCCTCCGGCACTGGACCGAAGCCTGGGGCCGGCTCGTCCCCGCGGACCGGGATCCGGGTGACAGCAGTGAGCGTCGCCGGGCCTCGCTCTACAGCCTGGAGGGCCTGGCGGCCGCGCAGGAGCTCGCCGAACGGCTGAAGATCTCGGTTCAGTCCGTGGTGCTCGGCGTCGGCGCGCTCGCGCTGGCCCGCCTAAAGCGGACCGAGCAGATGACCTTCGCGCTGATGGCCGCCAACCGGCTCGACATCCGGTGGGTGCCGCTGGTCAGCTCGCTCAACCAGTTCGCCCCGGTGACCATCACCATCGACGAGGAGGCCAACCCGCTGGAGTACCTGCGGGCCGGCTACCTCCAGTGCATGACGGCCTACATGAACGGCTGCTACGACGTCGACGCGCTGAAAGCGAGCCTTCAGCAGGCAGGCCGGCCGGAGACGGACCCGACTGCCTTCGCCAAGCACTTCAACTTCCTCGGCGACGTGGACGCCGAGCCCGACGGCGGATCGGCTCTGCGCACCGGGATCCAGTGGCGCTCGTCCACCCAGCGGTCCGGGCCGAATTTCCATCTCGCGGTGGCCACCGGGAAGGGGATCCTCATCGGCGTGGGCGCCAGCCACGACTATCTCGAAGGGAAGCTCCCGGCCGTCCTCGCGGCCTCGATCGAAGCCGGTCTGATCAATATCGCCAAGGGGTCCGAGAGTTCCCTGGGCCAGGTGTCACTGGACAATCCGTGGCGGGTTGTCTGAGAGCTGAATTGCGGGGAGGGATTTCCCTGCCCCTCCCCCGCAAATCGACATTTCACCACTGGATAAAACCAGTTCTAGAATCCGGCACAGATGCCACGAAGCTGCTTCTTCACAATTAACACCTCCCTGTCTGTGGTGACTATAGCCATGGACGATCGGGTGACCGCGTACCTCACCTCTCTCGACCAGTAGGAACGGAACCCCATGCACTCGGCACCGCAGCCAGCCCACGAGTCCGCAGCCCCGGGCCCGGAACCCACGACCGAGCACTCCGGCGACCCGGAAGTCCAGGACGACCAGGGCTGGTTCGAACTGTGGAACGTCCAGCAGGGGTTGTGGCTCCAGCACCAGTTGGACGAGGGCCGGGCGGATGCCAACCTGCCGGTGTGGCAGCACCTGCACGAGGCGGTGGACATGGCCGCCATGCGCCGTGCCGTGGCCTTCCTGGTGGACCGGCACCATGCGTTGCGGCTGTCCTTCCGGGACACCCCGGACGGCCCGCGCCAGCGCGTGCTGCCCGTGCACGACCTCGAAGTGCCGCTCGTGGACCTGACCGGCGCGGCCGACCCCGAGGCCGAGGTGGACCGGCTCGTCCGGGCCGAGAACGCGACCGCCTTCGACGATCTCGGCACCCCGCCGGTGCGGATGAAGATCTACCAGATGGCGTCCGACCACCACTGCGTCTACGCGAACCTGCACCACATCGTCTCGGACGGCACCAGCATGGGCATCCTCCTGCGCGAACTGCTGCTCTCCTACCGGGCCTTCGCAGCCGGCGAACAACCGTCGCTGGAACCGCTCCCGGCGGCGTTCGACACGTTCGTACAGGACCGGCAGCAGTGGCTGTCGGGTGCGGAGAGCAGGTCCATGGAGACGTACTGGCTCGACCACCTGGCCGCTCCGCTGCCGAGGCTCCGTATCGGAGACTACGACGCGCCCGCCGAGGAGGTGGTGAACGAGACGGTGGAGTTCGGCGTCGAGGCCGACATCGCCGAGGGGGTGGCAGCGCTGGCCAAGGAGTTGCGCGTCACGCTGCACGTCCTGCTGCTCAGCGCGTTCGCGGTCGCGCTGCGGGACATCAGTTCCGACGACGACATCGTCGTCTGCGTCCCGTTCTCCGGCCGCGACACCGGCGCACTGCAGGGAATGGTCGGCAACTTCGTCAACCCGCTCTCGGTACGGATGACGATGTCGGGCTCCGACTCCTTCGACGACGTCGTGCGCCGGGCCCGGGCCGCGAGCATCGGCGCGTACGTGAACAGCCGCTATCCGTTCACGCGGCTGCTCGAGAAGCTCGACGTCGACGCCAGGCCCGGTCGGAACCCGGTCTTCTCGACCTCCTTCTGCTTCGCGGACTTCCTGCCGCCCGCCAAGCAGACCTCGCAGCTCGACCTCTGCCTGTTCGGCATGCCGGCCGGGGACCGGTTCAGCCTGCGGCTCAACTACAACTCCCGGCGGCTCGCGAAGTCCGAGGTCGAGGAGGTCCAGTCGAGCTTCCTGGCCGTACTGCGGCAGGTCGTCGACGACGCGGCGATCTCCCTGGAAGCCCTCTCGGAACCCCTGCGGCAGGCACGGCGGGCGAAGCGGACCACGCCCGGGACTGGCCGTCGGCTGGGGACTCTGCGAGCCTCCCGGTCCACGGCACCGAACGCCTGAGCCGGGGCTCGGAGCAGAACTGAGTACGCCCCCGGGGAACGGACTTCCCCGGGGGCGTACGACGTGCCGAAGACTCAGCTTCCGCCCGGCGTGCGAAGGCTCAACTCTCGCCGTTCCACGACCGCCACAGGTCCGAGTACGGTCCGCCCGCGCCGACCAACTCCTCGTGGGTGCCCAGCTCGACGATGCGGCCGGACTCCATGACGGCGACGCGATCGGCGTCGTGTGCGGTCTGCAGCCGGTGGGCGATGGCAATGACGGTGCGGTCCGACCGGACGGCGGCCACTGCCCGCTCCGCCTGCCGGGCCGTCGTCGGGTCGAGCAATGACGTGGCCTCGTCCAGGATCAGGGTGTGCGGGTCCGCCAGATGAACCCTGGCCAAGGTGAGCTGCTGTGCCTGGGCGGCCTCCAGTTCGACTCCGCCCGAGCCCAGCGTGGTGTCCAGGCCCTCCGGCAGTTCGGCCACCCAGTGCGCTTCCACCGACCTCAGCGCCGCGAGGACGGTCTCGTCGTCTGCTTCGGGCGCGGCCATGGTCATGTTGTCGCGAAGGGTGCCCATGAACACGTGGTGCTGTTGCGTGATGAGGACGATGCGGTTGCCCAGTTCGCCGGCCGCGGCCAGGTCGGCGACGGGCACGCCGCCGACCAGGACGTGGCCGGTGTCCGGGGCGTCCACACCGGACAACAGCTTGCCGAGGGTGGACTTGCCGGCTCCTGACCGGCCGACCACCGCCAGTCGTTCGCCGGGACGGACCAGCAGCTCGACGTCCTTGAGGATCTCGTGCCCGGGGACGTAGGAATACCCCGCGCCCTTGACCTCGATGTGGTCGTCCACAGGGGCCGACACAGGGGCGTCAGCGGTGTGCGACACCAGTCCGACACCCTTGATGCGGGCGAACGAGGCGCCGCTGCGCTGCAGTTGTTCGACCCAGATGAGCATCTGGTTGAGCGGGTCGACCAGCTGCCACATGTACAGGCTGCCCGCCACCACGACTCCCAGGGGGATCGTCCCGTTGAAGTAGCCGATGCCGCCCACGAGCAGGATGAGCGCCATGGGCAGGGTGTGCGCGAACTCGGTGACCGGGAACAGCACCGTCCGCAGGGAGAGGGTGCGCATGCCGGCGCGGTAGGTGGTGTCGATGGCCTTGTCGAGGGTGCTGTTCTGCAGTTCGCGCAGCCCGTAGGCCTCGACGGTACGGGCGCCGTGCGCGGTGGAGTTGAGGATCTCGGAGACATCGCCGGCGGCCGCTCCCTCGGCGAGGTAGGCGTCGCGGGAGCGCGCGAGGTACCAGCGGCTCACGCCCCACACGACCGGCAGTCCCACCACCGAGCAGAGCCCGAGCAGCGGGTCGAGGAGGAAGACCGCAGCGAAGATGAACACGACCTGAATACCGGCGATGAACATGTCCGGTGCTGCATTGCGCAGCGTGGCCGCGACCGTCGAGACGTCCAGGGTGGTACGGGTGACCAGGTCACCGGTGCCCACTTCGTCCGCGATACGCCCCGGCAGCGAGAGGGTGCGGTCGACGACCTCCTCGCGGAGCCTGGCGAGCGCGCGCTCGCCGAAGCGGTGGGAGAGACCTCGCGCACAGCGTGTCAGCACCAATCGGGCTGCCGAGAAGCCCAGGACCGCCGCGGCCAGTGCGTCGGCTCCGGAGAGGGACAGGTCACCGGACTCGACCCTGGTCACGATGCGGCCGAGGAGCCAGGGACCGGCCGCGCCGGCGAGCGCGGCAAGGCACGTCAGCAGCAGCATCCCGCAGACGGCCCGCGAGTCGTCCTTCAACAGCTGCCAGCCGGCCCGGCGAACCGTCCTGGCATCGGCGATCGGCAGGCGGGGCGTCTTGTCGGACCTGCTCATCGGGACTGTCCTTCCACGGGCTGCGCCACGGCGGCTTCGTCAGGGATTTCGGTGCTGCCGCGGAACACCAGTGCCGCGTATCCCGGCTGGTCGGCGAGGAGCTCTCCGTGCGTGCCGGTCGCCTGCACCTTCCCGTTCACGAGGTAGGCGACTTCGTCGGCCTGGCCGAGCACGAGCGGCGATGTGCTGACGACGAGGGTGGTCCGCCCGTGCCGGTGCGCTGCCACCCGGGCGGCAACGGTTGCCTCCGTGTGCGCGTCCAGTGCCGACGTCGGCTCCACCAGCAGGAGCACCGCCGGATCCGCGAGCAGAGCTCGCGTCAGCTGCAGCCGCTGGCGCTGTCCCCCCGAGACGTTGCGGGCCTGATTCTCCAGGCGGGCGTCGAGCCCGTCGGGGAGCGCGTCGATGATGTCCTCCGCGGCGGCGGCGTGCAGCGCCCGCCGGATGTCCTCGTCGGAGCGGCCGGTGCTGCCGGAGACGACGGAACGGAGGGGGCCCGGGAACATATAGGAATCGTTGTCCGCGAGCAGAATGTGCCGCCTGAGAGCCGTGCGGTCCCAGGCGGACAGCTTGAGGTCGCCCCAGGAGGCCTCGGAGTCCGTGTAGCCGGCCAGCCGGTCCACCACGGCGCGTGGCTCGTCGGGGCGGGCACCGACCAGGGCCGTCACCTTCCCCGGGACTGCCACCAGGCCCGATACGGGGTCGTGCAGCAGGCCGGGGGGGGCTGGGGGGGCGAGTCGGGTCCGGTGCTCCTCGGGAGCCGGCTCGAGCGCCAGGATGTCGACCACCCTCCGTGCGGAGACGAGCCCGCGCGGCAGATCGTCCGCCCCTTCGATGAAGGACGAGACGGGTACCAGCAGAGCGGCAACGTATCCGTAGACCGCCACCAGCTCACCCACGGTGATGGCCCCACTGGCCGCCATCCGCGCGCTGATCCACGTCACCACGGCAAGGAAGACCATGGGCAGGCACGCGGTGAGTGCCTGGACCCAGCTGGTGATGGCAGCGACGCGGTATCCGAGGGGGACCAGGGCCTGGGAGCGTTCCCGGTACCGTCCGGCGAACAGGGGCCTGCCGCCGATTCCGTTGAGGACGCTCAGACCGGCCACCATGTCGCCGGCGAGAGAGGTTAGAGCGCCCTGGTCCTCCCGGTAGCGGCTTTCGGCGCCGTGCAGCTTCCCGAGCAACGGGCCGACGGTCAGGGCCAGGGCCGGGACGCCGAGAAGGACCACCGCGGCGATGACGGCCGAGATCTGGACCAGCAGGACGGCAGTTGCGGCATACGCGATGACCGCGCCTACGCCGGGTCCCGTGATGGTCAGTGTCTGGGCGATCCTGCCGATGTCACCGGCCTGGAGGTGCGTGAGCTCACCCGCAGACACCTGCCGGGGCAGCGTCGACCCCAGCCGGGTGACGTGGCGCGTGACGACCTGGACCGTCCGGTAGGCCGCGTCCACACGGATGCGCGTCATGGCGCGGTGTCGCAGGATGCCGAGGATCGCGATCCCGGCCCCGGTGACGACCACGGCTCCGATCCAGAGGAGCAGCGCCTCGGTGTCCCGCGCCTTGAGCCCCTCGTCGATCGTCTTCGACAACAGGTACGGCGGAAGCATGAGCGCACACATCCACGTGGTGCCCCACAGGGTGCCGAGCAGTACCCGCCTGTACTGACTTGTCGTCAGCCACCACAGGAACCGCAGCGGGCTCCGATGATCCGGCAGGCCCGGGGACTCGTAAGGGACCCGGCGCGCGCTTTCGGGCAGGTCTGGTCCGTGGATCATCTCGGCCGTCCTTGCATGGAATCGAGGGGCGCCAGCGAGCGATTCGGCCGCGGTACTGCACGCACCGTACGTAAGAAAACGCCATACGGCCGAAGGGAGCCGTATGGCGTGAAGTCGCAATGCACCAACGTGGAACCTATGTTCTTAGCGCACCGGGGCCTTGTCAATGGCCGCCGATGACCTTCCGATGCCTCCTCCAGGGCCTGCTCGGAGCGTGCCGCCAGCCCCAGGAGCTCGGACGCCCGTGGGCTCAGGCAGCGCTCGGGCTCGGGCGGGGCCTGCTCCAGCACCACGTGCGCGTTCGTCCCGCCGAAACCGAACGCGCTCACACGCCGTTGGCGAAGACCGTGCCCTGGTCGGCGGCGTCGAAAGGCCGGACATGGCCGTCCGGGGAGAGGAAGGCGCCCTCCTGGTGCGAGGTATCCGGTCTTCTCCGGGACCTTGCAGGACCCCGCCGGACAGTGCCATGTCGACACTGTATGCGAAGAGGCTCTGGGAGGCGGTGTGCAGGGGAATCAGTGAGCTGGAGCAGGCCATCTGAACGGGGTAGCTCGGCCCCTTGAGGTCGAGTTTGTACGAGGCCCGGGTGGTCAGGAAGACCAGTTCGTTGCCCAGGCCGATGTTCTCCCCCGGATGGCTTCCCCGTCGTCCATGTTGCTGACGACGTTCCCGATGTACGCGCTGCTGCTCGCGCCTCCGAAGACCCCGACGGTCCCCTCGTACCGGGCCAGATCGAGGCCCGCGTACTCCAGCGTCTCCCAGGCGGTCTCGAGGAACAGACGGTGCTGCCGATCCATGGTTTTGGCTTCTCTGGCTGTGTAGCCGAAGAACTCCGCGTCGAAGAGGTCGATGCCCTCGAAGGAGGGGCCCGCCTTCACGTAGTGCGGTTGCCGGGACACCTCGGGATCCACTCCGGCCGCCAGCAGCTCGTCGTCGCTGAACTCCACGACGGACTCGACGCCTTCGCGGAGGTTCAGCCAGAACTCGGACAGGTCCCGAGCGTCAGGGAAGCGCCCCGGACATCCCGATGACGGCGACGCCTTCCGGCACCGACCACTCGTCGAACCCCTCGTCGTTCGTGTCGTCGATCAACGCTTTCCCCTCCGTCGTGCGCATGTGCTGCCGAGGCTCCCTGGGGCCCGCTGTTCTCACGGTGGTGGACCAGGTGCTCCGGACGAGGTAGGCGGCCGCCCCGCTGCGTACCGCGGTGGCCGTGGCATGGCGGAAGTCCAGCCTCTCCGAAAACGGAGAGCGGGCGCCGCGCCCCGACAACCTCCTCGACGCCGTGCTGCCGCAGGAGGGTAACGCGCGCCACAGCAACCGGTTTTGGCGCCGGGCGGCAGGGGGCGGCAACGGAAGATCCCCTCGGGCCGGTCGCCCTCACCGGCCTCGGCCCCGCCGGGGTCGCTCCTCGTCTCGATGCCACCGGGACGGACACCGGAACAGCAAAGAGTAAGGCCCTCACCAGTCGCGCCGCACACACACCGGACGGCATATCCGGGAGGTATCGACTCCATCGACGTCTGTCGCCCCGTACCGCACTCAATCCCCCAACGGCTGCGCCCGATGATGAAACGACGAGGAGAGCGATGCCCGCAACCAGTAAGGCCGACCTGCCGAACGCGGGAAGGCCGCTCCTCACCACCGTCGCGATCATCGCCTCGTGCGTGGCGTTCGTGGTGATCGGAGCCCTGCAGGCGCTCTACGGTCCGGCGATCCCGGCGCTGCGCGAAGAGTACGGCCTGAGCCCGGCCGTGGCCGGACTCAGCCTCAGCGCCCACTTCATCGGCGCACTCCTGGGTGTGCTGGTCTACCACGTCATGCGGGGCCGTCTGAGCAACCGCGTGCTGCTCGGCGGCTCCTACCTGCTCATGGCGGCCGGCGCGGCCGGCTTCGCGTTCTCCCCGAACTGGGGCCTCGCTCTGTCCGGCACTTTCGTCATCGGTCTGGGTTTCGGCGGCATCGACTACGGCCTGAACCAGCTCTTCGCCATCGGCTTCGGCCACCGCAGCACCGCCATGCTCAACCTGCTCAACGGCCACTTCGGTGTCGGTGCCATCGCCGGCCCGGCCCTGATCGGCTGGCTCGGGGCGGCGAACTACCCGGCGATCTTCATCGGCATCGGGGTGCTCTGCGTGCTCATCCTGTTCACGCTGGGCGGGGTGGCCGCCAAGGAGCCCGAGCCGGCCGCGGTGGAAGGCGCTTCGGCGGGCGGGGCCCGGGTCCTTCCGATCATCGCCGTGTTCATCGGCATCTACGTGCTGCACGTGGCCATCGAAACCGGGGTCGGCGGCTGGGAGCCCACTCACCTCGAAGCGGTGGGTTACGGCGCCGCCACCGCCGCCACGGCGACGTCGGCGTACTGGGCCGCCATGACGATCGGCCGGTTCATCGCCGCCCCGCTCAGCCTGCGCTTCTCCGCACCGGCGATCCTGATCGTCTGCTGCGTCGGCATGGCGGGCTTCCTCCTCCTGGCGACCGTCCCGGCGCTCGCCCCGTACGCCTACTGCGGCGTCGGCCTGATGATCGCGCCCATCTTCCCCACCTGTCTGCCCTGGCTGAACCGCGCCGTGCCCAGCGTGGCGGCCGCCGGCGCCTATGTGATCGCCGCCTCGATGATCGGCGGCGTGGCCTTCCCGCCGCTGCTCGGCGGGGTGATCGACACAATGGACGTCAAGGCTGTGCCGCTGGTGCTGTTCGGGCTCGCCGTGGCCTGCGCGGTACTGAGCCTGTGGCTGCGCAAGAACGCACCCGATCCCGACGGTGTCTCCCGCCCACGCGAAGCGGAGCGGCCGAACGCCGTCGCAACCCAAGGAAACTGAGGCATGAAAGCCGTTCTCTTCGACATGTTCGGCGTCATAGCGCGCGTCCAGTCGCCCGAGTCCCAAGCCGTGCTGGAACGCACGGCAGGCGGTGAACAGGACCGGTTCTGGGAGGCGTACTGGTCCCAGCGCGCCCCCTACGACCGCGGCGACGTGACCGGTCCCGCGTACTGGAAGGGAGTCTGCGCCGCGCTGGGCATCCCGTTCGACGCGCGCCTGGCCGACGACCTGATCGCCGCCGACCTCGCCAGCTGGAGTGAGGTCGACCAGCGCAGCGTCGACCTGCTCGGCACCCTCGCCGGCCGCGGAATCACCTGCGGTCTGCTCTCCAACATCCCTGAGGACCTGGCCGTCCGGTACGAAACCAGCCAGCCCTGGCTGGAACACTTCTCGGTGGTCGGCTTCTCCTGCCGGATCGGCAGCGCCAAGCCCGAACCGGCCGCCTACCAGTGGTGCATCAGGGAACTGGAACTGCCCCCCGAGGAAATCCTGTTCGTCGACGACCGGGCCGAGAATGGCCGGGGCCGCGCAGGAACTGGGTCTCCAGGGCCACTTGTTCACCTCCCCCGCCGAACTGGAGGCCGCACTGCTCACCACGCTGGAGGCCGCGTCGCAGTGACGTCGACACCGTTGCTCTTCGCGCTCTGCGCCGCCGCGCAGGGCTGTTTCCCGCCACCGCGCCGGGAGATCGAGACGGGGCGCGGTCTAGCCTCGCCGTTTCGGTTGGGGTGATGAGACGTCGCTGATCGTCAGCTGTCATGTGGGCGAGGTGTTTTCGCTGCTTGGGCATGGCGGAGTCCCGGCGCGGTGGTCGGGTTCTCCAGGCTCTTTCGGGTCGTGGGCGGTCAGGGGTTTGCCGGTCAGCCGGCGGGGCGGGGCAGTGCGGCGAGGCGGTGGAAGGCCGTGGTCAGTGCGTGTCTCCAGGGCCAGGTCGCCGATATCCGCAAGCGCAGACGTCGGCCGCCGCGGGTGAGGCGTGCGGCGACGTGCAGCAGCCGATAGCGGAGCTTCTTCGGCTCGGCAGCCGCGAGTTCGCCGTCCAGCAGCAGGACGCGCATCCAGGCCAGCAGATCGATCGCTGTGAGGCTGAGTTCGAGCCAGACGGCATTGATGCCGAAGTCGCGGGAGGGGAAGCGGCCGAAGCCGGTGGTCTTGCCGCATCGGATGTGGTCCTCGACGCATGCATGCCCGCGGTGGCGGACCTCCAGGAACTGGGCGGAGCCGCCACCGGAGCAAGGGGTGTCGGTGAGGAACACCTGGTGGCGCAGGCCCTCGTCCTGGTCGAACAGGGACAGCTGGGCCCCGGGATGCGGCCGCTCGCGGCGCACGATGATGCGGGTGCAGGCTGGGTAGCCGTCCAGATCGACCATGCCGGTCAGCTCGGCAACCTCGGCCCCGGCACGCAGTGTCCCGTCCTGGTCGAGGGCGGGGTGCCAGAGGCGGTCGGGCATGGCCCGAATGGCACGGCGGACCGGCTCGGTGATGGCGTATCCGACCGAGAAGAAGGTGTGGATTCCTCGTTTGCGCATGTCACGGACGTTGGCGAGGAAGGCTTTCGCGGATCCGGCGCTGTCGGTGCGGATGAGGATGTCGGTGCCGTGCCGGTGGGCGTCGGGGATCTGGGCGAGTGCCTGGTCGAGCACCGTGATGTGGTCGCTTGCGGTGTTGGCGCCGGCGTTCCCGGGCCGCAGTCGGCCGGCCAGTGCCTCCCCGGTGTTGGCGAGGAAGCACAGCAGCGGGTGGAATCCGAATCCGCCCTTGTAGGTGGGTGCGGCCTGCTGTTTCTCGGAGTGGCAGGCGATCAGCGTGGCGTCGAGGTCCAGGACCAGACCGGGCAGAATGCGTCCCGCGGCCCGGACTGCGGGTATGCCCTCGCCTTGCTCGGCGGCCTGCAGCCCAGGCGACTTCCCGGGCCTGAGCACGGGCCGAGCGCAGCGAAGCCAGTGTGCTCTCGTCGGTGTCGGCGAGCAGCCGCCAGGCTGTTGGTGTCGACGCGACGGGGCCGAACACCCCTGCCTGGTCCCGCAGTACGGCCAGATCCGCGATGGCCTCGCCGCCGTCGGCGAGCATCACCGCCAGGTCGGTGGCGATCCGGCCCGGATCATGCCCGGTCCCGCGCGGCCGAAGCGGCCTGAGTGCGGTGGAGTACGCGGCGGTGAGCCCGGTGGCATCAGCGAGATCAGCCAGCAACCGTGCCCCAGCGTGACCGACCACCCCCGAACCATCGGCACTGACCTGGACCTTGGGACGCAACCCGATAACCTGCACGTAGAAAGTGCCCTCCGCCTGGACCGACAGAACCCCTCAGCAAGGTTCATCGCCCCAGGTCAGGAAGGCACTTTCACGTTTCCGCCCCATAGCCAGCCGCCCCCAAGCGAAACGGCGAGGCTAAGGATCGACAGCATCACGGCCGCCGATCCCGACGGCCGGCGCACCATCTGCGCCTGCTCATCATGGTTGCCGGTGGAGTAGTCTGCCGAATCTGGCCCGTCGATGCCGACGGTGAGTGGATCGAGGAACCGGGCGGAACCGGGAAGGTCGCCCTACCTCTCGCAGACCGCCCGCTCGACCCCGAAGAAGTCCCAGTGCTCCACCCGAACCTCGGCATCGCTGTCGGAGACTAACTCCCTGCACGTCGAGGCCCCATACGGGAGTACATGTCCATCGACAGAACACGGCGCTGAGGCCCTGTGGGGTTCCAAAAGCCCCGCATGGGCAGTGAGCTGGGCGTTCGCCACCTGTCGTGTTCTTCTTCAAGCGGTGTTGCGGTACTCGTGGATGAGTCCGCCGAGGACGTTGTGACAGTGGACGCGCTGAGCGGGGAAGGGGCTGGCGTCGGGGTCGTCGGCGGGGGCGCGAAGCTGCAGTGCCCGGTGGGGCCTGCCGGTGTTGTAGTGCGCGGCGTACTTGGTGAGCACGTGCCGGGCGTGCTGCTCGTTGCAGAGGGGTATCCGGGGGATTTTCTCTGCCTGGGTCCTCAGACCTGTCGGTGCTCAGCCTTGCCGAGCGCCGACAGCACGCGCGTTGGATTCCCGATCAGGTCGAGCAGGGCGCTGGTCCGACGCGCCCACCGAGCTGGATCGTCGCCCTCGGCGAACGCTGCGGTCGACTTGAACTGATCCCGGAGGTTGACCGGCAGACGGCCAGCCAGCGCCGCCGCGAGCTCACGGCCCAGGACAGCTCGCGGCGAGGCCGGCCGCATGAAGCGGGCCAGCTTGCCGGTCGCCGGGACGGGGGCGTCGGAAGCGGTCTCAAGGGCCGCGACGGCCTCTCTCACCCAGTCAGCGTCCCAGGCATCCGGGAGCGGAACTGGGACCTGCTGAACGCCGGCGATCGCTTCCCGCCCCAGCGCCAGGGAGAGCCCGCCGGGGTCCTCGTGGTAGTTGAGGTAGCGGGCGACGTCGACGCCTGGAGGGCAGACCTCGTCGAGGACGACGTCGCCGACGAAGTCGCTGGGATCGATGAGCCAGCCCTCGCGAACCACGACGGACGGATTCAGATGGACTCGGTACAGGTAGAATTGGTTGCCCCAGTCGGCTTGGTCGCGGATCCGCCTGAGCATGTTGTGGACCGCGGCCTCGTACGTGCCGATGTGGAGCGCCTTCGCCCGCTGGCGTGCGGCCCAGGCGGCGACAGGCTCGTCGCCGCCCATCATCATGCGGGTCTCGGGCGTGAGGACGGCGGCCAGATCGAAGTCCCTCGTCGGCCAATCCGGCTGCGTGCTCGTGTGGTACCAGGAGACGGTCGCAACCCGGTCGTCGTCGAGCGCCGGGTCGTCGGGATCGACCGTCACCCGGGGCGCGTCCTCGTGCTCAGCCGTCAGGCCGCAGCCGGGGCACTTCTCTCCGCCCTGCTCCCATCGGTCGATCCAGTCCAGGTCGACGACGAGGCGACGGCCGCAGCCGCCGCACAGCATCTGCCGGTCGCGCGAGAAGTCGATCAGTCGTTCCATGGCTCCATTCTCCGGGAGCGCTCCGCGGGGCCAGCTAGACCCGGCACATGTCGGGCGGACGACCTGTCGTCGTTGGTGCTCGCGCTCTAGAACGAACCTCAGGAACGCTTGGCTGACCAGGCCAAATGCGGCCCACGCACATCGGACCATCACCTAATCATTTAAGGGCACATCCCCGGGGGCTAGCGCAAATGGATGCTGATACTTCGCGTGCGACCCCCATGCTCCGCAGTCCGACCTCAAGGGCGAGGACATCGCACAGCAGGTCAGGGACGGTCGGGGCGGCGTCGGCGTCTTTGTGGGCCTGAGCGAGTGCCTTGCCGTCAACGTAGCCGAGATCGACCAGGACGGACTCCTTCAGCATGTCGTCCAGCACGGGTAAGCCGTAGGAGCGCAGCCCCTTCTCCAGGACGGCCAGGAAGTTCTCCGGTTCGGCCGGCGACGCCACCGACTCCGGTAGTCCCGCCCGCCTGATCCGCTCACGGAACAGCGCCTTGCCCCGCTTGTACTCGTGCGGCAGCTGCTCCATGAAGCGGACGATCCGCGGGTGTACGAGCGGGCTCACCGGCCAGACGCCGGCCCGCAGGAAGCCTGGGTTGTGCATCCCGAACGCCATCAGGGTCGGCACCGGCAGGACGGGGATGGGCGCCGGGTGCTCGCTCACCTCGGCCAGGGCGCGGACCGCCTTCGGACCGAGCCACGGGACGGGTTCCGGCGTCGGCAGTTCCCCGCATCGGTCCTGGAGTGGTGGGCGTTGACCTCGTCTCCTCCGCTGCCGGTGAACATGACGTCGCACCGTCGGGTGGTTGCCTGGGCTCGTACGACGTCGAAGGCTTCTTGGCAGAACGCCCCTGCCGGATCATGCGGCCGGGGCCGACCGTATCGCCGTCGACCGACCGTTCTACTCGGGCAAACACAAGCTCGCGGGCCGCACGGACGTCATGGACGGACCGACAAGGGATACCAAGGAGCCGGGTGCACGGTCCGTGTTCCCTACCGCGGCCGGTGGGAGACGCTGTCCACAGGCCAGCAGGCCGTCAACCGGTCCCACGCGAAGATCCGGGCCCTGGTCGAGCAGGCCGTCGCCACCCTCAAGTCCTGGCGGCTTCTCCGCAAGCTCCGCTGCTCGACCACCCGCATCACGAGCCTTGTTCAGGCTGTCCTCACCCTGCATCTGGCCAGCTCAGGCTGAAGATGGAGAAGGCTCACGGCGCCCTTGGGCCTTGACCCCGGGTTTTGGACACCGGAGACACTTGGATCTTGATGGTCCAGGAGAACGGAGTCCCTGTGGGGATGAAGCATTACCCCGCCGAGTTCAAGGCAGACGCGGTCACGTTGTACCGGTCGAGGCCGGGAGCGACGATCAA
>JUEG02000590.1_pt1 | contig 15227 bp, 10 predicted proteins | sample 432341 | NCBI WGS metagenome assembly JUEG02 (sample SAMN02953476, study PRJNA257561) | rock porewater metagenome | biome: terrestrial; feature: Opalinus Clay rock; material: porewater; isolation source: Opalinus Clay rock BIC-A1 borehole | place: Switzerland: Mt Terri URL, St-Ursanne ...
GTTACTGATTACATGCTATCGGGAGATCTAAGAAAAATGTTCTCAGCGAGGATTACCCCTCTATCTCAAGAAAAGACTCGGAAAACAGGCTGAAAGATTCAGTAATTTTTGGTATTGGCATTCTGCATATCCACTACATTAAGAGGTATGATATAATTTACCAGGGTGATATTAATGATAATTTTCAACAATGATTGGCAAAGTATTTTGAAGGATGAGTTTGATCAAGATTATTACCAAACAATACGACAGTTTTTAATAACAGAATATAGGACAAAGACAATTTACCCAGATATGCATGATATATTTAATGCCTTTCATTATACTGCTTATAAAGATATCAAGGTCGTTATTCTAGAAAACCCGAACTAGTATAGAAGAAATTGAAATACTCATTATAACCCTGTTGCGACAGGGTTATTTTAATTTAATATATATTTAAAAACATAAAAGGAATTATAGTTATATAATGGATTTAATTGTATAATGTTCACATAATAGAAGAAATTAATTTTGGCCAATTAGGAGCTTACGAATGAAGAATGTTAGTTATTTAGCCAATAAAGTAATTTGCGGTAGATTAAGGTTTAAAACTAAAGTTTGCCCTATATTAGATGGTGACGATATATACGAAGCGGTAGTTATTGTATTAGCAAACGAAACTACGGGGCAACTAATTGATGCAACAAGATACAGTGATATTCTTCTTAGTAACAAAATATTGAACCTAGAAAGAAATACAAGGTTAGGTTACGCAAAGTTTATTACTATGTTTTTAAATTTTGTTTTTTTTGATAGGGAATCTATTTCAGATAAGTATACCTCTTCAACTGTTAAGCAAAAGAATCTTGACAGAATTGAAAATCTGACAATGGAAGATGGTAACTACTTTTTGAACGCCTACAAAGTGGGAAATGTTGGACATAACGGAGTTAAGACTAAAAACAGTATACTGATAGCTGAAGCCAAACTAACAAACTTTTATTATCACCTGTATAAAAATTATAAGATGATAAATTTAAAAGGGAATAATTTCATATTTACTAAATATAAAATCAGGAATAATGACAGGGTTACAGAACTCACCAAGCTCAAAAGCTTATTTTTGGTGCGTTATCCAACTAAACAATCAGGGAGAACTAGGCTTGAGTATATAACTTTTTATTCACTATCAGAGTTTATCATGTTAGCATTAGAACACTACCCTATGATTGCTTTGGGGATAGCTTTACAGGCTTTTGCAGGGCTGAGAAAAGGCGAGGTCTGTAATACAACCCGTTTCAATACCGCATATTCCTATATGGGAAAAGAACTTAAAGACTGGAATGTCAATCTAAAGGCAAAACCAATCTTAAGAAGCGATGGTATTAACGTTGGTGAGATTAAATCCCATGCCATAGCCCATGTCCACCCTATATTTTTACCTTTCTTTGAGATGATACTTCGAGAACACGATAAATACGTGAACGAGGTGTTCAAAAAGAAAAATAGATATGGTGCAATGTTTATGAATAGATTTGGTGAAGCACTTACGGAAGACAGTTATGAACGTTATTTTAATCTGTTAGTGGAGATGCTGACCAAAAAGCTATTTGAGTCAGGCAATCCTACTGCAATTAGTGAAGCAAATAGAATCTTTCAATTTGGGTTCACGACACATACTCTAAGGTATTTTTTTTCCAACTATATTGCAATGCTACCTGATACCAATATTCTCGATTTAGCTATGTATAGACGGGATAAAAATCTTGAAAGTGTTATGATTTACATAAGGAATAATCCGTATTTGATTGATAATCGTATAAAGGCAATACAGGATGAAGCTATGAGAAAGAGTGGCTTGTATAATGGAGAATAATTTTAATCCTAAATTATATACAGTCAGGGACTTAAAAGCCGAGAGTGACCAGTATGTTTTATCCCTTGTTCCAAAAAGGGATACTACAGCTTATCACAAGGAATTTGCTAATACGTTATTTAAAATGTGTAATCGGCTAGATATAAGTTTTTTCATGCAAAAAGGCATTGCATATTTTACTGAAAAATCTTTTATTAAAATTGTAGAAATATATAAGAACCGAAATGCAGTTATCACTAAGAGGACTGCATTTTATTCAAATAAGGAAGTTATTCAAAATATTAGCCTAGCACAAGGGGAACCTTTGCTTTTACGGGGATTAAAGAACCTTGTGAAATTCGGTTTTATTAAGCTTGCTACTTCATATACTTACCATGATTATTATTATAAGGAAGAAGTAAGCAAACTCGCAGCAATACTTTCAGATACAAAGAGTATAGAACCATTAATCCAACCTTACGACCTAAACGAGGACATCCTCAACAGAATAATACATAAACTTAATCTTATAACTGTTGTTAAAAACCCCGCCTACACAATGTGGACAAAACAAATTAGAGTCAGCAATGAAGAATATGAAATACTAATAGATTATCTTAAGGAACTAAGAGATCGGTCATCATCTTGTACTAAAAATGTATGGGATTTTACAGACTTAATAATTGTGTTTCAACATTTTATCGGTATCAGCATACGAAGAAATAATAAAGAAAGTTTTGAAACCATTAAAAACTACCTTAAATTCCTTAAGATTCCATACAATGAAGAGAATAATAATATTTATGTGAAAAAAGTAGATGGAGAAAGAATTAGAGATATATATTCAAACTTTGATCTGGAAAATTATTATTCCGCTAAGCAGGTTGATGAGCTAGCGGGTATTTCTATTGACTATGGTTCATTAAACAAACTTGTCACGCCTATTAAAAAAAATATCCTTTACTACCCTAAAACAGAAATCGATAAGTATGTTAGAATGCGAAAAGAGACACTTAGTTCATTGGAGATAATGAAAACATTAGGGTATAAGACGATATCTTCATTAAAAAACGCTGTAAGAAGATTACAATTAGAAGGAAAAGATATAGAAATTATTCCCGTGGCCAGGCATCCTTTTGGCCATTACAGTTTAATAAAGGGTTATAAGGAACTCATAGAAGGTGTGCAATTTGAAAACGAAGTAAACAAAGTGGAAGATAGATATGAAGCATTTGAGCTCTACATCCGGGATACACTTCCTAACTATAAAGCGTCCAAAACGTTAAGAGATTTTTATGAATTTATACAACGTAGGTACAACAATAAGAAAAATAGACGATTACCATATTTTCATTCCCTGATTTATAAACGACTATCGATTTATTTACAAAGAGAAATATATCAGTACAATTCCAAGGAACTAGAATTGTTAATTATTAATTTAGCCGTTAATATGAATAATGAAACAGCTATGGAGTTTCATCAATTTATAACATTTTGCAATAACAAATATAGAACTAATACACAGTTACCTGTCACGAAATACGTCGGCAACGAGGTACTAAGTAAGGGGAATAAGAAAAAAAATTCCTCTTATACTAATTTGCAATGGGAAAATTTTAGGAAATTGGTTTTCGGTAGTATTGACAACCCAGTTTATTATAAGAAGGCGTTAACGCATCGTAGTTTGGCTATTCCGTGGATATATTTTGCCTTACACTTCGCCATTGCTTTTAGAGCCGATGATATCAGAAATTTACCTAAGCCAGACTTAAATATCATTGGATTCGGTAACGGTCGGGTATTTCTCGATTATTTACTTCAGGGTGGCAATTTTACCGATGCAATGGGAGATGCAATCTGTAACAATATAGCTATACAGTTGAAAGCATATGGTCAAACAGCCAGTAAAAATGAGCAATTATTACGGTTTATCATTGGGGAAAGTATGGTGCGCCCTATAGGCCTTCTTCTTGCAATATGCGAAGCCCATAGACAAGATGCCAAAATCGGTAATAAAGAGCAGTTTATAAGCTATACCTGTAAGAATAGAAAATTTCATCTAAGACTTTTTGGGGAGGAGTATATTAAAATTTTCGGAAAGGAAACATTCGGTAATTTAAGAGCAGTAAATACATATGCCCGCGAAATTGGGGAAAACGGAGGGACCACAGGAATATTTCTTTTCTCTGCACTTAGGGGTCACAAAGTATTGGCGGAAAGACCTTCGAGTGTAACTGCGGACATTTATATGACCCATGGGTATATGAACCCCGATAAAGATATAGATAGGATTACATTTAACCTCTTTGAAAGAGGAGTTTTCAGTTTTGCTCCGTATAAGATATTATTTTTGCTTAACAGGCAATTTGTTAAACAGGAATATTCCAAGCAAACCGAAATGATTAAAAAATTAGGGTTTAAAGCTTCTGAAGTCGAAACCTTATCAAAGGGAATATTAAATCAAAAGAGTGAGATTGACTTTCTTTTTGACAGGATTATTCAATCTGACGAAAACATAATAAGAGAAGCCCTCAACAACATCGCTGGGAGTAGAACTCCTGGCAAACATCAATTTACCCAGTGTCTATTGAAAGCAATTTTAGATAATAAATATGAAATAAATGACAAAGTATTTTTAACTACTAAGGATTCGGAAAAGGCAATTATTATTCAACAGAAGTGCATTCTCCCAACCTCTACAAGCTGTATAGGCTGTATGTTCTTGATATCTGAAAAGCTATTCCTGATTGAGTTAAATGATAGGATGTGGGATACTTTTTCACAATTAGAAAATGCATCAGCCGAAAGAAATATTCAGATATATACTGAATTACTTATGATTGAAAAGAACATCTTGAAGGAAGCTATCCTTTTCTTAGGCAAAGAGAAGGTTAATAACTATGTTTCAAAGGAATTGAGAGATAAGATACTTTCTTTGGAAGAAAACATTTCTATAACAGCTCTCAGAGGCAACTAAATAGTTTTACCGGAATAGGGGTGGTTTCATGTATAATGTAACAACTGAAATTGCAGATACAAAAATAAAAATTATGAAAACGGTATGCTTTTCTGACGTCTTACTAGACGAGCATATTACATTGTTTACCAGTTTTCAGTCCAAGAACTTCATTGACCAAAAATGCAGATTTGAAGATAATAAATGGATTCTTCATAACGAAGTATTTTCCAGAAGCGTTAATTTTCAAATTGATGAAATAAAGCTTAAGTGTCAAATCAATAAAAGGAATTTAAATTTTGATCATAATCAATTAATGCAAGGACTAAAACATTTCACTTTGTTGTTATTGAATAATTATTATTTTATTACTGTATACATTATACTATTGTCTATTAAGTGGTTCTTACATGAAACTCATTTTTTTGATTTAGATGAGATTAAAAATTTTAAAATTAAGAATAGAAAAGGAAATAATATTCATTTGTTGAATTTTCCTTTTTTCATAGATTTTATTGATTACTTCGAACTAATCGAGATCCCAGATGACTACTACGATTTTGTTGAAGCCATTATTGAAGAACATTCTCAAAGGAATAATCAACGATCACTCTCAACTTATGAGACTATGTTTAAATTTGATGATATTATTAACGATTTTATTGCCACTGCCAATAGTAAGGATAAAGAGACGTATTTCCCAATTATTCTTTGGTGGAAAATCACTTCTCAGATACCATTAAGAGTGACTGAATTCACGATAATCCCTTATGAATGTACCAAAATTATTAATGGTAAATATAAACTAATTCTAATGCGAGCTAATTCTAAAGGTAGAAAAGCTAATGCAACTTATGACCAAAGTACAGATGGGCGTTACACAGCACACGAAATAGAAATTAATAAAGAAATCTATGATTTGATTTGCGAATATAAAACAATCGTAGATAAGTATGACCTTATCTACGATTTTTACGGAGAGAATACAGTTCAGATTGGGATAAGACCCTTTCTACTGTCACGCCGAAGCAATATTATTTGTACTCCTAGGTCTTGGAAAGCATTGACCTCTTTTATTAAGGATGTATTTATGAGAAAAAACTTAGAAAAACTTTTACAACGTTTTTTTATTGAAATATGTAATGGTAAAAGATATAATCTCGACATTATTGAAAAGCTTATGATTACAGAGATTAACGGCGAAAAGAAACCTAATGGTAACCTTATTCAAGAACTATCGCCTTATCAATTAGAAAAAATTCGATTAATGGACACCCGTCACTTTGCAATAATAAATATGCTCCTATCTGATTTACCTCTAGTTGTCATAAAGAATCTTGCAGGACACAGCGATATAGGTTCCACTTTCCATTATTATAGCCATTTAGATGTCTTTGTGCATAACTATACTTACCATTTAGCAAAAAAGCGTTCCATTAATAATATTGACTGGCAGACATTTAATTCGACCATAAAGCAAACTCCCGATGCGAAAGTCACCTATTTTCTGCCTAAGATTCGTAGTGGTGAAGTCCATGGAAAACCTCTTGATAATGGTTGGTGTATTTATGAAGAGAACGACTGTACCCCCTGCAAAAAATATAATTACTCTTGCACTGGGGGTTGCGTGTACTACGTTCCTGATTGCATCAATACGGAAGGAATTAAGGAAAACTTAACTCATAATAAAGACACCATCGAATCTGCTATAAAGGTTATTATAGATATTATTAAAGATAGAAAAATAATCAAGAATTATGAGTCTAGAATCAAATCAGAAGTAAATAAAATTCGTAGTTGTGTTGAACAAAATTCTGAAATCTTAGCAGAACACGTATTAAGAAACAATTAAGTTAAAAGGGTGACAACATGAAAAATGATTTCAAGAGTAATCCCAAGGGTGCTGGAAGAAAAGTGAAATTCACAGAAGAAGAATTATTGAAAATTATAGATTCATTCTTAATTAATGAGTATCGAGGAAAAATTAAGGGGAGTGCTCTAGCTGAATATGCGATTAAGAATTTAGGCTATGAGAAAGATGAAATTCATGGTTATCATTTTCTTCAAAAGGAAGCCATTAAAGACAAGATTGAAGAGATTCAGAAGGAAAGAAAGCGGAAATATGTGTCCGACACGCTTCAAATGTTCCAAAACATTGAATTGGATAGCTTTGTTGACAAAAATCTTAAGAATCCACTTAAACTAAAAGAAACACTGTTTCAACTCCAAACAGGTCAAAAAGAAATGTTTAATAATATTATGAGACTTGATAGTGAAAATAGAGAACTTAAGGCAAAACTTGACCCACTTATTAAGCTAGAGGATTCCTTCAAGAAAGAAAGGAAGTCTCTGATTAGGGATAACTTAGAGCAAACGGATAAAATAAAGATGCTCCAAAGCTTAATAGAGGTCGATAACCAAGTGAAAATGTATAAGTATATAAAAGAAAAAACTTATATGGATGGAGACTGGGCCGAACAATATTTATTATTTCTTCTAAAATGTGGTGTGGTTTCAGAGATAGATTCCGAAGAGATTATAACTACCGAGGAAACCTCTTCACAGACTCTTACTAATAAAGTAACACAAATGTTTAGAGATCCTGCGAGCAGTCAAAAAGCTATTAAGCTCGACAAAGATACTGAAGGGTATGAATATGTTTCAATGGATGAAATTAACAAGCTGCTAGATGATTAGTGAAGAAGCATCTTAACCCAGATAAAACTACTAGTTTCGAAAATATTAGCAAGGAATTGTTCAAAGCAATAACTTTGGACAATTAGGAAACGAATGATTTCACAATGGAGGATGTTTATTTATGTGGGTGTATAAAAACAATACTGATAATTCTGCTAGATTTCTGTTGGGTGAGGCTGGTAATAAGACATTAATATGCATAGGTATTAATCCCAGTACCGCTATACCAACAATTCTGGACAATACATTAACAAATGTCAAAAATATTTCGTCAAAAAAAGGCTTTGACGGGTGGATAATGCTAAACGTATACCCACAACGATCAACTGACCCTAATGGACTTCATGTAGAAATGGATCTGGCTTTACACCAAGAAAATATTAGATATATTAGTGAGTATGTTAAAGAGAATCCCATATTCGATGTCTGGGCTAGTTGGGGGAATTTAATTGGTATTCGTCCATACTTAAAAGAATGCCTAAAAGATATATATCAAACTCTTAGTGATTACAATCCCAATTGGCTAGTATTGGGTGATTTAACATTGAAAGGACATCCTCATCATCCATTATATATTGCACATAAAAGTCCATTTAATTCTTTTGATTCTGTTAAATACTTTAGTAACGAATAATATGCTTACGCGGAACCGTCGATGCGCTCAGGTTGAGTTACCGTCTCGCCGGCTCTCGTAAGCATATTATTATATGAATACCTATCAACCTTTCAAATCATGGACACTAAATATGGGAAACGCACCAACCAAGAAAGGCTAGTCCGTCTATGGCGGATCGCTGTTTATGCAGGCTGAACTGAACTATATCTAGCCCATGCGTTCCGAACCGTGCTCGATGCATACGGCGGCTCTCTGAGCGAAAATGGGCTATTCTGCCGGGTGAAGTCATGTGTAACAGATGCGTTGGGATATTGGACGAAGTTGGCAATTGAAATTATATGCCAGGTCGTTTTTTTGTTTTCCTTGGAATATTTCCATGATATTAGGAGGAAATCAAGGAAATATGTGGAAGGTATATATGTTACTAATCTACATAGCTTAGAAACCGTCTCGAGTAAGTAAAACTAGAAAATGAATGGTTAACAAAGCGTTTACGCACTTAGCAAAAGAAAGGCTTGTTGGGACGCGTAGATAAAGGGCGCTTATAGTCACTCCTAACCAAAGGATCGAGGGCGCATTTAAGACACTTCTAAGCCCTCAAAACTTGTCCATGGCATAAAGGTTAAGGAGGCTGTATTTATGGCAAAAGCTAAAATAATCATTACCGGAGAAATTGAAAAATTTAAAGTAAATGAGAACCGTACAGTAAATGTTATTATTAAAGCAGACACCAGCAAAGGGGTTCCGAATGGTTTAAAAGAGCTCGGGGCATCCACCTACAGCATTAATATTAGTCGAAAAACGTGGAAAAAGGTCTCTGATAAACTCCAGGGTAACCGAATTATGGTTAACGGCGAACCTAAAGCATCCGTAACAGCTAAAGGAGTTCCTTTTACGATAGTAAACTGTTTTGATATTTCCGTCATTGAACAAAAGGTTAAAGAAAATCAATCTGGGCTTAAAAAAACTGAACCGTCTAAAACAGTTCAACAACCATCGAAAAAGGAATTTCAGGGGATCAAACCCCTAGATACAAAGAGCGATTCCCCTAAAACGCAGATTATAAGGAATAAATCAAAAAATGATTACGATACGAAAGCTCTGTACCATTGGCGAAAAAATCATAAAGGCGACATTCAGCAGGATATTAATGTCGCTGACCTCGTATTAACTGAGGAAGAACATTTAAAAGGGTTTAAAACAAAAGGGTTTATATTTTTTAATAGTTTTAAAGAATATGCTATCCAAAGGGGTATTATTGTTCGCCCTCTGGGAAATGGTAAATTTTCTTTAGTCGCTGGATTTATGTCTTATCTTGTTGCAAAAGCCCTAAACTTTGATACTATCCCTGCTATCGTAACTGATTTTTCTCGTCAAAGTCTTATAGAAGAAGCATGTAAACAATTTAATACCGAAGATATAGCAGAGATAACCACTCATAAGGAAACTACGGGGGGCTACGGTATTAACTCCTAATCAAGCAACCAACCAGAGCGGATCAAACTTGATAATAAACTATATCGCTGAACGAAGCACCTAATTAACCGATACTTTTTACTAATTCGACTGGAGGTCATAAAATAAGATAAGGAAAATTGCAGACAATTTTGTAAGGTAATATTTTATAAGAAGCTAATATCAAAATTTGGTTGATGAAAATAATTAGGTATTAAAAGGAGATGTGATAATGGCAAAAGCAAAGGTTATCTCGATTAAAGAACAGAGTGCGCAGAAATACTAGCTTATTAATCAAACGAGTTTTTTATTTATTAATTAACACGATTGAGCAATAATGCTTGATCGTGTTTTCATATAATCAATGGCTCTCGCAGAGCATATTATTGCATATTATTCACACATGTCCTGAAAGGAGAATAATACTTTGAGTTATCACAATGCCCTTACTGCTAGAATTGGAGTGCATGCAGTCGGACGTATTGTTGCTGAAGACCTGGAGTGGATCTTTAGAGAGCAGCCAGTCGACGATTATGGAATAGATGCACACATGGAGGTCTGCCTAAAAGGGAAACCCACTGGACGATTGATTGCAGCACAGATCAAGAGTGGTGAAAGTTGGTTTTCCTCAAAGAGAGATAACGGCTTTGTATACTCCGGCACTCTAAGGCACTTGGAGTACTGGACCTTGCATTCTTTGCCTGTTATCCTTATTCTGTACAATCCAGTGTTGCGGGGGGCGTGGTGGGTTCCAATCGAATCTGAACGAATTGATCTTGTTAAGGGTGGCTGGAAGATTGTGATTCCATACACGTCGAACTTTGACAGAAACGCATCCGAAATGCTAAGCCCCCTTGCACTTCCCGATTATCGAAAGCGTAAAAAGTTGCAGGTTATCACAACCCAATTTTCTCATAAGGCGGCTTTATCCACAGGAGTTAGTGGACTCCTCGACGCACTGCAAAGGGCGGAAACTTGTATCGATTTGGTATTTCCCTACTTAGACTCTGCATTGTATTGGGTTGTGAAGACTATCTCACACCGAGTCAGGGTACGACTGATTATCAGTCCCATTATGACTGATGATGTGGAACACGAGATATTCCGGTGGGTCGACGAGAGTCCTGGGTTAGAGGTTCGGATTTGGGAATCTCAGGGACAGCTTCATGCCAAGTATTTAGTTATGGACAATGAACTTGCTGTATACGGTTCCACCAATCTTACACAACGTTCTTGGCGCGAAGGCCGAGAAATTGTATTAGCAGCGGATGACCCAACGGTTGTGAGTCAGTTGAGCGAGCAGTTTGAGCAACTCTGGATAAACTCCATCGGAATAGCCCAGATCATACAGGCACGCATAAGAAACACAGACCATGTGGTTTGAAATGTTGGTGATAGCGGAACTGTCCCAACAGTACACAACATATTTCCGCCACTTTGCCTAGATGAAAGAGACATGGCGTGTCGGGAATCCGCATTGGTCAGAAGTGCGCACTATTTTGAACCTATGAAAACCCTAATTTAGTTAGAGTTAGGTTTTCTTAGAAAAGAAGTATCCCAAAAGAATAAGGCTGGAGGCATTTGTGTTTTCAGCCTTATTCTTCATATTCTGATATTTTATAAGAAAAGGAGGAATATATTGGATTGTGTTGAATTATGGTGGTAAGGGTAGTTACTCAAGTTCGGTTAATTAATATTTATAAATGTAGCAACAAAAGTAAGTATTAAGGAAGTTTTGTCATTTTTCGATTATTAAAATGAGTGTGAAGGTGATTTATTTGAGCCAGACATATAATGAACAAATATGCCAAATAATACATGCTATATCCACCCGAAAAAGAGATGATACTGATTTTTCTGATAAATTTCAGGAATCAATTTTTAAGTACAAAGAAGATCATATAAAACCATTGTTTGGTCAGAGTGGAGAACACATTATTGACAATTTATTAAAGCACAAGCCAACTGAAGAAGGGGGAATTATCGCAATAGCTGGTTTCTATTATCAGATGTTGGTTTTCATAGAGTATATGATTGAAATGATTAAAGGTAAATGGAGCTTTCTTTCATTGGAATATCATGATGACATTATCGCAGGAAATGAAGATAAAAAAGTAGTTCGGTTTATTCAAGTAAAGACAAGCGCAAAGCCAGCTGTAATAATAACAGATAGTAATATACATATATATAATAGGTCAATTAGCAAGCAAGAAGGGCCAGCTAAGGGGAAAATAAGAAACAATTCATGGCTTGATAAAGTAATTGATAATGCTGCCTATGTAAAAGATGTAGATTTATCATTAGAATTTGATATAGTAACTAACTATTCGATTTGCAGTAGCTCTAAGGTAAATGTTGATCTTTATAATAAAGCTACGAGAGAGGAAACTATTGAGCTAAACGATTCCATTTACAAAAGGTTAGTATCACCTTGCTTTGATCAAGATGGGAACGAAATTGACTATGAAAATAAATATGGACATTCCCTTTCAAAATTACTCGGAAACGTATGTTTTGTTCAAAAATATAAAACTGATGTTTATATGAAGTGGTTGTGCTCAGGTTTTAGTGAAACTTTGGGTGATGGTATAAGGATTGAAGAAAATGATATAAATTGGTTAGTAGGAGAATTACTTTCCAAGTGTTCTAACAGGGAAAGTGGTCCGATACTTTTCATGCAAAAAGATGAACTAGAAGGATACAGACGGGCATTACGTACAAAAGCAGTTACGGCTGCCAGACCAACGATTTATAAAACTGATGCTACTGAACTATTGAATAGATGTATGACCAATATTTTATCAAGGATCACAGATTGTAATCCTAAAAAAGAGCTAGCACTTGAGATGGAGAAGTATAAGCAGGTTATCTTAAATAAAGTGACGGAATATAATACGTTACAATCTTGGTTAAAAAGATTTATCGATGGTGAGAAATCAAGCTTTGGTGATAATGAAAAAGATTATTCTGAAGACCTCATGATTTTTATCAAGTCGTCTTTATTACTATATTTAATACATGATGAATTCATTCTGTCTGACAAATTTGAAACATTATTAATTAAGGAAGCAGTATCCGGCTCGGCAGAAGATTTAAGGATTGGTTTTTTGAATCTCGGATTAGAATTAGATATGGACGAAGGCGTGGAACTACTGAAAAATATAATAAATAGAGCATCTGAAGAAGAGCAACTAGAAATGCTCTGGAGAAGTTCGTCATTATATACAATATTTCATGGGGGCTTAATAACAACAAGCGATCCAATTGTAATAGAGATTAATACTTCTATTAAACCAATAGTTGAGCAGCTAGAAACAGGATTTAAATCAACTGATGTTTTACCTGTCTTAACTATAGTCCCGGAACGGCCTCTTATAAACTTATATCAACAATTTAAGAAAACTCAGGATATTCAGGAGTTTAAACTAAAAATAGAAAAAGAATGGACAGCAATTAAAAGGAAGTGATTAATCTTGGAAAAATCAAAGATTCTCTCTCAATTATTTTATAAAGGGTTTAACTTAGTCCAACTCAACGATTTTGAAGGTACTGAATATGCTCTATTTAGAAAGGATCATATTCACATTATAATATGTCACTATGTAAACCAATTGGATATAAACAGTATAGAGGAAGAAGCACAAAACCTTAGAATTCTAATGCATAAAAATAAAATTAATGCATGGAATACTTACTTGTTAATATCTTTCGATGAGGAAATTGAATTTACCGATTTATTTGTAATAGAGAGAAGCTCAAAATCAATGAGAAGGTATGTAATAAGAAACGAAAAAGATTTTAATAGAATCCCTTTTCTCGACAATATTGATGTTATTTCGAACCCATTTGAAATAACATCTCAAACAACAGTTGGAAATGATAAACAAATTAAAAGAATTATTAATTTTTTTCAAGAAAACAGCGGCGAAAATGGGAAAATAAAAAGTAAAACAATTCAAGACAAGTTAAATGAGTTATTTGATTTGGAGGGTTAATTGTGTGGATAAATCAAATTATAATTAATAATTTTAGAAATTATAAAGGGGAGGTTAGCTTTCAATTAGATAAAAAGATAACAATAATATATGGCGACAATGGGTTTGGAAAAAGCTCTTTTTTTGATGCTATTGAGTGGGGATTAACAGGTATTATTAGTAGATTTGAGCAAAATGATCTCGATGATGGGTTTGACAGCATCGAACTTATAAATGAAGATGCGCTGAAGCAAGATGAAGCAACTTGCTCAGTCATATTATACTTCGGTAATTATATACTTAAGCGCCATTTCTCTACGAACAATGGAAAGACAAATAATACATATGTGGAATTAAAAAAAATATATACTGAGGATGATGGATCAGCCCAGACTATAAATGGTAAAGTAAATGTAAGCAATAAACTTAGAGCTATTTTTATGCCAAATTTGACTGACAACACTCTGGACATAAAAGCGCCATTTATTTTGTCCCAGGATCAAGTCACTGATTTTGTTGTAAAAAATAAACCTAAACAAAGATATAAAGCTTTAGCAAACTTAGTAGGATTGAACAAAATAATTAACTACTCTGATAATATGAGGCTTGTTATTAGAGAACTAAATAGTAAATTAAAAGAGTTGGATGACACTATTATAAAAACTCAGGCAGTCATTGACACCTACAGTTCACATAAGAATGTCTATCTTGAAGAAATAATTTCTGAAGCTGAGAAGATTCCAATTACACTACCTCCATACATAGAGGAATACCAAGGTGTTATTGATGATGCAAGATTTAAGCTTAATTCCGAGATTATTAAAACGAAAAAACAACATCAGCTATTGGAAAAATACACCGAAAAAGACAGTCTTACTTTCGAAATGATAATCTCATCAAAAAATAGTTTGAACTTAACAACAAATAGAATAGAAAATCATATAGCGGTCGTAAAGGTATTCATTGATAAAGTAAACAATAAATTAAGACAGTTAGAAAAAGATGAACTTAATATAAAAAAGGCAAATGAGTTCCTTCAGCAACAAGACGAATTAAATAAGCGCATTGTAAATAAACATAATAAAATTAAAGAGCTTAAGTTATCTCCATATGTTGACATTAATACTATTGATGCAGAAATTGAAAAATTATCGCGTTCGATAGAATCTCTAAATTTTAATTTATCATATTATGATGCTTTTCATAAGGTAGTTGCTGAAAATAATGAAATATCTCTTGAAGTCAATGCGACAAATAGTTTACTTGCCAATTTGGCAAGTAGAAAGAAGCGCAAAGAAGAATGGATAAGTAAATTATCAAAATGGCTCCAAAGCAATTCTCTTGATAATGAAAAGAATAAACTTCAAGAGTTATTAAAGGGAATAAATGAGTATCTGATTTTGACTAGAGAATATAGCATATGCCCGGTATGTTCCTCTGATAATGAAGGGAAATTATTAGATATTTCGAAATCAAATCTTTTATCTATGACAGAAGCTCTTCAAAAGCAAACATCAACAGTCAAAAGAGTATTAGTTATGAAATCCAAAGTAGAAAGTTCTGTCGGTATCATAAAAAACTGCATTAAGAGTGAAGAAAATAAAATAGAAAATTCAAATCGTATAATTACAAAGAATAATGACCAATTTTCGAGAATCATTAATAGTCAATACTTTAATGGTTCAAATA
>JUEG02000843.1_pt1 | contig 15214 bp, 14 predicted proteins | sample 432341 | NCBI WGS metagenome assembly JUEG02 (sample SAMN02953476, study PRJNA257561) | rock porewater metagenome | biome: terrestrial; feature: Opalinus Clay rock; material: porewater; isolation source: Opalinus Clay rock BIC-A1 borehole | place: Switzerland: Mt Terri URL, St-Ursanne ...
GAGGTGCTATTGGCACCATCCGCTCCAGGTGCCATTGAAGCCATTGAGTTAGATGGTTCCTATAGCTTGACTGTTCAAAAAGATGGATTTCTAGCTGGAACAGATGGGATACAAGTGGATACTCAGATGCAGAATCTTGCAAAGGGTATTTTCTCAGGAGAAGGGTTCTTTATTCTAAATGTCAGTGGAAGAGGAACTGTATTTGTTAACACCTATGGATCTATTCATGCAATAAATCTGGAACAGGGTGAAGAAATCGTAATTGACAATCAGCATTTGGTGGCTTGGCCCAGCTATATGAACTATTCAATAGAAAAAGCTTCAAAGGGATGGGTATCTAGCTTTACATCAGGAGAGGGTCTTGTGTGTCGATTTAGAGGTCCAGGACCTGTGCTTATCCAGACAAGAAATCCTAGGGGATTTGGCTCATGGATTCAGCAGTTTATACCAACCCAAGGTAATAGGAGATAGTTACTATAGTGAGAATAAAATAAGAAGGACTAAATAATTTTCTGGCAGGAAAATCCTAAAAAAGCTAGAAGAAGTATTAAATGATAAAAATTTTGCCTATGAGGTAAAGGGAGTGAATAAAATGGGTATTAGCTTACAAAAGGGTCAAAGAGTGGATTTGACTAAAGGGAATGCAGGTCTATCTAAAATACTGGTGGGACTAGGATGGGATCCAGTGGAAAGATCAGGTGGAGGTCTACTAGGTGGACTTTTTGGAAGTAAGGGCGCAGAAGTTGATTGCGATGCCTCCGTTATAATGCTGGACAGTAATGATAAAATGGTGAAAAAGGAAGATTTGGTTTATTTTGGAAATTTGCAAAGTCGATGTGGCAGTGTAAGACATACAGGAGACAACTTGACAGGCGATGGCGATGGCGATGACGAACAAGTAATTGTGGAATTAGATCGTGTTCCAGCTAATATTAATAAACTTGTATTTGTTGTGAATATTTATGATTGCATACGACGCAAGCAGGACTTTGGATTAATCAAAAATGCTTTTATCCGCATTGTAAGCGGTGGTAATAATCAAGAGTTGATAAAATTTAACCTTACTGACAATTATGGAGGTAAAACAACTTTAATTGTTGGAGAGATCTATCGAAATGGAACAGAATGGAAGTTTGCTGCGATAGGAGAAGGCTCGCATGAGGCTTCGCTAAGTGAAATTGTTAAGAGATACCAATAAATAATAAATAATCGGGAGGAGAATATATATGTCTATCAGTTTATCTAAGGGGCAGAAAATTGATTTATCAAAGGCTAGTCCTGGCCTTACAAAGACAATTGTTGGATTAGGTTGGGATACAAACAAATATTCTGGAGGTCATGATTTTGACTTAGATGCTTCTGCCTTTTTAGTAGGTGAGAATGGAAAGGTTCAAAACGATTTAGACTTCATTTTTTATAACAACCTACAAGGTGGTAATGGTTCCATAGTACATACTGGGGATAACCGAACAGGTGAAGGTGAAGGGGACGATGAGCAAATAAAAATAAATTTTGCCAATGTACCTAACCATATTCATAAAATTGCAATTACAGTTACAATTCATGATGCATTGCAAAGAAGACAGAATTTCGGACAGGTATCAAATGCTTTTATCCGTGTTGTAAATGAAGAGAATAATCAAGAGGTATTAAGATATGACTTGGCAGAGGATTTTTCTGTGGAAACTGCCATCGTAGTCTGCGAAATCTATCGACACAATGGAGAATGGAGATTCAGCGCAGTTGGTAGTGGCTTTGAAGGTGGTTTGGGCGCACTGTGTAAAAACTACGGACTTCAAGTAGACTAAAACTACATCTTTTTTAAAAATACAAGAATCTAGGACCCTAAAGTACATATTTAGGGTTCTTTTATACATAGGTTTTGGGCAAAAGAAAGGGAAAAGGGGAATAAGGAAATGAAATATTTTGATTATTTATCAGAAGATGAGCAAAGGGATATATTTTTCTCCCCACCGGAAATTTTGGATAGGGATGGAAAACGAGAGATACTGGCTTATGCATTAGGGGCTGCATTATATATGCCAGCAGATAAAGGAAATATTTATGAAGAGATTATCTCAAAGAAAAACCCAAGTATTAAAACCATAGTACTTTGCTTAGAAGATGCAATTGGTGATAATTCAATAAAAAAAGCTCAAGACAACGTATTGACTAGTATAAAACAAATCCATAACGCAGTGGAAAATGGTTTGATAACTTATCAAGAGCTTCCCTTTATTTTTATAAGAATAAGAAATCCGGGGCAAATAATGGAAGTGGGCAGTGCAGCAGGGGAGTATCTAAAGATATTGTCAGGTTTTGTTTTTCCTAAATTTTCAGTTGAAAATGCCATATTATTTTTTGAAGAGCTAATAAAGCTTAATCACAAATTGGGAAAGCAGCTATATGGAATGCCCATACTGGAATCAAAGGATATTATTTATAAGGAAGTCAGAGCAAAAAAACTTTATGAAATAAAAAACATATTAGATCAGTATTATGATTTAGTATTAAACATTAGGATTGGAGCTACTGACTTTTGTAGTCAGTTTGGCATTCGTAGAAGCTATGATATGACCATATATGATATTGTTGTGGTTAGAGATTGCATAGCAGATATTCTAAATGTATTTGCCAGGGTAGACGGGGGTTATGTCGTATCTGGGCCTGTATGGGAATACTTTTTTAATGGAGATAGAGTGCTTAAGCCTCAGCTGAGACAAAGTCCATTTGAAGAAACCTATGGCTCCAAGGGCGTAGATATCAGAAAAGAGTTGTTAAGTAAGTACTTGGATGGGTTAATAAGAGAGGTTTTAATGGATAAAGCAAACGGCTTTGTGGGAAAAACCATTATACATCCGACCCATATAATACCCGTTCAGGCTCTGCAGGTTGTAAGTCATGAGGAATATATGGACGCTTGCAGTATTATTAATAACAATAACGGGGAAATAGGTGTAATCAGAAGCCATTATCAGAACAAAATGAATGAAATAAAGCCCCATCTTAATTGGGCTAGAAAGACAATCATAAAATCCAAAATATACGGGGTGTTCCATGAAAAGCAAAATTTCACCAACTTATTTACAACAACCAAATTTCTATAATATCCTTGGAGAACTCAAGGTCAGTATTGATATCCATAAAAACCCATATGATCTTCACCCGGATTTTTTATTTGCCATGGCTGCCAGACAAAACACGAAAAGGGGATTCTTGTTTGTCAGCAAGGTATTAGGTAAACATATTCCTGTTAAGCCCTATACACCACTTTTGGCAGGGGGGGCTCTAGCAGCTTTATATATTAAGACTGTCTATGGAACCTCTGTTTCTTTTGAAGAGAATATTATTTCTGCGTTGAAAGATGAAATGAATCAAGGCGAGGTTTATTCATCAATAATGGGGACACCTATGAAGCTTCCTGAGCCAACACTGTTCATGGGTTTTGCTGAAACTGCCACTGCATTGGGTTATTCCGTTTTTCAATGCTTTGATGATGGAGGAATGTATATACATACAACAAGGGAATCTATCAAAGAAAAAAACTTTATCTTTGAGTTCCAAGAGGAGCATTCCCATGCAACCACCCATAGACTCTATGCCTTAGATGAAGACATTCTTAAGTCAAGTGCTCCAATTGTTCTTATTGACGATGAGATTACTACAGGGAACACAACTTTAAACCTTATTGAGCAATTGCACAAAACATACCCACGAAAAATCTATACAGTGGTATCCTTACTGGATTGGCGTTCTGAGATGGATAAGAAGCGTTTTGAAGCAGTTGAAAGAAGACTTGGCATTTGCATTAATACCGTAGCGCTTCTAGTTGGTACTATAGAGGTGGAGGGTCAACCTATTGTTGTAAGAAATAATATTAACGAAGAAGCGTGTTTGACTCAAGACTCAACAGAATCAAGGATTTCTATTCATAAGCTGCAAAAAATAGGTGATTTTTTTAATCCACTACTATTTTCATCAATAGACGGAAACAACAACCCATATATTAAAGAATCAGGAAGGTTTGGTATTGCCTCAAAAGATAGAAGGAGATTCTATAAGGATATTCAAGAAGTTGCAAAGCGGCTAAGCCAATTGAGAAAGGGTGGGCCTACGCTTTCTTTGGGAACAGGGGAATTCATGCATGTCCCCATGTCCATAGCAACATTGATGGGGGAGGGAGTAGTATACCATTCTACCACTAGGAGTCCTATTCATCCAAGTCCAGAACAGGGATATGGAGTTAAGAATGCCTTTGTCTTTCCCTGCCCATATGATGAAACAGTTCTTAATTACATTTACAATGTACCCTATGGATATTATGACGATCTTTTTGTTTTTTTTGAAAGGGAAGTGGAGGAAGTAAAGCTTCAACCTCTTATTGAAGTTTTGAAAAATTTGGGCATTCCTGAGATACACGTGGTATTTTGCGTGGGCAATGACGATAGAATGACGGAACCTGACGACATGGGAAGTTATGGAAAAGAGGATGTAGTTTTTCTCCTAAAGGATATAGGTGAAAAGGTTGAGGAAAAGGGAACCGAAGATCGAGAGGAAGCTATACAAGGGGGCGTACATTATTCTGAAATGTTACCAGTTGAATACGAGCCTACTGAGGAGTATATGGATCTTTTTTATAAATCCCTAGAAGAGTCAACAGAGAAGCTTGCCATAGCTGTAGGTGTTGTCTCGGAGCGTATACTAAAACTCAAGGGTTCAGCCATGGCATTGGCGTCCCTTGCCAGGGCAGGGACACCCATAGGCATACTAATAAAAAGATATTTTAAAATACGATATCATTTAAATATCCCACATTACAGTATTTCCATCATTAGAGGCAAAGGAATAGATGAAAATGCCATAAGATATATTATGAAAAGTCATCCCCAAAGATCTATTCAATTTGTGGATGGTTGGACTGGTAAGGGTGCCATTGCAAAGGTTCTCACCAAGGCATGTGAGGAATTTGAAGAGAAATACGGCATTTTGCTGGATGATGATCTAGCTGTATTGGCTGATCCTGGATATTGCGTGAAGACCTATGGTACTCGGGAAGATTTTTTGATTGCTAGCTCCTGTCTAAACTCCACCGTCTCAGGATTAGTTAGTCGTACTGTTCATAGGGAAGATCTTGTTGAAAGCTATGATTTCCACGGGGCAAAGTTTTACAAGGAGCTGAGCGAGGAGGATGTTTCTAATTTATTTATAGACACGGTTACCTCTAAATTTCTTCAACTCTTTGAAAAGATAGATAATGAGCTTAGGGAGATTGAGGAGTCCTTCACTATGCCAAACTGGCTGGGGTGGGAGGATATAAAGGGGATAAAAGAGGCTTATGGAATAGAGGATATTAATTTGATAAAACCAGGTATAGGAGAAACTACCAGGGTTCTACTAAGAAGAGTTCCGTGGAAGATACTTATCAAGGACGAGAATAGTCCAAATTTGAAGCATATACTATTATTGGCAAAGGATAAGAATGTTCCTGTGGAGGTTTATCCAGCCATGACATACCAATGCTGTGGGTTAATTAAACCCTTGGAGAGTGATTAGATGTTATTTGCCAGTGATTTAGATCAAACCCTTATTTATTCCAAGAGATTTATACCCAAGGGAGAAAGTGTAGAGATTCATGCGATAGAGTCAAAAAAATTAAAGCCCATGTCTTACATGACAAAAGTAGCCATTGAAAAGCTAAAACAATTGAGCTGTGAAGCCATATTTATACCGGTAACAACCAGAACCATAGAGCAGTACAAAAGAATTTTTCTTCTTACTGAGGAAATAAAGCCTAAATATGCCATAGTAAGCAATGGCGGAAACCTTCTGGTTGAAGGGCAGGTTGATACCATATGGAAAAATATACTAGATAAAAGACTTAAGGAAGAATGCTTGGAAATGGAGGAGGTACATCAACGTTTTCAGGAAATTCATTCCGATGAATGGGTTATAGACCATAGGATGGCCGATGGTCTATTCAGCTATTGTATTGTAGATAGAAGTAAAGTTCCTTTTGATGAAATAACGGATTTTAAGGAATGGCTAAATGAAAATAATTGGAACGTATCTCTACAGGGTAGAAAGCTCTATTTTGTGCCTCAATGTATTTGTAAGGGGGCAGCAATCTCCCATATAAAGGAAAGGGAAGGCTACCAAGCCATGGCTGCAGCGGGGGATTCTCTTCTGGATTTGCCGATGTTGGAGATGGCAGATTATGCCCTTTGTCCACCCCATGGAGAACTCAACAGGTTTATAAATGAGGGTGGTCAAGTCCAAGGAGAGATACAGATTACAAAAAAAGAAGGAATTTTTGCCGCAGAAGAGATTATAGAAAAGGCAAAAGCATTATTGGAAAAGTAAGGCTAATTGGAGGGAGTCAGTGATGAAAAAGGATTGGATTATATATTCTATTCTTATAATCGTTATCATTTCATTTCTATTAGGCCAAACAATTGGGGATAGAAGAGAAAATACAAACAGATTTATTCATTCGGTCTTTAATGATTGTAATAGGGAATTGGGATATACTTTAAATACGCTTCATAAAAACATATTTACAGTGGATAAGGAAAAATTAGAGGATGAAGAATATGTTTACAATGTTTTTCATGAAGCATACGAGGACCTAAGACTTTGGGATGGAGTTATGGGTGAACTGTCCATCCTTCACAAGGAGTTTGGACTTAAAACTGACCTTAGACATTATCTAGCTGAGCTGAGAGATATCAACAACCTAACAGATGAAGAATTAGAAAATTTAGAGAAGATTATTCGTATAAGTACAAGAATAAATCCTGGAAAGGATGAGATTATCAGAGGATCCTATCGATCTAAAATTTCTCCAGATAAAAAGGTTTGGGATACTCTTTTAGAGATAAATAGATTAAGCTATGAGGGTTACGAAAGAATTCAATAAGCCTTCTATCGGTCTGCATGTTTAGGGGATAATTCTATAGTTCCTATTACATAATAAGTTATAGATTATGCCTTAAAAATGCAATAATCCGTTTAAATAGTATTTAAGTTTCACTTTATGTTGAAATTTATAGACTATTTGTATACACTACTAGTATAAGTACCTATATGTTATTAGCAAGGATGTGGTCGATATCTTCAATTTATTTAAAAGAAAAAGTGAAAGTCAGAGTGAATCAGAAAACACAGAGCTTTCAAGCCCAAAGATTCAAGCTAGGGCAACCTTGAAAGCTGCCGAAGTTTCTTTGGAAAAAATTGAAGAAATCATGTTTAGGATGAAGGAGCAGGAACTATTCATAGACTTGCTTGCTTTTGTTTCTTACTACTCTGCAATTATTCAGTATTATTATAATGATATAGAGGCTATTATTTCAGTTAATGAGCTACTACTTTTTAAATATATTGATATGATTCAAGATATACTAATTAGCTTTGATGAAAAGTATGCCACAAAGGAACAAAAGGAGGAAGTATCCTCAACTCTCCACACTATTAATGAAAAGCTTTATACTACGATTAAAAATATAAAAGAACAACAAGCACTTGACCTAAATGTAGATATTAAAACAATACGAGATTTAATTAAATTAGATTTTTAAATAAAACTACGGAATAAAGGAGTGAAAAACATGGGATTTGAGGATTTATTGACATCTATCGAAGGTGAAGATAAGGATTTTTACAAGGAACCAAAACAAAATGAAGAAGCTCAGAATATAGTTCTAGCGCAGCCTGAAACTAGAATTACCGTGGATCTATCAAAGTTTAATGAAAATGAAATGCGGACAGTTAATAAGCTTAAGGAGGAGATGGATTTATCAAGCTCCAACGGTATTTCTCATTTTGGGTCAGAAATACAAGCAAATATAGCCAAATTTGCCGACGGTATCCTTGAGGGCGTAAGAACAAAGGATACTGGAGCTGTGGGGAGTAATTTAACTACTTTGCTGTCAACAATTCAGGGGGTAGATATGGAAACCTTACAGGAAAAACAATCCGTGCTTAAGAAAATTCCTTTTTTTGGGAGAATAGCCAAAAGTGCTGAAACTACAAAAATCAAACTTCAGAGTGTTACAGAGACAGTTGATAGAATCGTGGTTTCCTTGGATACGGCTAAAAAAGAATTAATCAGGGATGTTAATGTTTTAGATACTCTTTATGCAAAAAATCTTGAATACCTTAGAAGCTTGGAAATGTATATAGCTGCTGGGGAAGTAAGGCACAAGGAACTTAGTGATACGATACTAGTGCAGCTTAGAAATAGGGCTGAACAAACCCAGGATATGCTAGACATTCAAAAATATAACGATTTTACACAAGCCCTTAATGAAATGGAAAAAAGAATTCATGATTTGAAGCTAAGTAGGGAAATTTCCCTCCAAACCCTTCCTCAAATAAGGTTGCTGCAGAGTAATGATAAGATATTAGCCAACAAAATACAATCCAGTATTCTTACAACGATACCTGTTTGGAAAAATCAAATAGCCCTTTCTATATCTTTAAACAAACAAAAAACTGCTTTAGAGCTACAAAAGAAGGTTTCGGAAACCACTGAAGATATGCTTAAGAAAAATGCAGAGCTTTTAAAAATGAATTCCATAGAGATAGCTAAAGAAAGCGAAAGAGGCGTCATCAGTATAGAGACCTTAAGAGAAACCCATACAAAGCTTATTGAAACGATAACTGAATCCATGAAAATTTATGAGGATGGTCGTAAGAAAAGAGTTGCAGTTGAGCAGGAGTTAATTCAGTTGGAAAACACCCAAAAACAGAAGCTCTTGGCTGCTCGAAGCAAATAAAGGTCTTACTCACAGTTAGTTGGGTAGAAAAAGGTGATTATATGAATAGGGATGAATGTCTACAGTTGATGATGCAGTATTTCAATGTGGAAAGCTGCATTACGCATTTGAAGAATCCAGATTTAAAACTTAAAAGTCATATTTTTTTCTATAGAGAAACCTTTAAGGATATAAAAGAAATTCGAATGCTAAGGGTTAGCTCTAAGAACCAGAAGGATAACATCATATTTGATGTCTATTATGTTTCCCAAGAGTTTGATGGGTTGTTTCATGGTTATTTTCGCATAAAACCTGAAAGTGACATGGCGGAAAGGCTTTTCCAAAACATAAGCAAGGTGGCAACTGATCTAGGACACTACTTCTACTATGTATATAAGAACAGCGAAATATTAAAGATCTATTTGATATCTGGAAATATAGAAAATGCCCTCCAACAATGTGAAGATAAGAATTATGAGGAGCTTTTTAAACGGATTAAAAAGGTCACATATTTAGAGGTTGCTCAATACTCAGCAAAGGATTTAAGGAACATCCTTCTTAGGCGGGAATTACTAGAAAAATATATTTTTAATTTTATCAGTATTAATGGTAAGTCATCCGAAAGAGTGAAGATGTTTCTTATTAATATACTCTCTAACGAATATTCGGGACATATCTGTCTAGTAAGTGATACCAAGGGAATAGCTAACACAATTCATATTTCAACAAAACAGGTGGCACTTCAAAATAATCCTGGAATACCCATATATGGATTGTTGGACTATGCCGCAAAAAATCATTCCGTACTATTCGTGAATCTTGAATTTGACTTTGAAGGTGGAGGTTATGTTGGAAAAATTATTAGTTAAAGGTGAAAAACTGGTGCTATCCAGAATAAACGATCCTTCACAGCAGATGTTATTTGAGCTTACTTATCCTAGAAATGCCAATGTGTTGTTTGACTTCGATATCTTTGCTTATTTGATGGATGAAAATGGAAGGGCTGTGAAAGATAATATTATTTTTTATAATAACCCCAGCCTTGAAGGTGAGGGTATAACTTATAAGGAGATCTACGAGACCAATCAAGTGCAGAAGAGCTTTGCGATCAATCTTAGTAAAATACCTCATTCCATACAGACGATATGCTTGACATGTACAGTTTACTGCAAAAACAGGAGTAATCTCCGCGAGTCGATGTATACCAACCTTCAATTAAGAGCAATGAATAAAACCCTTAGAAGTCATATGTTTAACAGCGAAGATAGAATAAACCTAGTTAAAGACCAAGTTTTTATTCTTGGAGATATATACAGACATAAGGATAGTTGGAAGTATAATGCAGTTAAGCAGGAACTGGATGAGGGATTGATGACAGTTATGAAAAAGCTTTATTTTCTAGAAATTTATTAATAAATAGTTATCTAATACGTTGATTTGGCACTCAGTAGGGTGCTATTTTTAATAATTATTTGATTAAAAGTGGAAGATAATAATACTAAACAGTAAACTAAAAATTTTGGGAGCGATAATATGAATTCTATTGATTTAATTGCAACATCCACCTTTGGCTTAGAAGAAATGGTGAAGCTTGAGGTCAAAAAATTGGGTTATGAGAATATGCAGGTTGAAAACGGCAAGGTTACCTTTAAGGCTGGCGTTGAAGCCATTCCTAAAGCAAATTTATGGCTGAGGACTGCTGATAGGGTACTTCTTAAAATGGGAGACTTTAAAGCCACTACATTTGAGGAATTGTTTCAACAGACAAAGGCTCTGCCATGGGAAAAGTGGATTCCTAAAAATGGGAAATTTCCTGTTAATGGAAAATCGGTAAAATCCCAGCTTTTCAGTATTTCAGATTGTCAGGCCATTGTAAAGAAGGCTGTTGTTGAAAGGTTGAAGGAAACCTATAATGAGGAATGGTTTAGTGAGGATGGGGCTGAATTTCCCATAGAGGTATCCTTATTAAAGGATATCGCGGTTCTGACCATAGATACCAGTGGAGCGGGACTACATAAGAGAGGTTATAGGGAACAGGGAAATGAGGCACCACTGAAGGAGACCTTGGCCGCAGCTTTGGTTTTATTAAGTCGTTGGAGAGAGGATAGGGTTCTTATAGATCCTCTATGCGGTTCTGGAACGATACCAATAGAAGCCGCCATGATCGGAAGAAACATGGCACCAGGTCTACAACGTAGCTTTATTTCAGAGAATTGGCCTGGGATACCAAAGGAGATTTGGAAGGAATCCAGGGTCCAAGCATTAAAGGCAATACATCAGGATGAAAAAATCTCGATATTGGCATCAGATATCGATGAAAAATCAATAAAAATTGCCCAGGAAAATGCATATAAGGCTGGGGTCGATGATTGTATTCGTTTTTCGGTTCAAGATATGTCTAGGATAAAATCAGATGCTTTGTATGGATATATCATATGCAATCCTCCCTATGGAGAGCGGTTAGGAGAAAAGCATGAGGTGCAAAGGCTATATAAAAGAATGGGTCAGGTTTTCAATAGATTTGAGACATGGTCTACTTATGTGATAACCTCTGATGAGGAGTTTGAGCAAATCTATGGAAAAAAAGCCAGTAAGAAAAGAAAGCTCTATAATGGGAGAATAAAGGTGGATTATTATCAGTTTTTTGGACCAAAACCTCCTAAGGAAATGTTAGGTAAGGTATAAAAAAATATAGTGAACTCATTTCAGCAAAGCTAAATTGAGTTCACTATATTTTTCTTAGAAAATTATAATTATATTAAACGAAGAACTCCTAGTGCAATTAAAATCATACCAGGCAGAAGGGCAAATTTTTCAGCAAAATAGTGTATTAATTGCTTTAGCGCCACAAAGTTTCCTAAACCTATCAAAATAAAATGGGTTAAACCGAATAAAAAAGGTGTTGTAAAAGGGCTATAGCCAGCTAAAGCTACTGTAAAGGCAGCAACAGCGGCATCCATGGCAACAGCCAGGCCCAACAGCGTTCCTTCTCCGGGTTTTATGTCATTTTCACCATCCACATCAGCCAGTAAAGGATTATCTAGGATACGAAATAGATCCTTCAAACCTACTTTTTTTGCTTTCAAATGTTGATTGTTCTTAATATATTGTGAACGATGATTTATACCTTCCTTTAGCGCCATGGCTCCTATGGCAAATAATAGCAGAGCACTAATCCATTTAGCTAAAGCAAATGAAATATAATCCTTAAGAAAATGACCAAGAGACATGGTTATAGCACTTAAAACAATGGACCAAAATGATATAACGAGAAGAGAAGTAAGATTAATCTTTATCTTACGGAGTCCAAATGCGAATCCACCCCAAAATCCATCTATGCTAACAGCCGTGGCTATAATTATAAGTGAAAATAGCGACATTTTTATGTTCCCCCTTCTTTTTTGAATGCTAGCCTAATATAACAATATGGGAAAAAAGAAAAAAGTGTTACATAGGTTATTTATATTTGGTAAATTGTTTAAAGAAATTCCTATAAGGATACAAATTATTATTATTAATTTCTATTTTATGGTAAAATTTTAATTAATTAGTAAAGATAGATTATGGCAAAATTATAGGGGGATCATTAATTGAAAAACATAAAAATGATTATTGAATATGACGGTACAAGGTATAAAGGATGGCAACGGTTGGCGGATACTGAAAATACCATACAGGGAAAAATAGAAAAAGTATTGCATCTCATGACAGAGGAAAAGATTGAAGTAATTGGCTCCGGTCGAACAGATGCTGGAGCCCATGCCCTTCGTCAAGTTGCCAATTTTAGAATTAATTCCGAAATGACCTTAGAAGCTATAAAGGCCTATTGCAATCAATATCTACCTGAGGATATCGTGTTAAAAGAGGTCGATGAAGTTGATGAGAGATTTCATGCTCGATATAATGCTAAGAGCAAAAAATATCTATATCGGCTGTGGAAGTCAACGACTCCCACAGCCTTTCATCGAAAATATACGTACCACGTGCCAGAGCCCTTGAACTTAAAGGCAATGAGAAAGGCTACGGAGTTTTTAATAGGAAAGCATGACTTTCAAGCTTTTTCCTCTGTAAAATCCAAGAAAAAATCAACCATTAGAGAGATTTACTCCATTGATATTATTGAGTCTGAAGATGAAATTCAATTGATGTTTCATGGAAATGGATTTTTGTATAACATGGTGCGTATCATAGTAGGAACGCTGCTAGAAGTTGGAGTAGGGAAGAGAAGTACGGAAAACATTGAAGAAATTTTTGGAGGAGATAGGGCCTTGGCAGGTGTCACCGTTCCAGCCCAGGGGCTATTCTTGTATGATGTATATTATCAATAATAATTATTCTGGAGTGAGAAGCTTTAAAATGGAAAGTTTACTTAATTTATATTATGGGTACTATAATGATATTAAAAGATAAACAATAAATAAATGAAAGGTCGTGTAGCACATGAATTTAGAAGAAGTAAGGGCACTGCCCAAACGGGTTGTAGAAAATATAGATGGAGATATCGGACATCTCAAGGTATATTTAGTGCAAGATTTTAACCTGAGTTTATTAAAAAGAATGGTTAATTTTGGATTAAATGTCTTTGGAGAGTTGGGAATGGATGAATGGGGTCTTGTACCTCAGATTAGGCATGGAAATGTATTTTTATTGAAGGAAGAAGACAAAAGAAAGATCGTTGGACTAGCCATACTGATGAGGGATTGGGAGGATACGGAAAAATGCTATCTTTTTGATTATGCCATAACCGAGGAGTTTCAAGGACAGGGTTTAGGCTATCATTTTCTCATATCGATATGCAAAAATCTCAAGGAACAAGGATTTAATAAAATGAGCTTAACGGTGGATGTGGATAATGCTCCCGCCATTAGACTTTATAAGGACAAAATGGGCTTTGAAATTGCTTCTTTTAACAAGGATGAATATGGAGAAGGACATGACAGATATTTAATGGAGCTGAATTTAGAAGGTGTAAACAGGAAGGCAAAATAATGCCTTCTATTTTGTAAATAACTGAAATTTATAGAATATTTTTACATATAAGTAGAGTTTTGTGATAAAATTATATTGTGCACGAAGTGCAAATTTTCTAACAAAGGGGGATAATTTATGAAAGGGAGCTTTAGAAAATTTTCTGTAATAGTTTTGATTACGGTCTTGATGTTTTCCATGGTGTTACCTGGTGTAACCTTTGCAGAGAACGGAGATGGAACTGTTACCATAACTATTGCGCATACCAATGATACCCATGGACGTGTAAAAGAAGGGGCGTATGATGGTATGGGTTTTGCAAAAATCAGTGCCAAGATTCAAGAATTGAGAGAGACTAATCAAAACGTACTGGTGTTGGATGCAGGGGACACTCTTCATGGTCTACCAATAGCAGCTATTTCTAAGGGAAGAAGTATTATAGATATTATGAATACGATTAAATATGATGCCATGACTCCAGGTAATCATGACTTCAACTATGGACAGGATAGACTGTTGGAGCTATCTGAGGTAGCTGAATTCCCAATAATCTCAGCGAATATTGTAAGAGAAGATGGAACAAGATTATTACTACCATATATAATTAAGGAGCTTGAGGGAGTAAAGATAGCCATTTTTGGACTATCAACACCAGAGACTTCCTATAAAACAAACCCTAAAAATGTTACTGGATTAAACTTTAATGACCCTGTTCAAGCTGCAAAGGACATGGTAGCAGAACTGCAGAATCAAGCGGATATAATTATTGCCCTGAGCCATCTAGGTCTTGATCAGGCCAGTACCGATACAAGTAAAAGGGTGGCTGAAGAAGTTGAAGGTATAGATATAATAATTGATGGACACAGTCATACAGTACTTGATCAGGGACAACTAGTTGGTAATACTCTTATCGCACAGACAGGTCAATATGACCAAAATTTGGGTATCATAAATATTGTAGTTGCTAACGGAGAGGTTTCAAAAACTGCTAATTTATTTTCAAAAGAAGAGGCTACTGAACTAGTGGGAGACGAGAATATCTTGGCAGTAGTACAGGCAGTGGATGATGAGAATGCTGCAACTACCTCTGTGGTAGTGGGTAATACGCCTGTTGAGTTAGATGGAGTAAGGGAACATGTAAGAGCAGGAGAAACAAATCTAGGAAATCTTATTACTGAGGCTATGCTCAAGGCAACAGGTGCTGATGTGGCATTGACAAACGGTGGGGGTATGAGGGCTTCCATTAATGTTGGAGAAATTACCATGGAGGAAATTATAACTGTTCTTCCATTTGGAAACTATGGTGTTGTTAAGGAAGTAAAGGGTTCGGATATAATAGGAGCTTTGGAAAATGGCGTATCTGCATACCCGAATGCCCATGGACCATTTCCGCATGTAGCAGGAATGACATTTACATTTGATGCTTCCAAGGTGGCAGGAAGCAGAGTTCAAACTGTGATGATTGGTAACAATCCTATTAACCCTGAGGCTAG
>JUEG02000764.1_pt1 | contig 15196 bp, 10 predicted proteins | sample 432341 | NCBI WGS metagenome assembly JUEG02 (sample SAMN02953476, study PRJNA257561) | rock porewater metagenome | biome: terrestrial; feature: Opalinus Clay rock; material: porewater; isolation source: Opalinus Clay rock BIC-A1 borehole | place: Switzerland: Mt Terri URL, St-Ursanne ...
ATTCTATACTTAGACGCAGGGGATTTTGTAAGCGCAGATGGAAGAGTTCTAAAGACCTATAGTCTACAAATCGATGAAAGTTCATTAACGGGAGAATCCGTGAGCGTTTCAAAGACTTCTGAAATCATTGAAGGAGAGCATATAGGCATAGGGGATAGAAAGAACATGGTTTTTTCCGGAAGCTTTGTAACCTATGGTAGAGCTATAGTGATTGTAACCGCTATTGGCATGCATACTGAGATTGGTAAAATCGCCAATCTATTGGAAACTGCCAAAGAAAAGAAAACACCTTTGCAGGTTAATCTCGATGATTTTGGCAAAAAGCTTGCTATTCTTATACTTGCTCTATCGGCGGTAATTTTTGCAGTCAGTATATTTCGGGGTCAGGCTCTTGTTGATTCGCTTTTATTCGCCGTGTCTTTAGCGGTAGCAGCCATACCCGAGGCTTTAAGCTCCATTGTGACTATTGTTCTGGCCATGGGAACACAGAAATTAGCTAAACAAAATGCTATTGTTAGAAAACTCCCTGCAGTTGAGGGTCTAGGTAGTATCTCGGTAATTTGCTCAGATAAAACCGGGACCTTGACCCAGAACAAAATGAAAGTTCAAAAGGTTTTTGTGGATGGCAAAGTCTTAAACCACGATGAGTTGGATCATGGCAAATGGCTGGAAAAAAAGCTTGTCCAAGTGGCTTTGCTATGTAATGATGCTGTAACCGTTAAGGACAAAGAAATTGGCGATCCAACAGAAATTGCCCTTGTGAATCTAGGAGAGATATATGACTTAGACGAAGAAAAAATGAGGGAGGAATATCCTAGGTTAGGGGAAATACCCTTCGATTCTGATAGAAAGTTAATGAGTACTGTCAATAAGCTCAATGGTAAGACTATGATGCTTACTAAAGGGGCCTTAGATGTATTGCTGAAAAGAGTGATAAATATACAAAAAGACGGAGGAATAGAACCCCTTACAGATGAAGAACGGAGAAGGATAGAGCAGGTAAACAAGGAATTCTCGGAAAGTGGGCTGAGGGTACTGGCTCTAGCTTACAAAGAAATTGAAGAGGCCAGACCTATTGGGGTTGAGGATGAAAATGATCTTACCTTTATCGGGTTGATTTCTATGATGGACCCTCCAAGGGAAGAATCGGCACCAGCCGTTGCCAGTGCCATTAGTGCCGGGATTAAACCCGTCATGATTACTGGGGACCATAAGATCACAGCCTCTGCTATCGCAAAACAAATTGGGATTTTAAACGATAAAGCGGAGGCCATGGAGGGTTATGAGCTTGATGAACTAAGTGATGAGGCCCTTCGAGAAAGAGTGGAACAGATCTCAGTATATGCTAGGGTATCCCCCGAGCACAAGATAAGAATAGTCAGGGCATGGCAGGATAGAGGCAATGTAGTTGCCATGACGGGTGATGGGGTTAATGACGCTCCCGCTCTTAAACAGGCCGATATAGGTATAGCTATGGGGATTACAGGAACAGAGGTGGCTAAAGACGCTGCATCTATGGTTTTGACCGATGATAATTTTTCGACAATAATAAAAGCGGTTTCTAATGGAAGAAGCATATTTGCAAATATAAAAAATTCAATAAAGTTTCTGTTATCAGGAAATACTGCTGGAATTTTGTCGGTAATATATGCTTCGGTCCTAGCATTGCCTGTTCCTTTTGCTCCGGTACATTTACTCTTTATCAACCTAGTAACAGACAGCCTTCCTGCTATTGCCATAGGGCTAGAACCCCATAATGAAAATGTTATGAAAGAAAAGCCTAGAAGAAAGGACGATCCTATTCTAAACAAGTCTTTTGGGCTAGAAGTTTTAGCTGAGGGCTTTCTAATTGCAGTAAGTACAATAACAGCCTTTTATATAGGATTGGCAACAGGAGATACGATGGTGGCTAGTACTATGGCTTTTGCAACGCTAGGCTTTTCCAGGCTATTACATGGTTTTAACTCCAGGTCCAAAGAGTCCATTTTTCACGTAGGGGTCTTCACTAATAGAATACTTTGGCTCTCAGTTATTATCGGCTTTTTGTTATTGACACTAGTTCTGACCATAAGACCACTGGCAGGAGTTTTTGAAGTTGTAGCATTAAATAATAGCCAGTTTATAACTGTATACGGCCTGTCACTAATTCCTTTGGTGGTGGTTCAAATTTATAAACTGATATTTATTAAATAAAGATTATTGTTGTCTTTTTAATCATGTAATGTTAATATATATGATATAATCCAATATAAGGATAAATTAGTAGAGTTTAGAGATGAGGTTTTAAAAAGTTGAGGAGAGCTGAGATGAGCCGGAGTGGATGCTATAACCGGTACTCGTTTGAGTACCGGTTTTTTGTTTTTTCCTCAAAGCTAAAGGAGGTACTTATAAAGCCGGCGGTTATTTTTAGATTATATTGAGGGGGAGATTTAAATGAAAAAAATAAGTATTGTAATTATGATAGTTTTAACCATGGGACTTCTATTAACAGGTTGTGGCGGTGACGATGGTAGCAAAACTGAAGCAACCAAGGATAATGTCTTCAGGGTGGGCATCACCCAGTTTGTATCCCATCCTGCGCTAGACTTAGACCAAAAGGGTTTCATTGATCAGTTGAAAGAAGAAGGTTTTATTGATGGCGAGAATGTTGAAATCGACATTCAAAATTCCCAAGGTGATCCCAATATGGCAAAGACAATAGCTGATAAATTTGTTGGTGATAAGGCTGACTTGATTCTTGCCATTACCACTCCTAGTTCCCAGGCTGCTTATCAGGCTACAAAGAATACAGATATACCTGTAGTGTTTATCGCAGTGTCAGATGCGGTGGGTGCCGGTCTAATCAAAGAAGTTGACCAACAAACCGGAAATAATGTTACCGGTGTTTACAGTGCGGATCCGGTAGAACAACAAATGGACTTAATTCAAGAGATACAACCTAATGCTAAAAAAGTAGGCGTTATTTACAATGCGGGTGAAAGTAACTCCGTAAGTAACGTAAAACGAATGAAAGAACATCTTAAAGGTAAAATGGAAGTTGTAGAGGTAACGGTAAGTAGCAGTAATGAAGTGCAAGCAGCCGCACAATCTCTTGTTGGCAGAGTTGACGCTGTATTTATGCCTCAGGACAATACAGTTATGTCAGCGGTAGAAGCGCTAATTAAAGTTTCCCAAGACAATGACATTCCACTATATACCGGGGATACAGAATCCGTTAAAAAAGGTGCTTTAGCCACACTAGGTAATGATGAATATGATTGTGGGCGGCAAGGGGCAGTAATTGCTGCGAGAATTTTACGTGGAGAAAAAGCAGGGGAAATTGTACCTGAAGAAATTCGTAAGAGAACATTGTTAATTAATGAAAATGCAGCAAAGGCATACGGAATAACCTTGCCGGAGTCAGTGCTAAAACGAGCGGATGAGGTCATTTAGAAGGGTGAGTTACTAATGGAAAACGTTCTGATTAACGGTTTGCAGCAGGGGTTAATATATGGTTTTATGGCATTAGGCGTGCTGTTAACCTTTAGAATTTTAGGGTTTCCAGATATGACGGTGGAAGGAACTTTTCCTTTAGGGGCAGCAGTGACCGCCAAAGCAATTGTTGTTGGAACGAATCCATTATTAGCTGTTTTATTTGGGGCGCTGGCTGGTGCAATAGCTGGAGCCGTAACCGGTTTAATGCATACCAAGTTAAAGGTAAATAACATTTTGGCGGGAATATTAACTACCAGTGCCATATATACAGTGATGCTGCATGTTATGGGGCGACCAAACACACCACTCATGGCCTATGATAATTTTTTCAGTCAAATACTTTCATGGTTTGCCGTATCAGAAAGCAATTTATCAATAATTATTATTTTATTTGTGATGGCATTTATTGCTAGGATTTTTTTAGGTGGCTTTTTAAAAACAGATATTGGATTAACTATTCGTGCCACTGGCAATAACGAAAAAATGATTCGAGCATTAGGTGTAAATACAGATAACATTAAACTATTAACACTTGTGATCGCTAATTTCCTTGTAGGACTATCGGGAGCGTTGGCTAGTCAAATTCAGGGATTTGCTGATGTTGGTATGGGTATAGGTGTATTGGTAGCAGCGATAGCCTCAGTAATTGTGGGCGAAATAATTTTTAGGGGTAAGAGCATCAATACCCTTTTAACGGGTGTTATTATAGGTTCAATACTTTATCGCTCTTTGCTGGCACTAGGCTTAAGACTTAACTTGCCGGCAGAAAATTTTAAACTGGTGACAGCAGTGTTAGTGCTAGTTGCGCTCGCTATACCTAATATTAGGGTTGGTAAACCAGCATTTTTTAAACAAAGTATTAACGGCTTAGGAGTGGCAAAAAGTGATAAAGCTAATTGAAGTAAATAAGTACTATTTTCAAGGGACGCCTAACGAAGTAATAGCTCTTAATAACATTAACTTACATGTTAAACCGGGGGATTTTGTTACGGTGATTGGGAGTAACGGTGCTGGTAAATCAACTTTACTGAAAACAATTGCCGGAGTGGACATGGTGGATCAGGGAGCGATTGAGCTTGATGGCAGAGATGTAACTAAGTTTACTGAGCACAAAAGGGCCATGGAAATCGGTAGAATAGATCAAGACCCGATGGCTAGCACTGCTTCAGATATGACTATAGAAGAAAACCTTGCAATGGCCTATATGCGTGGACAACGGCGAGGTTTAGGTAGAGCAGTAACCCCTAATCGGTCAAATCGCTTTCAAAAATTGCTGGCTGAATTGGAATTGGGTCTGGAAAATAGAATTTCCGCACCGGTGGGCACATTATCCGGTGGTCAGCGGCAGGCTTTGGCCTTGGTGATGGCTACTATCGCCGAACCTAAATTACTACTGTTAGATGAGCATACGGCAGCACTTGATCCCAATGCAGCTAAGCAGATTATAGATATTACAAGTAAGCTAGTAAAGACAAAGCAACTAACAACCATGATGATTACTCACAACATGGATCAAGCTATTAAGTATGGCAATAGGTTAATAATGATGCATCGTGGACAGATTATTTTAGATATTGCTGAACAGGAAAAGAACAAATTGACGGTAGCGAAGTTATTGGAAAGATTTGCCGCCATAAGTGGGACATTATTTGATGATGATCGAGTGTTATTAGCTAATAGTTAACAAAATTAAGGGGCTGCCTTAAAATGATTCCTTAAGATCATTTTAGATAGCCCCTAATTCTTTATTAGGTTAATCATTTCTAAAAGTTATTCCATCCTCTTCTAGAGAATCTATAATAGCTAGTGATTGGATAGTTATGCCGGACTCTCTTAACATTTCACCGCCTTTTTGAAAACCTTTTTCTATAACAATTCCAACTCCGACTAAATTTGCATTAGCCGCATCAATAATTTCCTTTAGGCCTAAAATAGCTTGACCGTTAGCTAAAAAATCATCAATAATTAGGATGTTATCCTCTTTACTAATAGCTTCTTTTGAAACTCGTATTATATAATGCTGAGCCTTAGTGTATGAATAGACACTACTTTCATACACTTCTCTATCTAAATTCTTAGATTTAGTTTTTTTTGCGAATACAACCGGTACATTAAAATATTGAGCTGCAATAACTGCAATTGCAATACCGGAGGCTTCTATAGTTAGTATTTTTGTAATGTTTTTACCTTGGAATCTTCTTTTAAATTCTCTTCCAATTTCATTTAGTAACTCAATATCAAGCTGATGGTTTAAAAAACTATCCACCTTTAATATGTTACCTTTTACTTTTCTACCATCTTTTAAAATCTTTTGTTTTAGAAGTTGCATTCTATTCCCTCCCCGTAGTCAGACTTTTATGGTAGTCTGGTAGAAACTTATGGACCATATCTCCATGATTATACGAGATTCTAAATATTTTAAAAAGTATTAGTCTATTCTAATCTATATAATATTAAAAATCAAGCTACTAAAAATGAGAAAAGTATTTAGGCTTACAGAAGAGGCCTCTTGCTGTTAGAGGGCGGAATTACAAAAGAGGAGGGATATCGGTTGATATCCCTCCTCTCTCTATAACTTCGTATTAACGGCGATTTTATTTAAAATATTATTATCGCAACAATTATGGTTGCAGTAATTCCTGCAGTTACAGGTATAATGTTTTTCCTCACAAGATCAGCAGGCTCAACTCCACATATTGCTGCTACTGGAATAATCGCCCAAGGTATTATTGTTCCTCCGCCTACCCATACTGAAGTTATTTGTCCAAGAGCTGCAAGTCCCTCCGTGCTAATGTTTATGGCACTAGAAAAGGTCTGAGCTAATGCTCCCACGAGGGGAAGACCGGAAAATCCAGAACCATCAAGACCGGTGATGCCCCCTATAAGCGCTTGCATGATAACCACAGGAATTGTTGATAGGGGTGCCTTGTCCGCAAGATATAGACCAATATCCGTTAAAAGGCCTGTAGCGCCTGGACCCAGTATTTGTTTTGCCATTCCTTCACTGCCAAGAAAAAAGAAAGCACCTATTACGATTACTGGAGCAAATATCTTTATTCCAAAGGTAAAGCCATCCCTTATATGATCAGTAATTACCTCAAAGGAATTAGAAAAATTATGCTTAACAATAGTGGCCATTGACATGAGGATAACAGCGGTACCACCGACAAGAGCTGTAGCGTCTCCACCTCTGAGCTCATATTTGTACATTAAATAGGCATCAAGTAAGAAAGCAAGAGGAGTGGTAATAGCCACAAAGGTTGTGCCTAGAGAAGATTTAGTGATAGGAGGCGAAGTCACCTCTACAGTAGCTGCCATCTCAAACTCCGCGCTAGAATTTTTCATTTCTCTTTTCATCATTAAAAAGGCAGTCACAACTGTCACTGTGCTCATGGTTATCCAAAGTGGTATGCTGGCATTGATAACAGAGCTGGCATTTTCAAAGCCTGCTGCCTTCGCAGTTATGTCCGGTGCTCCCTGTATGAAATAATCACCCGATAGTGCGATACCATGACCAAATAAGTTCATGGCAACGGCAGCCCAAATGGCTGGTAGTCCGGTCCTCATTGCTGCCGGAAGCATTACAGCACCAACCAAGGCAACAGCAGGAGAAGGCCAAACAATAAAGGAAACCGTCATCATTACGAATCCCAAAATCCAAAAGGCAACGGTTTTGTTTACCATAAACCTTTGTAACGGACTCATCATTAACTTATCGGCACCAATTTCACTAAGAGCCCTAGACATGGCAACAACGAGAGATATGATAACAATAATCCCCAAAAATTCCCCTCCCGCAGCAATCATGGCATTGAATATAACCTGTACGGCTGTAAGAGCACTTCCAGAGGAAGCAAAACCTATCATAAACAATCCGATTATACATGGCAGAACAGTATCTTTCCTAAAAGCCATTGTCAATATGATTACAAAGACCATACCTATATAGATGTAATGAAGTATTCCTAGTGATTCCATCGTTTCCCCCTAACTTATAATTTATTAGCAAATACGTTTTTTAAACCGCATTCTTCAACCCGTCTAGCTATTTCAGCAGAATCTGTTGTATATAAGCCAAGCTCTTTCATTCTTTCAAAGTATACTGAGCCTGAGAAGGTGTATTTTTTGGACATTCCTTCAGGTGTGGACATTCTTTCATTAACATAACTAATCGCATCTCCTGTAGAAAGAGACTCAGGTATTAAAAGCAAGTTTTTCCCTAAGGCATGACGTACACTGTTATGTCCTGCCAAAGTACCTGTTACAATAGCTTCAGTATGTCCAACCAACAGGCCGGCTTTTTCCCCACAGCAGAATAGATTATTAACTCCTTCAACCTTGAGATGGTTATCTCTGGGTGCCATTGCAAAATATCTCATGGAGTTTCCTTTTCCGCCTGAATATGGATCTTCATATCTAGCATTTTTAAAGCCTGGTATCTTTCTTAAGGTTTCAATATTATAATATGGAGTCATTAGCTTTGCATGTCCCGTATCTAAAAGCACGATGTTATCCTTGAATTCAGGAAGGGCATATTGCTGACAAGCCTTAACTCCAAGATGGTCCTCAATAAGCTCTACAGGTAGAGGTATAACTGCTACACCATACTCATTTAGATCCCTTTGAATTTCCTCTGAAAGTGATTCCTTATAAAGTTTGCAGGAGCCACTCATAGCACCTATTGAGCCATCAGCTTTTGTTCCCATAGTTTCTTCTATGCCGGCAAGGCCTGTGATACTTACTCTGCCTCCGAAGCTTGGACATCTTAAGATGCACATGGCGCATCCATTACCGTATTTTATACAATTGTTCATAGGTCCGGCGGTACCTGTGGCATCAATATATACATTGCCCTCATATATATTGCCATTTCCGTCTTCAAGACTCTGTATTCTTCCGTCGCAAACCTCTAGATTCTTAATACGAGCATTAAAGACTATCTTTATACCAAGACTTACCATATGGTCCAAAACCGCACCGTGAGTTGTGGCAATATCATAGAGATTTGCATGCTTGTGACCTGGAAACTCTATATTCATATGCCTTGCGGAGCTGTCACAAATTTCAAAAAGATCACCACCGCCCATAGCGATAGCTTCTTCAGTTGCAGTATACCTGCCATTGTTTCTCATAATTCCGCCAACTAGTCCAGTCCCAAGAAGCATGTCCGTTCTTTCCAGAACGATTACTTCTGCACCTGCTTTTCTAGCACCTATAGCTGCTGCACAACCAGACCAGCCTCCTCCAACTACAATTACGTTTGTCATAATTTCCTCCAAGAATTTTGTCATTTGGTAAAAAAGTCAAAATAAAAAACAAGGCTATAGAAAACTAATCGCCTTGTTTTGATAAAACTAAGATAATGCCCACAAAACAATAGCTCTCCACCAAGATTGGTGACAGTCTCAGGACTCTTAATCCGGAAACCAGGCATGGATTAAAGAGAAAATCCACCCTTCGGGGCCTTACCCTTTCAATAAGAATCAACGATATCTCTAATACCTCATCTTACTTACTCTTATAGACCCACCTCTATCGTGCTATTCAGTTATTACCTATAATTATAGCGAAAATTCTTGATATTTGCAATAAAATTGTCGAAATTTGCATTTTGGTAAAATTAGTGTCTACTATAATAGGGTCTAGAAACGTTGGTCACACTATAGATGAATATGTTTATTATTGGAGGGGGGCGATTTCTCTGTATAGTATTGATAGTTTAACAGTCAGTGAATATCTTGAAAAATTGGCCGCGCCTAACTTTCCCGGCCCAGCTAGTGGTAGTGCTGCAGCAACAGTTGCGGCTATGGCAGCTGCTCTGTTAGAAATGTCCTGTCAAGTAACGATGAATAAGGATGAGCAACAAAGAAACTTGCCAAAATTCTTAAAAACTATAGAAGTTATCCGTAAGAACTGCCTATACCTTGCAACAGAAGACATGAAGGCTTATGCAGAAGTAGTGAGAGCTACAAAATCAAAGAAAGAGTTCCCTGATGAGTATGAAGTTGCCATGAAAAATGCTACAGAACCACTAGTATCAATTGTGAAAAACTGTGATTCAATTTTAGTTAGAATAGAACAAGTGGTTAGCACTTGTTACATAAAGGTTTTGGGGGACTTAGGCGGAAGCGCCTACATGGCTGAAGCTGCCGCTGCCGCTGCAAAACAGGGGGTAGAAGTGAACCTCAAATTACTGTATGATAAAAGCTATAAAAAAAATGTACTGAATTCTGTGCGTGAGAGCTATAGACATTGCTCTGAAACTAAAGATAGAATAGTTGCATTTCTTGGAAAGGGCGGTTAATTTTGTCACATAAACCTAATAATTCAAAAGTTCAATTAGCTTGGTTACAGAGGTACATTGATTCCCCAGAAAGACAACAGAGGCTATATCGAAGTACGTTGATTATCATTGTAATTTCCCAAATTCTAAGTGGTGCAGGACTTGCAGCAGGCATAACCGTAGGAGCACTTCTTGCTCAGGACATGCTAGGTACAAGTAGTTTTGCAGGGGTTCCGGCCGCGTTGTTTACTCTTGGTTCTGCTGGGGGGGCACTAATTATAGGGTGGCTCTCCCAACATTTTGGACGCCGCTTAGGACTAGTCGTAGGATTCTTGGCTGGTGGTATTGGCGCGGTCGGAGTAGTGATCTCTGCAGTAACTAACAACATTCCACTTCTTTTTGCTTCATTACTTATCTATGGTGCCGGCACTGCTGCAAACCTACTAGCACGATATGCAGGCACTGACTTAGCAAATTCTACACAGCGAGCAACAGCGATCAGTATCGCTATGGTATCAACCACATTGGGCGCTGTTGCAGGACCAAACCTGGTTGGTGTAATGGGAAGATTCGCCACGTCAATCGGAATCCCTGCTCTAGCGGGTCCGTTCATTTTAGCGGCCGTCGCCTTCATTCTTGCTGGGTTGGTGCTTCTAGCATTTCTTCGCCCTGACCCTCTTGTCGTTGCAAAAGCAATTGCAGAGCTGCAAAAGGATGAGAGTCATCTTTCAGATGCGAATTCTAAAACAATAGCAACAAACAAGCGCGGAATTTTTGTTGGAGCCACAGTAATGGTGTTAAGCCATATTGTCATGATTGCAATTATGACCATGACACCTGTACATATGGCTCGCTTCGGACATGATTTGAGTGATATAGGACTGATAATTGGCATCCATATCGGCGCTATGTACCTTCCATCCCTTGTTACAGGCATCCTTGTTGACAAGTTAGGACGCACTATAATGACAATCGCTTCTGGAGTAACTCTACTTGCTGCTGGTATTCTAGCTGCTATAGCACCTACCGACTCTATACTGGCTGTCGCTGTCGCTCTGGCTTTGCTTGGGCTTGGTTGGAACTTCGGCTTTATTAGCGGCACAGCGCTTATCGTGGATGCAACAAATCCTTTTTCTCGTGCAAAGACGCAAGGTTCTGTTGATGTCTTAGTTGCTTTGGCTGGGGCATTAGGGGGAGCGCTATCCGGTGTGATCGTAGCTTATTTCAGTTATACAATACTCTCGCTTACCGGAGGCATCCTTTCACTATTACTTATCCCGGTCGCTTTCTGGTTCCAACGCCAAGCTAGAAATTAAATATCGTGTTCATATAGTAACCTGACAAAAATAATGAACAATATTGAAAGTCTATTAATATAATAGAAGGAACCAATGTTAATTATACTCTTTGCACTGCATGCAAATTTACAGTACAAACTGAGCAGGCCATGGATCGATACCAAATTCGCGCGGCCGGGTCACTTAGAGTGTGACAACAGATGATGAACTTATAACATCTGTGGGACAGTAGTTTACTGCTATTGTTTCACGGGTGTTTTTTTATTACCTAAGGAACAACACAATAAAGCTAGTTTGTTAAGCAAGTGCCATAGTGCTATCTTATTCAAAACATTTTGATGGAGGTAACTTATTATGGAACAAACAAAACAAATAGCCATGAAGGTGTCAGCCATAAGCATTGTGGTTAATCTTTCCTTGTCTCTAATTAAATTAGTTGCAGGGATTGTTGCAAACTCCGGTGCAATGATTTCTGATGCCGTTCATTCGGCCTCTGATGTATTTAGTACCTTTATCGTGATTATCGGTGTAAATATTTCAAGTAAGAAATCAGATAAGGAACATCCATATGGACATGAACGCTTTGAAAGTGTAGCGGCTATTATTTTAGCAGTTATTCTGTTTGTTACGGGTGTCGCTATCGGAGTGGGTGGAGTTGGAAAAATAGTTGCAGGAAATTATGGCGAGCTTAAGGTGCCGGGCTTACTTGCGTTAATGGCTGCTATCGTTTCTATTGCAGTAAAAGAATGGATGTATTGGTTTACAAGGGCAGCAGCAAAGAAAACTAATTCGGGTGCACTAATGGCGGATGCCTGGCATCATCGTTCAGATGCTTTATCTTCTGTTGGTGCATTTATCGGAATATTAGGAGCCAGAATGGGATTTCCGATACTTGATCCCGTGGCCAGTGTGGTTATCTGTATTTTTATCGGGAAAGCATCCTTTGATATATTTAAAGATGCTATCGATAAAATGATTGATAAATCTTGTGATGAAGAAACCGTTAAAAGGATGGAACATATAATTTGCAGCCAAGAGGGAGTATTACAAATTGATAAAATAAGAACAAGGTTGTTTGGTACAAAGATATATGTTGATATTGAAATTGCTGCAGATAGGGAACTAACTTTAGACAAGGCTCATGAAATAGCTGAGCGGGTGCATGATGCGATAGAAAAGGAATTCGTAGAAGTAAAACATTGCATGGTTCACGTCAATCCAAAGTAGCTGCAATCGGAATTGTGGGGAAATGTAACAATGTTAAATTATAATAATTTTGATTATTCCCAACTGTTCAGTATAATAGTGTGTAAGACTAAATGAATCTGTAATCTTAGGTTGGCGGTTTTGTAAATATATTTGAAAGTTGGAATGTAGTAATGACTAAGGCATTATTTATAGCTGAAAAGCCCAGTGTTGCATTGGATTTTGCAAAGGCACTGGATATAAAGGGGACAAAAAAGGATGGCTTCATTGAATCTGAGAAGGCTGTCGTTACTTGGTGTATTGGACATCTAGTTACCATGAGCTATCCTGAAAAATATGATGCCAAATATAAAAAGTGGACTCTAAGGGACCTACCCTTCTTACCAGCGAAATATCGATATGAAACCATTAATAATGTAAAAAAACAATTTGATATTATAAAGGCACAAATGAAAAGAAAAGATATCTCTACTATATATGTATGCACAGACTCCGGGCGTGAGGGAGAATACATATATAGATTAGTAGATGAAATGGTGGAGGTAAATGATAAAGTAAAAAAGAGGGTTTGGATTGACTCCCAGACGGTCGAGGAGATAAAGAAGGGAGTTAAGAATGCTAAGCCTCTTGCTGATTATGATAATTTATCATCGGCTGCATACTTAAGAGCAAAGGAAGATTACTTGATGGGAATAAACTTCTCACGACTACTGACACTTTGCTATGGCGGGGCTCTTAGTAAGGAGCTGGGCAAGAAATATGTTGTAATAGCAGTGGGACGAGTTATGACCTGCGTACTTGGAATGATAGTTCAAAGAGAACGTGAAATTCGTGACTTTGTAAAGACACCATATTATAAGATTAATGGTAGCTTTCAATTAGGAGAAGCCCTCGGCTATGATGGGGAATGGAAGGCCATAGAGGGGTCTGAGTATTTTATGTCAGAGCTACTTTTTAAGGATATAGGCTTTATTGATAAAGAAGCAGCTGAGAAATTTATTCTAGATTTAAATACTGACAATCAGGAATTGGTGGCGATTATTGAAGAGGCCAAACGAAAGAAAGAGACCAAAAATCCACCTCTCTTATATAATTTAGCTGAATTACAAAATGAGCTATCTAAAAAATTAAAGATAAATCCCGATGAAACACTTAAAATAGCCCAAAATTTATATGAAAGAAAGATGGTAACCTATCCAAGAACCGATGCCAGGGTTTTATCCACAGCTGTTGCCAAAGAAATTGATCAGAACCTAAAAGGATTACTTAGGATTAAAAACATCTGTAGACTAGACAGCAGGGATATTGATGTTCCAGAATATGTTGATAAGATTTATAGTGGGAGTCTATATAAAGGCCTTGAAAAGACCAAGTATGTAAACGATAAAGCTATAACAGATCACTATGCCATCATTCCGACTGGTCAGGGATTAGAAAACTTCAACAAATTAAATGACCATGAAAGAAAAACCTATATGTTTATTTTAAGACGTTTTCTAGCAATTTTTTATCCACCTGCAATCTTTAGTCAGTTGACCATAACAACAAAAATAAAAGCAGAGAGTTTCTTTACCACATCAAAGATATGTGTACAAGAGGGATACTTGACGGTATTAGGTGAAGAGAAGAAAGATGATTCAACAAAAGCCAACAAAGAGGATATACTGAAAAAGCTTAAAAAGGGGTATAAGGTTAAAATAGCTGACATTACCATTAAAGAATCTGAGACCACACCGCCTAAAAGGTATAGCTCTGGTTCGATCATATTGGCCATGGAGAACGCCGGAAAGCTTATTGAGGATGAGGAGCTGAGGGGGCAGATCAAGGGAAGTGGGATTGGGACTAGCGCCACTAGGGCAGCCATATTAAATAAACTCCAAAAAATAGAGTATATTGATTTAAACAAAAAGACCCAAATATTAACTCCAACAGCACTGGGAGAAAAGATTTATGATGTAGTACATGGGTCTATACCTACGTTGTTAAAGCCTGAGCTAACTGCCAGCTGGGAAAAGGGTCTAAATCTTATATCTAATGGTGAGCTGAAATCAGAAGAATACATGGTGAAACTGGAATCTTATATAACAAAAAATACACAAAAAGTATTAGACGGTAGTGGAACATCTTCAGTTGGAAAGGACTCTTTCGGAAATAAGAATAAAATAAGAGCAGGGTCTTCCTTAGGAAAATGTATAGCCTGTGATAATGGTGAAGTATTTGAAAACTCTAAGGCATACTTTTGTAGTAACTGGAGAAATAAATGCAAATTTACAACCTGGAAAAATAGTCTAGAGCTAAAGGGACAAGGGGTAACGCCCGATTTAATAAAAGACCTACTGAAAGATGGGAAGATAGAAGGAATAAACATAATTCTACCCCCCAAAATGGAAGAATGCACAGCAGAACTCCGCTTTAAGGAAGATAAAAGCGGCACCTTAGAGCTAAGGAATGTAACTAAGATAAGAAATAGGGCAGAGTTGTAATATAATCCTAAGCAGAGAGTATTTATATAATAAAAGTCGGAATGAGAGTAATTGTTCTTATTCCGACTTTTTGATTTGTAATAAATATTGATGGATTCATTTTTGGGTATTAAATATCAATTAAGTATAAAGGGGGATAAGTGATGAATGAGCTGATGGAAAAGAAACCAATTCTACATGCGGTGAGATGGATTATCATTTATATAGTAATGGTGAATATTGGAGATGCACTATCAGAACTAACAGGGGTTGCCAATTCGGTTACGAGTGCTGTATTAATTGCTCTTTCTATTATTTTGGTGCTTTATTTGAGGAAAAACAACGGGATTGAAACCTATGGATTAAAAGAAATAACAAAAGAGGAACTACATAAGACTTTGTTTTATTTACCCCTTATAATCTTGGCTTTTATTCAGTATTTTGCAGGGATAGACAATACGCTGTCCATGACA
>JUEG02000330.1_pt1 | contig 15121 bp, 14 predicted proteins | sample 432341 | NCBI WGS metagenome assembly JUEG02 (sample SAMN02953476, study PRJNA257561) | rock porewater metagenome | biome: terrestrial; feature: Opalinus Clay rock; material: porewater; isolation source: Opalinus Clay rock BIC-A1 borehole | place: Switzerland: Mt Terri URL, St-Ursanne ...
TTGCAGGATTTTCAGTGGGAGTGGTGAATGAAGATAAGTTAATCGACGGTTCAAAGATTCAAGCAGGAGATACACTTATCGGTTTACCTTCGTCCGGTCTTCACAGCAATGGGTACTCCTTAGCCCGAAAAATCTTCGAATCCTATTCCTTAGATGAAGAATTCCCAGAGTTAGGGGAATCTCTTGGGGAGGCACTGCTTCGCCCAACCCGCATTTATGTCAAGTCAATTTTGTCGCTTCTTTCTGATGCAGAGATACTTGGCATGGCCCATATTACGGGTGGAGGTTTAACGGATAACGTTCCCAGAATATTGCCCGCAGGTTTGGGGATTCGAATTAATACATCAGCTTGGAAACGACCGCCAATTTTTTCGTTGTTACAACGCCTGGGAGATGTAGCCTGGTCAGAAATGTATCGGACTTTTAATATGGGAATTGGTTATGTCCTGATTGTCCGTTCAGAGGCTGAGGGATTAGTTCGACAAAAACTTGATGAGTTAGGTGAGAAAAGCTTCGTTATTGGAAGTGTCGTTACTGGAGAAGGGGTGGCTTATGAGGACGGCAATACTGGCATCAGGTCGTGGGAGTAATCTTCAAGCTTTGATTACAACCTGCCAAAGCGGCAACCTTCCTATCGAGATAGTGGCTGTTGGATCAGACCTTCCAGGGGCTGGTGCACTAATGCTGGCTGAGGAGGCTGGAATTCCTGCCCGTGTTTTTCCGATCAGTAATTACCAGCATCGTCAAGCCCAAGAGGAAGATATCTTGATCTGGATGCAAAATAATGAGGTGGAGCTGTTACTTTTGGCAGGGTATATGAGGGTTTTGAGTCCTTATTGTATGAGTCAAATACATTTTCCGGTCCTGAATATCCATCCTTCATTACTGCCCGCTTTTCCAGGCCTCCACGCCCAACGTCAAGCACTGGATTATGGAGTCAAAGTAAGTGGGTGTACTGTACACTTTGTTGATGAAGGCTTGGATAGCGGCCCAATTATTTTACAAGAGGCAGTGCCTGTGTTGTCAGAGGATACAGAAGAAAGCTTGTCTCAGAGAATTTTAGCGGTGGAACATCGTCTCTATTCCGATGCCGTTCGCTTGTTAGCTTTAGGGAAAGTAGAGCGGATTGGGCGTAGAGTACATATTTTGCAACAGGAGGAATTGGGATGAAGCGAAGAGCTCTCATAAGCGTTTCCGACAAGAAGGGAATTGTAATTTTTGCGCGTGAACTTGCAGATTTAGGCTTCGAGTTGATTTCAACCGGGGGGACCTACAAAGCACTTGATGAAGCTAATATCCCGGTGAAATATGTGAGTGAGGTCACGGGATTTCCTGAAGTTTTAGATGGTCGAGTCAAGACACTTCACCCTTTAATTCACGGTGGGATTTTGGCGAGGGACAGTGTCAAACATATGGAACAAATGGAACAGAACGGAATTTTTTATATTGACTTAGTAGTGGTTAATCTTTATCCATTTCGAGAGACTATTGCTAAGCCTGGAGTGACCTTTGAAGAGGCCATAGAAAATATAGACGTAGGCGGGCCAACCATGGTTCGCGCTGCAGCTAAGAATCATGGGCGGGTTACCGTGTTGGTCAATCCAGAATCTTATGAAGAAGTTTTAAGCGTATTGCGTGAAACAGGGAATGTTCCTGCGGGCATGCGCAAGCGACTAGCTGCTGAAGCTTTTGCTCATACCGCTGAATATGACCGACTGATTGCCGGGTATCTAGAGCGGCAGATTGAACCGCCGGATACTTTCCCGGAGACGCTTCGCATAACTGCTCAAAAGGTTCAAGAACTGCGTTATGGCGAAAACCCACAGCAGAAGGCAGCCTTCTATATTAGTTCAGAGGCCGGAGTGGGGACCCTCGCAAACGGCAAACAACTTCAAGGGAAAGAACTCTCGTACAATAATTGGATAGATATGAATGCTGCTTGGAAACTTGTGCGTGAATTTGAATTGTGCGCAGCGACGATCATTAAACACACTAACCCCTGTGGAGTGGCAATAGGCAAGACACCGCTTGAGGCTTATGAAAATGCATTTGCTGCAGATCCGGTTTCCGCTTTTGGCGGCATTATCGCCTTTAATCGTGTCGTAGATACAGCATGTGCTGAAGCCCTTAAAGAACGTTTCTATGAAGTCATTATAGCGCCAGATTTTAGTCCGGAAGCTCGCGAGATTCTAAGTGCTAAAACAAATCTTCGACTCTTTGTGGTTGGCAGAGGGGACGTGGGCAAGGTTATGCCCGGTTGGGTTTCCAGAAGTATTGAAGGTGGATATCTTGTTCAAGAGGTCGATCAGGGGACCACTTCAGTTAGCGAATGGGATGTTGCTTCAGAACAAAAACCTACGGAAGAAGATCTAGTAGCCCTCGATTTTGCGTGGCGTATTGTGAAACATGTCAAGTCAAATGCTATCGTAGTCACAGATCATAAACAGACGCTGGGCGTTGGAGCAGGGCAAATGAATAGAGTTGGGTCAGTCAAGATTGCGCTTGAACAGGCCGGAGATAAAGCTAAAGGGGCTTATCTGGCCTCGGATGCCTTCTTTCCTTTCCCTGATTCGATCGAAGAGGCTGCAAAAGCGGGTATTCGTGCCATCGTTCAGCCAGGGGGGTCTCGCAATGATCCTTCGGTTATCGAAGCCGCTAATCGCTTAAATATAATTATGGTCTTTACACATCGCCGGCATTTTCAGCATTAATGATAAATTCAAATGGTTATAAATGGGAAGCGGGGTCAGACAGTGAAGAAGCATCGTGTGTTAATTATAGGCAACGGCGGACGAGAACATGCTTTAGCTTGGAAGTTGGCGCAAAGCCCTGAACTTGAACGCTTATATGTAGCACCGGGAAATGCCGGGACAGTTATCTGGAATGTCCCAATTTCTGTTCAGGATATTGCCGGGTTAGTGGAATTTGCCGTTAAGGAGAAGATCGATCTAACGGTTGTCGGTCCAGAAGACCCCTTGAGTTTAGGCATTGTAGATGCTTTTCAGGAGGCGGGTCTGAGAATCTTTGGGCCGACTCAGGCTGCAGCTCAGTTGGAGGGAAGCAAGTCGTTTGCCAAAATGATTATGGAAGGCGCTAAGATTCCTACAGCAGAGTGGCAAGTATTTGAAGATCCGGTCCGAGCCAAAAAGTACATTGAAACCATAGGCGCTCCTTGTGTTTTGAAAGCGGATGGCTTAGCGGCGGGTAAAGGTGTTATAGTAGCAATGGATTTGGAGACTGCCCTCCAAGCGGTGGATGAAATAATGGACGGCAACTTTGGTTCAGCAGGTAAAAAATTGCTTATCGAGGAGTTCTTAGAGGGGCAAGAAGTTAGCTTACTGTGTTTTTCGGATGGGGTTACAGCTTTACCTATGGTTCCTGTTCAGGATCACAAGCGGGCCTTAGAGGGTGACCTGGGGCTTAACACTGGAGGTATGGGTACGTATAGCCCTCCTCCAATTTGGACGACTGAACTTGAAGCAATCGTCATGCGCAACCTTGTTTCGCCGACTCTTAAGATAATGCAAGAACGAGGGACTCCCTTTGTAGGTGTACTTTTCTTGGGGTTGATGATAACTAAGCAGGGCCCTAAACTCTTAGAATATAATGTTCGGTTTGGTGATCCAGAAACCCAAGTGGTTATGAAACGACTTAAGTCAGATCTTCTGCCAGTTCTTTGGGCGTGTACAGAAAAAAATCTTTCCGAAGTTCAGTTGGAGTGGAAAAATGAAGTTGCGGTTTGTGTAGTAATGGCTGCTGAGGGCTATCCTTTAGCTTACACAAAGGGGGTACCGATCCGATTGCCATTGGAGAGTGGTCAAGATGCAGTTATCTTTCACGCCGGAACAGGAATTCATGAAGGACAGCTTCTGAGTACTGGAGGACGGGTCTTGGGAATAACTGCTGAAGGACAAACCCTTCAAAAGGCTCGAGAGAAGGCGTATGCTCTGGTAGATGAAATTGATTTCCCGAAATCACATTTTCGACGGGATATTGGCGTGAAAGGGTTAGGAAACTAAAATTTCCATAATAAGGTTTAACATATTCTTCACACAAACTTCATGGCAATGTAACACGGATGATCTATACTTAGATTAGTCAGTAATGATTACCCGTTACTGCAACGGTTAACATATATTCTTCTCATTTTTCTCCCCTTCTTTTCTTTCTTTTTCCCCCTCCTTTGACGGGAGGGGATTTCTTTTCTTTAAATTGACTAATCCCCACTAAACTCTCGCAATCGTTTTATGACATCTTGCCCCATGGCTATAAGAGCAAGAATCCTGCTCACAAATTATGTGGCAGGATTCTTGTTTTTTACACGAGATGGACAAAATGATCCAAGCTCTGACAAATAGGACAATGTAATAACGCTTTCGATCACTTCCTCTGAGCAGTTTATTAATGACAAAAGAGAAGTGTTATTCAGTCGCTTGTGACCACATGGATTCTATCGCCATATAATAAAGGCAGGATTCTTTAAATAGAGGGTGGGATGGAAGTGTTTAATTATCACAAACGTTTGTTTTATCCGATCCACGTTGAACGTGAAGATCCAGTGTTTGCAAAAGTGCTGACAGAACATTATTCAGGAATTGACAGTGAGTTGGCATCAGCCTTACAATACTTTAACCAACGTTCGAATATATCAAATCGACATATTCGAGAACTGCTGGGGATAATCTCTGCAGAAGAATTTGGACATATGGAATTGATTTCAGTAGCGATTAATAAACTGGGAGGACCACCCTTATCTCTGGTTAATACCCAGGGTGCTTTATGGGGAATTACGCAGATTAACCAAAGCCTGGACGTTATTAAAATGCTGCAGATGGATATCCAGACGGAAACTAGAGTGATTCGTCTATATCAGCAACAGCTGGAACTGACAGATGATCTAAATATGAAGAAGATGATTAGGTTTCTAATTACCAGGGGAGAAGTACATAAATACTTATTAAAAAAAGCCCAGAAGTTACTTCGTGAAAACGGTTTGCCAGAGGAATTTAATGAATTGATTTACGACTATAAGATGAGTTTGCAAGTCTTGAAATAATAGTAAATGGATTGGATTAACTTCTAAAAGTAATATGAAAAAGTCGGCCAAAGGCCGACTTTAATATTTAATAACCCAATCAGAAACCATTAATCGTTCGGACAAGCCCAGCCCTTCAGTATCGATGGTTAATTCCGGCTTCGGGATTAAATCGCGATCATAATACACCGTGATTCCATCAAAAATAAATTCGTGAAAATCCTCAGGCTTCCTTGGGCTTCCTTTTCGCACGGCAGGGGGAGTAGAGAGCGGGATGCAACACTGAGTGACTACAATGCGCTTTATGTAAAGTTTATTTTTTTTAGCCTTCTGAAGGAATTTCATTGCTTTCTGTGTAATGTTAATATTCATGTTCGAACTCATTTTAAGGTTAGGATCCAATCGTGGATTCACCTCCTTAATGTTGCCATATCTATTCTATCATTTCTTTTTTCGGTTGCAAGGGATTGGAGGATTACAAGTTTGGATAAGTTAACACGCCAACGCGAAATCGTCAAAAATGTTGCCACAGAACCATGGGTGCATTCCCTTCAAAGTTTAGCTAAAAAATTCGGAGTAAATCAAATCACTCTGCAAAGAGATTTGGAAGAAATGAAAGATAATGGCTTTGGCTTTAAGAAGGATGGAACAGAAAGACTTTACCTGCATTTGAGTGGTTGGAATGGGGTAGCGCCTGTCAAGGCAGCAACCCTTCGACAAATGGAGATCTTGCGCATGCTCACTGCTACTCCTCAAGGATTAACCATAACCGAAATCTACAAACGCTTTAATCGACGGGATGAAGAAGAAGTTAGCAGTAAAACCCTCGAACGGGCTATAAAAGACTTGGTCAAAAAGAATATCCTCAAACATAAAGGGGAAGAGTATGTAATTTGCTCTGAACAAATGCTCCCTCCTCTCCAGTTAGCAGAACGGGAGAAAACGCTTCTTTTAGAAGCGCTGAATGTTGCGCGTGCTCTGGCGCCTTTTCCAGATGAAATGAAAACCCTTGAAGCCAAACTCAAAGTGTGGATAGGGCAGAACGCTCATTCGAGGGAGACAATATTCGTCCATGGAAGAACTCCTACTCAGGATGTTCATCGCAGTCAGTGTTGTTTTCAACTCGAAGAAGCGGCTCAGAATAAAAACCAAGTTTCCATCCTCTATCGCAAAGAAGAGGAGCCGGCAAGGCAACTTAGGCTAAATCCTCTGGGAATTGTCTATTACTGGGTGCTTGATAATTGGTATCTTATCGCTCAGGATGAGAGGGATAAGAAGATTAAGACATATTTGGTAAACCGTATTTTAGATGTTGCAAGGTTACCCGAATCATTTGCTCCAATAGAAGGATTTGATTTAAAGACTTGGTATCAGTATGCCTGGGGGGTTTACCGAGATCAGAATCCAATCCCCGTAGTAATTAAGTTTCATAATTATTATTCAACCTTAAATCGCGTGCGAGTGGAGTTAGCTAAACGTAAAACTTGCACTCTGGTGGAGGATGGAGAAGGCCTGCTCATGGAAGATCAGGTTGAAGGACTGGACGAATTAGCGGTTTGGTTACGAGGGTTTGGGGCGGGGACAGAGGTTCTCAAGCCTCCGTTGCTTAGAAAAAAAGTTACTGAAGAATTTTCCCGACTCCTGCAAATGTATGGAGGTGACTCACATGGACTCGATTAATCGTATGGGGAAAATCATGGCCTTAATTGAAATTCATCCAGAGGGGTTATCCGGAAGTGACTTAGCTGATGCCTGCGGTGTTCCTTGGGGGACTATGAAACAGGACCTGAAAGTGTTGGTTTCTTCTATTGAAACCTCGTTTCCTTTATATACGGATCATGACGAAGGAAATGATGCCGAAGAGGATTTGTTTCAGCCGGAGGTTAAATGGTTTATGGCTGCAGCAGAAAAACGATATACTCCAGTCCATTTGAACGTCCGGGAGGCAATAGGGGTTTTAGGTACCTTAGATTATTTGCAGGAGGAAAATGCGCTGAAAGAAGGGCTAAGACAAAAGATCTTGTCCGGCTTTGACTTAGGAGAGGAGGAGAATTACCGTTACATTAAAGGAGAACTAACACCATTAGAGCCTATCCAAGGAAAAACGTTTCCCTTGATTGAAAACGCAATTAGGGAGACTCGAAGAGTTAGGATCTTATTTAATGGCAGAGAAGTAACGGCAGACCCCTTGGGAATTGTTTACTACTCACGTCTAAGGTATTGGTATCTGGTTGCTCGGCAGGGCGAGGTGATAAAAACTTATCATTTAAACAATATCCAGGAAGTCAACGAAACCACTGAGTCCTTTGTTTACCCGGACGGGTTTTCTCTAAAGGATTGGTTTGGTCCGCGTTGGGGGATGGAATATGGAGATTTATTGAGGGTTAAAGTGCGCTTTCTCGATCGTTCTCAAACTTTTGCTAAGGTACGCAAAGATGTAGCCCATCGCAACAGTAAATTGACGATATTAGAGGATGGATCAATGCTCTTTCAAGATGAGATCATAGGGGTTAATGAATTTATTACCTGGGTATTAGGGTTTGGATCAGCAGCTGAAATCTTAGAACCAATGGAACTTCGTCAACTTATTCTCAAAAGAATTCGCGAGACGTTGAGTAACTATGTCTGATCAGACTTAGTTTGTAATAGGAAGAATATTTTGCTTATCTTCCATATAGCTTTTTAGGGAAACATTATCAATTCCATTTTTGCTGTCCCCTCCTAATTGTATTTTTTTATTTTCTTATTCCCAAGAACGATCTAAATATGGGAATATAAAAACAAAGCTCGACTCGAGATCTTTAGTAAAACATCTTTTCAGCTGAATGTCTCCCCAGTTTGTTATGATATGATAAAAGATGCTGTGATAAAGAAAGGAAGTATTTAATATATGCTGAGAGACTGTAAAGCTGGGGAACGATTTGAAGGGGTATTGCTGGTTAATGAATGGAAAGAGGTGCCCTTTCGCCAAAAACCAGGGGCATATCTTTCCATGACGTGCCAAGATCGTTCAGGAATGATTCAAGGGAAGATATGGAATTATGATCCACAAGTTCTTGTATGGCTGAAAGATCAGGACATCTTTCGGGTAAAAGGAGTTGCTTCTGAGTACCGTGGTACTATTGAGCTAACAATTGAAGCTATCCAGATAGTTTCAAAAGAGGATGTGGACTTGTCTGATCTCTTACCAAGTTCCCCGGTTACTGCAGACGAGTTGGAAAAACGGTTAGCTGTTCTTATAGAGAAGATAATCCAACCGGAGCTCAAAATGCTGATGGAGATGATTTTAGGGCATCCGGAATGGGGAAATGCTTACCGCAAAGCTCCGGCAGCCATGAAAATTCATCAAGCGTATCTCCGTGGACTTTGGGAGCACAGTGTTAGAGTGGCTGAGCTTGCAGAAGGAATTGCCAAGCATTACGCCGGAATAAATCGTGATTTAGTTGTGGCCGGAGCGCTTTTGCATGATATCGGCAAGATTGGTGAGTATTCCTACGATCGGGGAGTTAAATTTACAACAGAAGGACGGTTGCTGGGGCATATTATCATAGGGATCGAACTCTTAACTGAGGAAATTGCTAAAATCCCAAGTTTTTCACGGGATCAGCGTTCTAAGTTGTTGCATATTATTACAAGCCACCACGGGAAATATGAATGGCAATCACCAAAGCGTCCAAAATTGATGGAAGCTTTAGTGATTCACTATGCAGATGCCATGGATGCAGAACTCTATCAGTTTGAGCAAGCGAAAGAGAACCACCCCCAAGATGAATGGTCCCCATATATTCCAAGTATGGAACGGTTCATTTATCTAAAGTAGGGGGAGGATAAATAATTAAATGGACTAAACTGACTCATACTTCAAGCGATGAAAAGAGGATGCCCGAATGTTTTTTGAACCAGGATTCAACTACCAAGAGGAAAAAAATGAAAAGGTATATTGGTTGTTGTTCAAAGGGAATAAGTTTCTTGTCATAGAAAATAACGGACAATTTGCTTTGCCTGACATTAATCCGGATCAGTTAAATATAAGACCGATGAGGAGACAATATGTTGGTCAATTGGACGGACGTCCATGTTACGTTGCTGAACTTTCTCCAAATACTGTTGCACCCGAAGGCATGTCATTTTGTAATTTAAGGCGCTTACTCGATCACATCCCAGAAGATTTGTTTGTTTTGGTGGGTAAAGCTTATCAAATTATGCATTGGGATCGTTCCCATCAGTATTGCAGTCAATGCGGAGCACAGACAGAAAACAAAATGGATGAAAGGGCCAAACGTTGTCCCTCCTGTGGATTTGTCAATTATCCACGGATTTCCCCGGCGATCATTGTAGCCATTACTCGGGGAAATGAAATATTGTTGGCAAAGGGGAGTCGTTTTCAAGCTGGTTTTTATAGTGTTTTAGCTGGTTTTGTTGAGCCGGGAGAAACATTTGAAGAGTGCGTGCAAAGGGAAGTAGCAGAGGAGGTGGGCATAAAAGTTAAAAACATTAAATATTTCGGCAGCCAGCCATGGCCTTTCCCAGATTCCCTAATGGTAGGGTTTACAGCTGATTACAACAGTGGGGATTTAAATATTGACAAAAAAGAAATCTTAGATGCACGATGGTTTACTGCCGATCAGCTTCCGCTGATTCCGAGCAGTGGAAGTATAGCCCGGCAATTAATAGATTGGTTTAGCCAAGCTAAGGATAGCAAGTAAAAAGAGCGCAGTTATGCTTCTGTAGTTTTCATTATTTTATTATCCCAAAAACGATTGGCGATTAGGCGAACACAAAAAGGATGGTTTCCCCAAATGTCAGGGTTATCGAGTGACAGCATAAGGGCATAGGCCTGACGGCAAGTAGATATCAGGGGATAATTCTTAGTAATATGAGCCAATACAGATAGAATAGCTTCACGCCTTTCAGGGTGGAATAGATTCTGAATATAACGGCGGCTGTGGGGAGTTAACCGAAAACGAGCTAAATCAGAAGAGAGGGGCTTAATCTCGTTCGCTGAAAATGATACGACCTCTAATTCTGGAAGATCAGCCAAAATATCAGAAGACTTTAAGAAATTAATTAGGTTTTCTTGAATTTCTGTGGCGGGAAAGGAAATAATTCCGGGCGTTGAGGCTAAAATTCGTATGCGTAAGAGGTTAGCTTGGATAATTTTCTGGTTTTTTATAAAACTTAGGGATTGCTGAGACATGTACTGGATAAGTCCGGCTAGTACCTCGTTTCCTTCTAAGGCTTGCTGTTCCCAAGAAGGTAACAGGCGAAGGATGTCGTCGGAAAGGGGTGGACTGGCCTGTTCAAAGAGTTGGTATTCAATAATCGTACTTAAGGATTCTTGAGTTGGGTTTTTGAGTAAAATGCGTCGTAATCCTGGGTGGACAGCTACTGATATGGTCTTTTTATCCTTTTTATACATCGAAGGTGCCTCCTCCGCGGCTTATTATCCTTAATTCTGTCTGTGTTGTAGTGTATGTTTTTTATAGGGTTCTATCCAAATAATTTAGGTTGCCCCAACAAATAAACAGAAAAATCCGATAATTATGCTTTGGGGAAGAAAGCTTTTAGTAGGTCACACCTTCTGGCAGTATAGTAAAGTCCGATTAGTAAACTGGGTACTTCTTTGGGAGTTGGAAAGTTCTGAGACAATATCGCATAAGTATTCAAAAAGACCTTTGAAAAGGAGTAGCGATGGGTATTCTCACCCCCAGTTTAGAGGACTATCTAGAAGAGCTATACCGTTTTTCTCTATCTGCAGATACTGTTCGGGTCACTGACCTCAGTATAAAACTGGGGGTTTCTTTGCCATCGGTAACGAAAGCGTTGCGCAAATTGAAAAATGGCCAATATATTTATTATCAACGTTATGGGGAGATTACCCTTTCGGAAAAAGGAAAAAAACTTGGCGATTTCTTAGTGAAACGCAATCAATTGTTACAGGAATTCCTGGTGCTCATTAATACTGACTGCGATATTGCAGCAGAAGCCGAGGCGATGGAACATTATCTTTCAGAAGCTACCATCCGCTCTATCCAAGCAATTGTCACATTTCTAAATCAAAACCCAGAATGGCATAAGGTTTTACTGGAATACATAGTGTCTTCCAGTAAAACCAATATATAGAATCTATTGATTTAAACTAAGCCGAAGAATTGAACTACTTGAGTAAGAATGAAGCAAGCAGTAAATCCGATAAGTGTCGGAATCAGAAAAGATAGAAAAACCCATTTTTTACTGCCTGTTTCCTTGTAGGTTGTCAGGAGGGTGGTAGCACAAGGCCAATGCAACAAGGAAAAGAGCATGACATTTATCGCGGTTAGCCAGGTCCATCCGTTGCTTACTAAAACGTTTCGCAACTCCTCTAAACTGGAGTAATCCTGTAGAGAGCCAGTGGAGAGATAACTCATTATGAGAATTGGTAAGACGATTTCGTTTGCTGGCAAACCCAGAATAAAAGCCATTAGGATAAATCCATCCAGTCCAATTAACTGTCCAAAGGGATTAAGTATATGCGCTACTGCGGATAGAATGTTTTGGTCCCCGATATAGACGTTGGCTAGAATCCAGATCACGGCTCCAGCAGGAGCGGCTACAATGATTGAACGTCTTAATACAAACAGGGTGCGATCAAGCATGGACCGATAGATCACTGCGCCAATCTTAGGTCGGCGGTATGACGGCAATTCCAAGACCAATGAAGAGGGTTCTCCCTTCAAAATTGTCATAGACAATATCCAGGAGACGGACAATGTAACAGCGACTCCCAACAGGATTATTGCGGAAATAACCAACGCATTGATTAACCCTGAATAGGATGCAATTGCACCGCCAATAAAAATGGAGGTAATCGCTATCAATGTTGGAAATCTGCCATTGCAAGGGACAAAATTGTTGGTTAGAATCGCGATTAAGCGTTCACGAGGAGAGTCGATGATTCTACATGAGGTAACTCCGGCGGCATTGCATCCGAACCCCATACACATTGTCAGACTCTGTTTACCACAAGCCTTTGCCCTTTTGAAAATATGATCGAGATTAAAAGCAATGCGCGGCAGATAACCGGAGTCTTCTAAGAGAGTAAATAAGGGGAAAAAGATAGCCATAGGAGGCAGCATTACCGCGATAACCCAAGCCAGAGTACGGTAAACTCCCAGAACGAGAACTCCATGTACCCAATTCGGTGCCCCTGCCCATTGAAACCAAAGAGTAAGCTGATCCTGAAATGCAAAGAGGACGGTGGCAAGGAGTTCAGAAGGGAAATTCGCCCCTTCTATTGTTAGCCAAAAGACGCCAACCAATAAGAGAATCATGAGCGGATAGCCAAACCACTTTGAAGTTACAAGGTTATCGATAGTTAGATCAAAGCTAATTCGTTGGCTTTCTTTTTTTGAGAGAACGTGCTTCGTAATTTGCTCAGCATTTCCATAAATATCTGCAACGATCTGATCGCTGAATGACTTTAGATAGGAATTACGAACACATTCGGCTTGACCATAAACTTCACTTAGAACTCTAGAAGGGCTCATTGCGCACATTTAGATTCCTCCCAATCCTGAAATTGAAATGAAGCTTGGTCGATATCTAAATAATTGCTTAGACTTCTTAGAAAACTTTGGTCTCCGTCCAAAAGCCTTAGAGCTATCCAACGGGGGGACAACGTATTGTTTGCTATGTTTTCTACTAAGGGCAGCAATTCTTTGAGAGCATTTTCAACATCTGAGGAATATTTAATTTGACGAGGACTTGGTTGCAAAGATCCTGAAGCAACCTGGAATATTTTCTTGCGAAGTTCAAAAAGTCCCTTTCCTTGACGGGCGGCGGTTGCCACTACTGGAACACCCAACTCACGTTCTAATGAGGGCACATCAATTACGAGATCTTTCTTAGTAGCCTCATCCATCAGATTCAGACAGACAATGACTTTGGATGTTATCTCAAAGACTTGAAGAGCTAAATTAAGATTTCTTTCCAGGCAAGTTGCGTCTAAGACTACCACTGTAACGTCTGGGTTTGCAAAACAGAGATAATCCCGGGCTATTTGTTCCTCAACTGTATGAGCTAATAATGAATAAGTACCAGGCAAATCAACTATTAAAAACGATTTTTTCTGATGCTCATAGATTCCCTGGGCATTATCTACCGTCTTACCGGGCCAATTACCAGTATGCTGATGGAGCCCGGTCAGCGCGTTGAAAATTGTACTCTTTCCAACGTTTGGATTACCTGCTAAGGCAACGGTGAATTGGTTGTTCTTTTTTTCTGCAGACAGAATCATACACATTCCTCTCCATTCGATAACTTTCTCACAAAAATTTGGGCAGCATCTTCGCTGCGCAAAGCAATGAGTGTTCCCCTCACCATATAAGCGGTTGGATCACCAGAAGGTCCACGTCGAATACAGCGTATTAACGTTCCAGGAACGATTCCTAAGTCAAGAATACGGCGCCGTAAGAGTCCGCTCAACTCTAAGGAAACTATCTGACAGTCCGAACCCAGAGACAAGTCTGATAATGAATTGATTCGTTCTGCATCCCTCACACTATGTACCCCCTTTTCGTTGCCAAGCTAATCTACTTTCTGATCCATAGGTTAGCCGAGGCTAACTTTTAGTTAAAGTTCATTTTGAATAGATTATGTTGAGGAGTTTCTTTTGTTCCCACGGAGGCTTATACTTATTTGGTTCTTTTAAAATTAGGGACATGAAGCTAAGTTTGGGCTAGGATGATGAAGCAGGCGGGGACAGTGTGTTTGTGACTGTTGTTCCTTTCTAATGGGAACAACTATGCTATAATTGTAAAGGGAGTTAGCTCGTCAAAGCTTAGGAGTTGGTGGATACTATGAAACAGGGAATCGGCAGATTGAGATTTGCAAAAGAAGAAATGCCCCAGGTTACCAGAAAGATGCTTTCAAGAATAATGAGCTATTTCTTGCCTTATTGGAAGAAAATGCTTCTCGTAATTAGCATAATAATAATTATCTCAATACTGGGGCTTGTACCACCGATGCTAATTAGGAATATCATTGACAATGCTTTACCACAAAAAGATTTGATGCTCTTAAGTGTGTTGATTTTTGTTTCTATAGGGGTAACAGTGATCTTAGGATTGTTGCAAGTAGCCCAGTCTTACCTCAGCATTTGGATTTCTAAACATATAATTCTAAATATGAAAAATCAAATGTACGCTCATTTACAGAACATGTCCCTAAATTTCTATACCGATGCCAAGCCAGGCGAGATTATTACTAGAATAACGAGCGACATTGATGGAATTCAGGATATATTTAACACAACCATAGTCAATGCCTTAACCAGCTTTGTTGTGCTTATTTCAACTGCGGCAGTTTTAATAATGATGAACTGGAAATTAGCATTTGTTGGCATGATCATACTGCCTGCCTTTATCATCCCTACGAGAAAAGTAGGGAAGCTTAGATGGAAAATAGCCACAAAGAGTCAGGAGAAAATTAGTGACCTTAACCAGATTATTCAGGAAGCCTTTAGTGTTAGCGGAGCGCTGCTCACTAAGATTTTTACCAAGGAAAAAGATGAATTAGCAAGATTTGAAAAGACTAATAAAGAAGTTATAACCTTGCAACTTAGGGAATCGGTTGTAGGGCGCTGGTTCAGAATGACAATAACCACTTTTATAGCAATTGGGCCGATGCTTATTTACTTTTATGGCGGCTATTTATTTATAAAAGGTGAAATTTCCATTGGAAGCATAATTGCTTTCGTAGCTCTTTTGGGGAGGTTGTATTTACCAGTTTCGCAACTCTCTAATATTCACATAGATGTCACCAGATCCTTAGCCTTATTTCAGAGAATCTTTGAATATTTAGATCAGAAACAAGAGATAAAAGATAAACCTGGTGCTGCGAAATTTGAAGTAATTAAAGGGAAGGTAGACTTTGAAAAGGTATATTTTTCATATAACAGCAAGGTCAAAGTGTTAGAAAATATAAGTTTTTCCATAAATCCAGGCACGATGGTTGCCTTAGTTGGCTCCAGTGGTGTGGGGAAAACCACCATTACAAACTTGATTCCAAGATTATATGAGGTGAACAGAGGCGGTATTAAGATTGACG
>JUEG02000328.1_pt1 | contig 15112 bp, 15 predicted proteins | sample 432341 | NCBI WGS metagenome assembly JUEG02 (sample SAMN02953476, study PRJNA257561) | rock porewater metagenome | biome: terrestrial; feature: Opalinus Clay rock; material: porewater; isolation source: Opalinus Clay rock BIC-A1 borehole | place: Switzerland: Mt Terri URL, St-Ursanne ...
CCATCTGAGATCACACCGTAAACCGTCCAAGGTCCTTCCTGCGCAAACCCTCGATGCAACAAATCCGTAGATACAGTTATTTGCGCGGCATTCTCAAACCAGTTAACACTTACTTGCGGGGGTACAATTGTCGTTTCTACTACCGCATCTAAACGAATATCGCCCTTAATATACCCAGATTTTGGCCAAGAGGAACCAAATAATGTAGCGCGCTGTTCGGCACTTCCCGTGAGCTCTACTAAGAGAATATTATCTTCTCCATAGCGAAATGCCTTAGGGAAGATCTCTAATTCGTTCGCGCCTCCACTTCCTTCAAATTCTCCAATTTTCTGACTGTTGGAGATTCCATTTAAGTAAACATTCGCATGCCCCTGAACTCCATTAAAAGTAAGCAACATAGTCCGCGAACTCCACTCCCCGGGGATTTGAAGCCGTTTAGTTACGACCGAAAATCTCGCACTTGAGGGAAGGGCCAGAGAGCTTCCTTTAGTTAAAAAGGATTGATTAGTTATTCCTTGGGAACGTTCGGATTCCGTTGTCCAGGCCTGACGCAATGACGAAAACCGACTCCAATTCCCATTTAAATTCTGAGTAAAACGTGCAGAACTTATACCGCTTTGCTCAGCATAAAGAGACTCTCCTATAGAACCTTGCCAGCTCCACCACAGAGTTCCCAATGTTAGTAACCATAAGACAATAAAAAACATGAAGCGACGATTAAACATAAAACGGCCCCTTCTAACATTTGTTCAATTAATACCGTTGATAAATAAGATATTCGTGAAAGATTACTAAAACCCTTGCGAGCAATAAAAAAACTCATTTGGCAAACCAGCCCTAACGAAGGACCACGTTTACCAAACGAGTTTTTGCATAGTGTGCACCTTAATTAAGTTGCTCATCCTTGAGGCAGTCCGGGCAAACCCCATAAAACTCCATACGATGTCCCAAAATAAGAAAACCGGATTTCTCCATTACTTCTTTTTCCATATTTATTAGAGGTCCATGAAAGTCTGCTACCTTACCACACTTTGAACAAACGATATGATAATGGTTATTGGGGTTGCCATCAAAACGACTAGCCATATCCCCATAAGACAACTCCAAAAGATGTCCATGCTCTTTTAGCATGTTTAGTGTATTATAAATCGTCCCCAAGCTAACCCCTGGAAATTTTGCCTTTACGTGATGATAAATTTCATCAGCCGTGGGATGGGACTGAGTTTCAAGCAAGAATTCTAAAATTGCTTGTCTCTGCGGTGTAAAACGGACACCTTTGTCTTTTAATTGTTTGAGAATTCCGATTGCATTCATGTCCGTATCCTCTTTCTTAGGTATTTTGAAATCACTTTTAATTAGATTTTAAGTCAATATAATAAATTTGTCAACCAAAGAACTGCTGTTTAGAGAAGTTCTTAATAGTTTTTCTTAATTAATAGCCTTTCAGGCTAAGTTTCCGACGATAAGCCTACACATTCCAACGCCCCATAAGGTAGCAATCAAAAAAGAGGAGAGTTAAATAACTCTCCTTTTTTTGATACTGCTCAAAATAAGATTCAGGTAAATATTAAGCAGGATTTGGTGCTTCAACTGGACAGACAGTAGCACATGAACCGCAGTCGATACAAAGCTCTGCATCAATAACGTATTGACCGTCACCTTCGCTGATTGCAGATACTGTACATTCCCCTTCGCACGCACCACAACTTATGCATTCTGAGTTAATAACGTATGCCATAGCAAAAACATCCCCTCTTCTCCGAACTTCAAAATCAATATACCAAAGCCGCGGAAAAAAGGCAAGCTAAAAAAATATTAGCATCTCCCATTACATAACAAATTATTCTTGGATTAAAGATCACGTCCCGGTCTGTAAGGCACTTGATAAAGCCTGCGCAAACAATGAGAACAATAAGGCAATACTCGATTACTTACATGATTTCTACGGAAAAGAATATGCCCTAAATCTTCATGTTCAAAACCACAAGCACGACATTTTTCCAACATAAATTTACCCCCTCACACCTTTGTGTGTTTCTGTACAAATACTTTAATTATAGTATGCTCCTTTTAACCGAAAAATAAACAAGCAATTTGTCTAGAATTGCTTGTTTAAAATCTGGGTTAAATGGCCGAGGGTGAAACACTCATACATTTGACAGAAAGGAAGAAACGCGTTTACAAAAGGAGTTTCCGACCAGCGGCGTTCAGGAAGAGTATTTAGCCACAACACCTCTCGAACATGTCTGCGAACCCCGCTTAGTAAGGCCGCAGCCTTTTCACCTTCAAGGGTCTGTGCATCACTGACGATAAGCAACAAGGTTTGCTTTGTAAACGTATCTGGATACTTCTTCTGCAAAGTTTCTAAAGCATTAGCAAGATTAGTCCCGCCTCCCCACTCTTTCCCTGATACTAAGAGCGCTTCCTTAACCATTGCTTCAAATGTCTGACCCTTTCTGAACTTGCCGTTCAAAGGAATCAACGATTCCCCAAAGGCAAATGTTTTTATTCCACTTACAACGGTCGAAAGTCCATAAACGAATTGCCAGATAAACTCTGTGTATTTGTGCATAGATCCTGATATGTCACACAGCAACACAATTCTGGGCCTTCCTTTGCGGCGGCTTCGATAGCTTCTATCAACAAGCACTCCGCCATAGCGCAGATTTTTTCGCAAAGTAGAGCGCATATCTAAGCCGCCTCTTCGCCGCGCTGCCCTATAGCGACGAGTAACTTGACTGGCGAGACGTTGACTGAGACGACGAATTAAACGGATAACTTCTGGCCATTCTTCTGGAGAAATCTTCTTCAAATCCCTGCTGAGAACCTCAACTTCCCGGTCACGCAACGCGCGTTCCACCTCAGAAAGAACCCCGTTCGTCGAACCTGGGGAAAGAATTGGCACATCTTCGTTTAATTTCTTGCGCCAATACTCCAAGGAACCCCGGAGAACCCGTTCCACCATAGGCTGATAAGAATGATCCACCGGAACCCCGCTCCGTGTCCCATTCGACGATTTCTCCAGAAAATCGCGCAAGCGTTGTTTATCCTTTTCGGGCAAGCTGGCATAAACTGCCCGCTGTTCCTCACTAATATCCAATTCATTGTCCTGAAAGCGCAGATCTTGATAAGTACTCTCGATCTGTTGTTTCCATTGGTTTGTTTGCTGGGTTGCCTCCTTCTGCCAGGCCTCTTTTTGATCCAAAGTAGCAAAGTAAGCCCGAAAGGCTTCTTGGAAAGCAGAAATATGTTGAACGTTCTTAACAAGTGTCGCTTGCAGAATGGCCTCAACTTTATCTCGATCCACTAAACCGATAAGGGATAAACCTTCCGTTGCATCAAAAATCTCAGAAGGACTAATTTTAAGTCCCACGGTTCTTAACAACTGCGCAAATTCCACTAAATGACGATCTAATTCACTGACTTTTCTATCGCTGTTGATGTCCATGTACATGCCTTTCTCCTTGTGCCATTTTACTCGACTCAAAAAGGAGGCGTTCTGCTCCCATCTCACGATAGAAAAGCTCTACATCATCCTGGCTCTTAAGCAACAAGGTTAATGTGGCATCGACCCAGGCCGGATCGAGACCAGTCTTACCCATCACGAGCAGGGCTTTTGCCCAGTCCATTGTTTCCGAGACAGAAGGGATTTTATTTAGAGAGAGGCGTTCCCGAAGAACATTGACAGCTCGAGCCACTTCTAACGCTAATTGTTCCGGCAAATCCGGAACTTTGGCTCTGAGAATGCGGACTTCCTTGTTGACCGAAGGCGGCTCTACATACAAAAAAATACAGCGTCGCTTCAATCCATCTGAGAGCTCCCTTTCTCCATTTGAGGTTAAGACAACCATGGGGCGTTCTTTAGCCCTAATTGTTCCCATCTCAGGTATTGTCACTTGGAACTCTCCTAAAAGCTCAAAGAGAAATGCTTCAAACTCAGAATCCGTCTTATCAATTTCATCGATCAGAAGGACGCTCCTTTTCTCACTTAAAAGTGCCTGCAGCAACGGGCGAGGAAGCAGATAGTTTGTAGAGAAGAGGTCTGCCTCTTGAAGATGCTCACGGCACATCTGGATTTTTAAGAGTTGACGTTGATAATTCCATTCGTAAAGTGCTTTCGTCTCATCCAGCCCTTCATAACATTGCAAGCGAATCAGAGGAGCATCTAATACTTGGCTTAACACTTTGGCAATTTCTGTCTTGCCTACCCCAGCCGGTCCAGAGATCAAAAGCGGTTTGCCTAACTCAGTCGCTAAGTAGGCCGTAAGCGCAATTCGATCATTCCGTTCGGTAATGTAACCAATGGCTTCTAACTCATTCTCAAACTGATCCAGCGTCCTTCGATTTTGCATCTAATCCCCCCAAACTCGATATTCGATGTTCGATATTCGTGATTCGAAACTCTAGCATGAACAACAGTTTCATTGAATTCCTTCAGCTAAAGCTGATCAGGCTTCAGAACGAAAGCCGCCTTAGACGATAGTGTCCAGTACTAATAGAAACATCGCCCTAGGACATGCTCCTTCTATAACTACTAACTAATATAATAAAACTTCAAACTGCAATATGAGACTTCCAGTATCGAACTACGAACCAAGAACTACGCTTTCGTATACCGATTCATAGCTTTTCACGGCCCGTTCAATTGGAAATGATTCTCTGGCCCAAGTTGTAGCTTGTTCAGAAAAAGCCATATACCGTAATTGATCGGTCAACAGTTTAAGAACCGCCTCGCTCATCCCTCGGATATCTCCTACGTCTGCCAGAAAGCCTGTTTCCCCATGCCGCACAACTTCAGGCAATCCTCCAACCCGACTAGCTACTACCGGAACCCCGCAAGCCATCGCCTCAAGCGCAACGAGACCAAAGCTTTCTTGTGCCGAAGGGAGTAGAAAAACATCGGCCATCTGTAAAATATCCTGAACATTTTCCTGTTTACCAAGAAACAGAACCTTTTTCTCAAGCCCTAATTTAACGACCTCCCTTTCAACCCTAGCCATCTCTGGCCCATCTCCAACGAGTAAAAGGCGACTGGGAACTACTTTTTCCACCAAAGCAAAAATATTAACGACATCTACAACCCTTTTAACTTCTCGGAAATTTGAAATATGTGTTAATATCTTTTCTCCTAAAGGGGCAAAATGATCCTTGCATTTTGACATCAGTCCCCCCTTTGGTAAATACATCTTAGGATCAATAAAATTTGGAATAACCTCAATGCTTTGCTCCAGCGACCCAAAAGCAACAGCTGTTTCTTTCGCCAGCGCATCGGATACAGCTGTAATACGGTCGCTAACCCGCAACGCCAAACAAGTTAAGAGCTTAAATTCTTCAAAAGCACCCACTAATGTAACATCTGTACCATGCAGAGTTGTCACCAGAGGAATTGGCTTCATCATCATTTGTTTGGCCAAATATGCGCTAATACTATGTGGAATTGCATAATGGGCATGAATCAAATCTAACCCTACATAATTAGCTACTTCTACGATTTTATTAGCAAGTAAAAGTGTGTAGGGAGGATATTTAAATACTGGATAGCTTACATCCGTTACTTCATGATAAAAAAGTTTCTCATGAAACCGACGTAAACGAAAAGGTCGAGCCGAGGAAATAAAATGGACTTCATGTCCTCGTTCGCCCAGTGCATACCCTAGCTCGGTTGCGACCACACCGCTCCCACCATAGCTCGGGTAACAAACCATTCCGATTTTCAACTCATTCGCACCTCTTTTAATTAGCATGCTCCAAAGGGCTTGGATGCCTAAGGTACTCCAAGTCTGACTTCCCGCGTTACCATTACGCCATCCTAACGTAAAGGAAGTCCTTGCTATCGAGCAACTTCAAGATCTCTTCTGTTCAGGGATTAATTTCCTCAAAACCTATGGGCATTGCATCTTGAATTGCCTCGCCAATAATCTTTTGAATATCATTAACCATGCAAGATACTTCAAATTCAGCTTCCAAATACTCCCTGGCAGTCGGGTTTATGCTTACCAAACTATATAATCGTTCTAATTCTTGCTGCTTTTCCTCACTAACCTCTTGCTCTAACATTTGAGCTTCGCGGATCTCCCATTGTTTCAATTGGAATTCGCGAACCATCTTGTGATTATTAGCATCACTCATAACCTTTTCTTTTGATTTAAGGAACTGCTTGAATTGATCAGACTCCTTAAGTGTACGAGCTAACTCGTGGGCCAAATCAGTAGTAGCCATATCCCTTCCCTCTCCTCTGTCCGTACCTATCTATCTATGTATTTATTCTTAATATCTCATTATATAGAATTTTATTGGAAGAGACAAATTTGAACACTCCCCCACCTACGCCAACGTGCTAAGGGGGGGATTTATTTTCTGAAAAAATCTAGAAAGTCAAACATCCTGAGCCTTATTCACAATATGTTCCAACAAGTCAAAAGCCTGTAACCGGCTAAACGACAATAAGTCTGTCCATTGTTCTCGGGAAATAATCCAGGGACTATGCACAGCCGCTCGACTGGCAAACCCGAGTGGACATCCGCCATACATTTTTTCCAAACGGCGTTGGGCGAGGCTTATAGGTCCGGGCGGATGAGCATTGCAGGTTATCGGTTCTAAGCACAACACTGGCTCACTTTCATAGGTAACTGATAAACTGAACTTAGAGAGCTGCCTTATCCCTACTTTATCGTGACTAATCGCCCCCTCTAAAGGAACCGGGTCCGGTTGGATAACGCCGCCAAGTTTCTGCCAAAAGCTCTTTTCTGAGAGACTGGCATTAGAAACACATACCCCCAAAGCTCCCATTTGTAAGGCGAAACGAACGACAAAACGAGCAAAATCACACTCCACATTTCCCTTTAAGGACAGACCGTCTAAAATAACAAGCCTTTCAGCGCTGCTTAAAGTTAGATCTCCAATTCCCGCATCCCCCAATTGAACCACATTATAACCAGGCAACATTTGGATTTGTGGATTTAACCCAGTTCCTTTTTCGGTCAGAAAGGTGCCTAGAGCTAATGCCCAATCCTTTAGGCCGTCTTCATTCCATTCTGAACGGGGAGAAAGCGCAATCTCTATCCAAGGCATTTTCTTATCTCCTTCACAACCGACTCAACACATATATACTTATTTAGTGTTTCACCGAAGTGTGAAGTCTATCCAAGTCCATCCCAAGTTTTAGCGTAATCGTTTTAACAGGGTCCAACGCCTCTGCACAAAGTCATAAAACAGCAACCATATAATCTGAAAATCAGAAGGAGGCACAACAATACTTGAGGAGTAAACCTGGAAATTACACATGTGAAACAGCGGAGAAACTACCCTAATTAAGAGGGCTAAAGGGTACTCATGATTGTATCCTTTAGCTTTCTCGCTCTTTTGTTGTAACAAAGCATTAAGCCTTCGCACGTACCCCTCAATGTATTCGGGAGCCGGAGGATGATCTGGTTCACGAGATCGTCCAAACACATACCGTGCTTCCTCAGAATCGTAAAAAAGGTGAGTCACCTCCACACCTAGGCGTGTGCCATCTATTTGATTTTCAATCACAATGTCCGGCCGATCTGAATGCATAAAAACTTTATAATTTTCTCCTTGTTGTCTGCTTAATATTTCCACCAAAGCCTGAGCCGCACTTTCTTCAATGAGCCATTTCTCATCAAGCACATCTGCCAAAGTGTGTCACCCCTAATCTAGCGAATAACTTACTTTATCGAATTTGGCAAATCCAACGACCGATTGAACACCAATCTGACGTAACAACAGACTCACTTCATCCAGATCCCGTCCCACATTTTCCGCACAATGGGCATCTGACCCTAAGGTGAACCCAATCCCTCGCCGCTGAATCTCCTCCATTAAACGTCTTTCTGGATAAAATTCTTGAACTGGTTTATATCGGCCGTTAGTATTAACTTCCAGAACTAAACCCTGTTCAGCAACCGCCGTTAACGCCTCATCCGCTAGAGTTAAGATATCCTTCCCAGGCCGGGCTCCGAATACTTTAATAAGGTCTAGGTGCCCGATCGTTGTAAACAACCCACTTTTAGCGGCCAGCGTCACTACTTCAAAATACCTGGCATAAAAGTCATCAACATCTTTCTTACGATGCATGTGTTCTTCTTCCGGAATATCAAAGATCCAGCCGTCAAACTCGTGGACCGACCCTATCACAAAATCGAAGGGAAACTGATTTATCAGGTTCTTAATTCTTTCTTCTTCATGAGGGCGATATTCTGCCTCGAACCCAATTCTTACTGCTAAATTAGGATAATCTTCGGCAACTTCCAGGATTAAGGGGAAGTCCATTTGCTTCCAGTAATAGTCATGATCCGCAAACCCGATTTCTTTTAACCCCCGTCGGGTCGCTTCATCCAAAAAGGCCCGAATATTTTCTCGGTTAGCCTCCCGATCGTTATGCCCGAGAAGGTGAACATGTAAATCCAACATCTCTAAACGGTTCCTCCCCTGTCTCTAAAGAGTTTGTACTCCGGTCCTTATAATTAGATATGGATGCGTATCGAGGTCAGACAATGCCGTCTTTGTGGTTGGCGCTGCCAAATCCGCAAAGAAATTACCGGATAATTTTACATCCGTCTTTCCTGCGATTTGACCCTTTAAAATTCTTAAGCTGTGAGGGGAACTAAGAGAATACGAGCCAGAAACCGAGTCCTGCGTATGTAACCCCAGCACAGACAAGATAAGAACTCCATCGTCAATCCCCTGCAAAGCTTCAACCCAAGGAACCTCAGCCTGGTGCTTAAGGTACAGTCCCGCCGTCCCTTGCGGAACAGCCGTTGGTTTAGTGCCCCAACGCACCGCATCTTTAACTTTCAGAAAGGGAGTCTTTAATTGGCCGTCCTGCACCAATACTGTTTGATTTGCAGGGACCCCCTCAGGCGTAACCAGATAAGACCCCAATTCCAACGGACGGAGCGGGTCGATTATTAAAGAGAATTGTTCGTGAAATACTTGTGTGTGATCAAGAAAACTCTCTTTCGAAAAAGCCCCTTGCCCCTCAATCACTCGATCTCCGGAAAAACTTGGAAGTACAAACTGCCTGAGCATGTCTTCCGTCATAGAAGGTGCAAGAATAACTTGAGTCTTAGGTCCGACAGGAGTTGCTTCCTTCTGCATCCATTCGTATTGATTCACCGTCTGACCCCATATCTCCTCCTGTTCTTTCGGTTGAATTAGTCGGCGCTTAGCAAACCCACCCCCAATCAAACTATCAAAGGAAAACCAGGACATAAATTGAGACTGCTGATAGGTAACAGCCAGCCCAGTTGAAGTACGAACATGCCGATAACCCCAAGCCGCCTGGATACTTCCCTGCATTTTAGCTTGTGAAGGTTTATCACTCAGCCAACAATTTACTTGATCAAATAAAAGCTTGTCATCTCCGGAAACGATCTTTTTAATAGCTCTATCCTCTACCGCAACAAGGGGTAAGGATTCCGGAAATGGTATATGTACAGCATCCGGGTCTTCATAAGAGGCCTGTCTCCATTGTTCCAATTGCTTAGTCCAATACTCCGGACTACTTGAAAACGGAAGTTGAACCATAGACTGACTGCATGTCCCATCCGCCCATACTAAAAAAACATCCCCGCTCTCCCCTTGACGATAACTTGGGGGAGTATAGACACTGCCCGGCGAATTATCTTTTATTCCCAAGGCCACCACTTCTGATTCATGAACCACAATCCGCCAAGCTGAGAGCCTAAGCTCCTCCTTCTTCGGCGACTGCTGGGATTGGTAGAGCAGATCCTCTAACTGCGCTATAAGTTTCATGCCTGTTCACCTCCTAAACTCACTTGTTGATCCGCATCCATGAGCAGGTATCGATGACTTCCGCCGCTTGATGCCACGGATTGCCCACCCTTTCCGCAAGTACCTATAGCATCGTAACACCCTTCACCTAACCCGCCACGGATTGCCTCTAAAGCAGAAAGAATTTTTCCACTAAAAATCGAAGGCTGGTAAATCGGCAGATCAGGGTTTGCAACATCAATAATCCCGTCACATTGGAAGACGAAATCCCCTGTTTTGGGATTCACTTGCCCGCCGCGATATCCTAACAGTAGTAAATTCTTTTCCCCTTCACGTAACTCGCCGTGCTCCAGGAGGGTTTCCCTGACAGCTTTCACTTCATCCATCAGATGCTCAGCTGGTGTCAACGGAAGCATGCGGTCAACTTGCAAACGGATATTGCTCATGCGAGGCAATGGAATATGCCCGTAACTCTCCGCACGCCCAGCTCCTGTTATCGGCATTCCTGCTTCTACAGCCGAAAAGATATCCCCCAGCCCGGCTTCTAACACTCCATCTCGCACTATTGTCACAGTCTGTCTGGGAAGGCCATTGGCCGAATAAGGTTGATTCGCCCAGTCCCCAATGAGCGGACCATCGATAATATTCACGCCCGGCCTTGCTACACGCAGTCCCTGCCTCAGTTTTCCTGCTTCACCAAGTACAGATTCGTTCATATGATCAGATTCTACGGCATGTCCAAATGCCTCGTGCGCCAGCCCTTTTGCCAACCCATAATCAATAATCAGCGGATAATGACCGCTCGGTAACTGGGGTGCACCACAGACTGCCATTGCAAATTCAGCCCGGTCCATCGCCTTTTTCTCTAGTACATGATCTTCGAGTTCCTCAATAAGCAGAGTCGCATCCACTCCGCTGCGGTGAATCAACGTACTCTGAGCCTTACCCTGATTTCGCACCGTTCCTTGATGCATCAGCACTGCTCGAGGAATGACAAAAGACACCAACGTCCCATCCGACCTTCCGATACACCACGTCTCTTCAACCTGGCGATAACTCGATTGCCACACTCCCTCAGGGAAAGAGCTCCGCAAACGAACATGAAGCTTCATCACCATCTCTTCAAGCTCAGCTAAAGGAATTTCTTCAAATCCTTTTTGAGCGGAATTCTCTACCTCCTCCTGAACCTGAGGAGCTTCCCAAATCTGCCGATTTCTCTTCGACCCTATTTCTTCATTTCTGCGAGCCAATTGAATCGCTTTTTCCACGAGTTTGCGGCCAACCCCTTCTTCGAAAACATCCGAAGTGGCGAAGCCCGATGCCCCTTTTTCCGTAAAAGCTTGGACTCCAAACCCACTGTCTTCCCCTGTTGATACCCTTTCAAACCGCCCATTACTTAAACGCATGCTCCATTCTCGACGAGATTGAGCACGCACTATAAAGTAGCCCTCTATTCCCTTTGTCTCTTCCAAAACAGATTGGACCAACACCTTGATTTCCTTTTGCTCCAAAAGTAACCCTCCTATATTAAACATCTGGTACAATTATGCTTAATAACCAGCTTTACTACTCACTATGGATATTATACCACGGAGAGAAGAAAGGAAACTCTTCAAAAAGACTTTAAAAGCTTTCAAAACAGAAGCTAACTTTAACTACCCATAAAAAAAACCATTTTTCCTTCTGATTGTACTGCTTGGTGTCGAGCTTCGAACTTCGAAATCGGGCCAACCCCTAAGTAATCCTTGGGGAAAAATATATCCCGAGGCTAGTATAAATACTAAAGCCTCAGGACATGATTTTAATAGTCTCACTTTTTACTTTTTATCCCCACTCCTCTCTTTACTTCACTTGCGACAGTAAATCCGTCGCAAGCTTTTTTTATTCTACATTTTTAACCAATAGTTTGCGTTCCTCTGCAAAACCGAAATTCTCGTAAAGTCGAAGTGCTTTCACATTATGACTGCTAACCGCAAGGCCTAGGTATGGGATTTCATGTTCTCGACAATAGTCTTCCGCAGCCTTAAGCAACACTTGGCCGGCCCCTTTACCCCTCCACTCCGGAAGGACCACAATATCCATAATCCACCCTTGAGTGATCCCGGTTAACTCTTCCCGCGATGAACCATGAAGAACCAAATATCCGATTGCCCGTGCACTAGTATCCTCGTCCTGTTCCGGCTCCTCAACAATGAACACTTTAGATTCAGACTGCTCAATCCAGGTCCAAAACCCTCTAAGATATTCCTCTCTGTACTTGAGTGTTACCTCCATTGACTGCCTGCGCCATGGGGAAATACTCTCTGGAATCCCAATTTTCCCAAGAGCATAAATAAAAGGCCAATCACGAACATTTCCTTGACGAACTCGCATATAATCACCTCTTAGGGTAACTTATGCAATCATCCCCTGTATCGCTTTCACCTACAAACAATATTCTTGATTCACTCAGACAGGTATTCCCACAGAAGCACTAGTAAAATAGTGCTCTTTTTATTTGTCGGACAGTTTTCGTGCTAAAAGGATTTGGCTAAGTAAGTTCTTGACACTTTTCTTGCTCAATATATTTAGGAGAGCACGGAAATAGAAAGGGACGAGATGAAAAGGAGGGGACACCACTGTATATTGCTATCCTAGCGTTGGGCCTTTGCCTGCTTCTCTGGGGAATGAAAATCCTGCGGCAAGGGCTTCAATCATTTGCCGGACATCGCCTCCACCAAGCACTTCTGTGGATGACCGCAACTCCCTGGCGTGGTTTTTGGAGCGGATCAATTTCCACGGCTCTTCTTCAATCTAGCACTGCCTTAACCGTCATGGCTGTATCTTTCGTTGATGCCGGACTCCTCCCTTTTGGCAACGCCTTCGCGCTGATTTTAGGCAGCAATATCGGCACTACTTTAACGACCCAGCTCCTTGCTTTTCCCTTAGACCAGATAACCCCTTACATCATGGTTTTCGGCTCTCTTGGCTTCCTTTTTATTCCGTCTCATTGGCGGTTTCTTTCCCAGTCGGTTTTTGGCTTAGGCGTTCTCTTCTTCGCATTAGGCTTACTCCAAGTGGGGATGGCCCCGCTCGTCGACTTACCTGTGATTCAGAATTTCCTTAAACAGCTGGGTGACAACCATCTCCAAGGGGTAATTGCCGGAACAGCAGTATCCGCCCTACTACATTCCTCCAACGCCACAACAGGGATTGTTATGTTGCTCACTGCTGACGGATGGATCACCCTTCCTACCGCGCTTGCCTTCATCTTTGGCGCTAATATTGGCACCTGTTTTACCGCTGTTTTTGCAGCTCTGGCCTCCTCCCGAGCCGCTCAGCGGGTGGCATTGTTCCATGTCTTACTTAACGTATTTGGAGTACTGCTATTCTTACCTTTTGTTGAACCTATGGCCTATGGACTCACTATTATGGGAGGAAGCCTCTCGCGGCAGGTTGCTAATGCTCATACCATCTTTAATCTTTTGTCCTCCCTATTGGCCTTTCCTTTATTGCCCTGGTCAACCCGGTTCCTCAAAAAAGTGCTCCCTTAAAAATAGCTGCTCACCAAAGCGTTCAAGCGATGGCGGCAGCCTGTATCCCATATAACCTGACCATGACCTTCCTGAAAAGTGAATAAATTCACCCAGCGCTTCCCTTGACACCAAATTTACTCTCGATTAAGTCACAAATTCCTCGGCCATCATCTAACCCAAAGCAGGGTATCCCGTTATCAAACTCAACATCACTGACTATGGCAATAAGTTCCTCAAGTTTAGAAAAGAGCTCCTGATGAACAGCTGAGCGATAAACCTCAATCTTTGGCTTGTCAGCATGCTTATATCCTTCAGTAAAAATTACATCCACCCCCTGAATTCGGGCCAGAACCTCTTCGAGGGGCTGATCGTCTGAGACGCGTTCTAAAACGGCAATCCTTTTGGGAGAGCTGATTGCCACAACATCCGCCCCAGCACGGTCATGGCGCCAGGTGTCTTTGCCTGGTTGATCCATCTCGAACCCATGGACATCATGTTTTAAGGTCGCTACCCTCCATCCGCGGCGTTTAGCTTCACGAATAAGCTTTTCTAAGAGTGTAGTTTTCCCTGAATTAGATTTGCCGCCTACAATTGAAATAACAGGAATTTGTGAACATTCCTCTTTTGCATCCATCTTAGCTCTCCCAGTCCGCAATCCAGCGTGCCATTAAGAGTTCTCCAACCTCAACGGGTCCATGATTTGCTGGTACATCCACTAGTAAATGGCTGCCAATCATAGAACGAAGGATTCCAGATCCCTGAGCAGGAGCCAGGTCCGCCCATATTACTCCATCTTTAAACACCGCCTGAGCCCGCAGGAAGCGTCGTTGTTTCCCAGGCCTGCCAAAGCAACCAGCCATTTTAACCTGGAATTCCGCTTCTTCGGGGGTGGAACGTCCTGCTAATTTGCGAAGCGCCGGACGAACCAAGAGTTCAAACGTTACCATCGCTGCTGCGGGATTTCCTGATAGTGAGAAAAAGAGCTGCTTTCCTTTTTGTCCAACAGAAACCGGGGTCCCTGGTTTTAAATTCAATTTCCAAAACAGCATATCACACCCAAACTGGGCAAGAGCATGGCGCATAATATCATAATCTCCAACAGAGGCCCCACCTGTAGATATGATCACATCAGCCTCCGAAACTTTTTCTAAGGCATCCAGCGTGTCCTCTATTTGGTCGTAAACAATGGGAATGACGAGAACCTCGCACCCAGCCTCCTGAAGCATTCCACGCAAAGTGTAGCTGTTACTGTTATAGATCTTGCCCAGGTACAATGGTTGCCCCACATCCATCAGTTCCGAACCAGTAGAGAGTAACCCAACCCGCGGACGACGGTATACCTTGAGTTGATTTATGCCAACCGCAGCCAACAACCCAATAGCAGGCGGAGTTAAATAAAACCCTCGTTTAAGAAGAATATCCCCCTCTTGGATTTCTTCCCCTTTATGTACAATATTAGAACCTGGCAACACCGGACGAGAAATCGTCACTTTATCGCCCATCAACTCAGTGTCTTCCATACGAACTACACAGTTAGCACCAGGTGGAATCGGTGCACCGGTAAATATCTTGGCAGCCTCACCCCTGGTAATAACTCGCTCAGAAAAAGTTCCTGCTGGAATTTCACTTACAACGTTAAGCTGAAGTGGTCGAGGGTCAACGTCAGTGGCTAGATATGCATACCCATCCAGTGGTGAGCGAGCAAACGGAGGCATAGCAATTTGTGATATAACATCCTGAGCTAACACATGCCGATTAGCGTCTGCAAGGGAAATATACTCTGTTTCCACCGGCTGGATGCGAGCGAGGACTAACTCCAAAGCCTCTTCTAATTCAATCAT
>JUEG02000791.1_pt1 | contig 15078 bp, 15 predicted proteins | sample 432341 | NCBI WGS metagenome assembly JUEG02 (sample SAMN02953476, study PRJNA257561) | rock porewater metagenome | biome: terrestrial; feature: Opalinus Clay rock; material: porewater; isolation source: Opalinus Clay rock BIC-A1 borehole | place: Switzerland: Mt Terri URL, St-Ursanne ...
TTGTTTCCACAATTGTGGAAACATATACATTCCTGAAGTACAATAAATAAAGGCCACGCTAAAAATATAGCGTGGCCTTCCACATCTTACCTATGCTTACTTACTTATACATCACATTTATCCAAAGCCTGAGTAACTGGGCCATAAGGCCAACCTGAGGCTGGGGTGTATAACACTTCAGTTCCTCGTAGCTTTTCAATACTAATTTTTTCGGTAATTGCTAAAGCCAGTTTGTCCAATTCTCCTGCTATATTTGCTTTTGATACAATTTGTGCCCCAAGTAGAATTCCCTTTTCTGAATCATAAACCAGTTTTATCTTAATAGGGTTTCCGCCTAAGTATTTGGGTAAAGTCATACCTTCATGAACTACAGTTTTTACTTTATCTCCACTTATATCTTTCGCCAAATCTTCTGGATAACCAACCGCCCCGACAAAAAGACCTTGCAAATAAATGATCAGCCCATTTACGCTGCCTAAAAATGTGGCATTAACATCGCCTGCAAGATGGCGAGCGGCAATTTTAGCGGTTCGCACCGCGTTATCTGCCTTCATCGAAAGGCATGGTTTCTTGCTAATGATGTCCCACCCCTCGGCTACATCCCCGATCGCATAGATATCTTTATCGGAGGTAAGCATATGCTGATTAACCTTAATTGCTCCACTAGATCCAATTTCCAAGCCGCAATCCACAGCTAATTCTGTATTTGGCTTAAAGCCAACCGATACTACCACCATATCAACTTCAATTTCCTCATCGGCAAAGAAAACTTTCTTTTTAGTTCCACTATCTTCGATTTTCTCCACCATTTTGGAAAAACAAAACTCAATTCCCGCAGTCTTTAACTTTTCCAGTAAAAGCATAGACATTTCTTCATCCAAGGATTTAACTAATAGTCTATCTGCAATATCAGCAACAATTACCCTATTATATCCTTTTTCTTTAAGTACCTCTGCCACTTCAAGGCCAATTGCACCTGCACCTAGGATTAAGGCTGATTTAAACTGGGGAATCATTTCAGCTAGTTTCTTAGCGTAATTCATATCAGTACCCAATATAAACACTTTAGAACCGTTTACTCCTGGAATATTTGGTAAAAATGGTGTGGCACCTGATGCGATTATTAGCTTGTCATAATCATATTTTCCATCTGAAGTAAGAATCCACTTTTCTTCTCGATTGATTTTTAAGGCAGAGGTAGCAAAATGATATTTTACGCCTTTTGCTTCCATCGCCTTAGCGTTAAAGGTAATTATAGAATTAAAATCGGGTATTTTATTGCCTAAGACATAGGTCAACTCACATGGCCTATAACCGGCAACTTCCCTTTTAGTAAAAACGTCTACTTCTACTCCCGACAATTTTTCCGTCAGAATCCTCGTTGTTACTGCCACCGAACCCCCGCCACCAATTATACAAATCTTCATAATTTATTGCCCCCTTCTAAAACGGAACGCCCATACCTTCTCTTTGAAGTCTTTGTTTCAATAAATTTGACTGGTGAGAATTCCCATTTGGGGTTTCACAAAAGTCTCTACTCTTATCTTCAAATATGTAGTCCACAGAAGCCGATATTGTTAATGGAAAAAAACTGGTTTTTCCCTCTTGCCAAGCTTTAAGCCAGTTATTATAGCCCTTTAATTCATCTTCACTGACTTCATCATTCTTGATTAAGGTACAGTTTGAATGGTCTACACCAGCTTTTGCAACCGGAACATGGATAATAAAAGGGCTAAGTTCTTTCAGATCGTCCTCAGTAGGTTGTTGCTCGGACCAAAACCTATAAACAATTAAGCTAATAATCTCATCTTCGTCTTTCTGGGTAACCTTGATAACTTTACAAACCCCACAACGTTTAGCGTCTACTTGATAAGTTAGTATTTGTCCTGATTCGTATTTCATTGAACATCCCTCCATTAAAGTATTATTCATAAGTATTATTACATATTTTTCCAAATAAGTAAAAAAGTTTTCCGAAGACTGCAAAAATTTGCAGTCTTTGGAAAGAAAGAGAGAGAGAGATAATGGGGGTTATAAGAGGTTACCCCAAAGCTATATTTACAAGTTCAGCAAGATGGTGCAGTTTCAGGTGGGAATTGTTTTTCAACGCTGCTCCATTTAAACCAGAAAAGCATGTTGGACAAGGAGTGGTTAGATAATTGGCTCCTGTGGCTTCAGCATCTTTAATACGCAGAGCAGAAGCCGCTTCCTGAAGGTCATGGTTAGCCATTTTTAAACCACCACCTACTCCACAACATCTTGAATGTTGATGATGTCGTTCCATTTCTATTAATTCTAATCCTGGGATAGCTTGGATAATCCTTCTCGGTGCTTCGTAAATTCCATTATGTCGTCCTAGTAAACAAGGATCATGATAAGTAATTTTACCAGGGATAGATTTAGAAAATTTAATTTTGCCATCTTCTAAAAGCTTATCAATGTATTCACTCAGATGATAAATTTCATAGTTTTGTTCTGCAATTTTAGGGTAATCTGCTTTAAAGGTTTTATAGCAACCTGCACAGGCCGTAACCAATGTAGTTATATTTAATTCATTAAAGTCCTTAATGTTTTTTGAGGCTAACTGCTCAAATTGCGGGTCTCCCATTCGTCGAAGTTTGCCAAAGCAGCATTCCTCTTCAGTGCCTAAAATGCCAAATTTAACACCGGCTTTTGTTAGAATGTTTACTGCATCATGGGCCACTGGGCTAATTTTCTCGTCGTAACTCGATGTACACCCTATCCACAGTAAAACCGATGCACTATTTTCTTTTATCAAAGGCGGTTCTTTTAGCAGGGTCCCTAGGGCCAATCCCTTTTGCACCCACTCTGTTCGCGAGGCCTGATCTTTTTTATAAGGGTTTTTAAAACGGACTAAAGTTTCGCAAAACGTCCTTTGCTCAGGAACAGGACCCATTCCAGCCACGTACATTGACTCACGTAGATTCTCCCACAAATCCACTGTATTTAAACGGACGGGACAGACAAAATGACATTGATTACAACAAGAACACTCAAACACTCTTTTAATGAAATTCTCTATCATCGACTCATCTAACTGTGGTTTAAATCTTTTAAAGGGACCTGACTGTTGGGATTCAATAATTCGTTTTAATTCTTTAATTTTAGCTCTTGGAGTAACGTCTTCAATTTTATCTAATGCATAAACAGGACACCATTTTTGGCACTCCCCACAACGGGTGCAGCTATCAAGACTGATTAATTGCCTCTTGCTTAACTTTTCTAAAGGAAGTTTCATCATAAGTAAAGATCCCTCCTTGCATGCTCCTCAGACGCATTTAATACTATCTCTATAGGTGCGTTCATTACATGCATAAATTTACTGTGGGGTATATAGGCAAAAAATACTGCATTAAGGGTGGCATGTAAGACCCAAAAATTACTGGCCAGTGCGTTAACACCTTCCTGCCCTCGAAATAGTGCGGCCAAGAAACTTCCTACAAAAGAATAGTTTAACCCGAGTTCAACGGTACTTAACGATATTCTTGCAGCCTCGAGGGCAAAACCCGTTAATACCAAAGAAAGTAATAAAATTAGAGCAACATTATCATTTGTATCGGAATGAAGCTGCATATCCCTAAACAGATATCGCCGAGCGAAAGACAATATAATACCTAAAAATAATAGCAGACCAAAGGAATCACCGGCCAGTTTATAGTATCCATAGCCTTCTCCTTGCATCATAAATTGCCAAAGCTCAGAACTTTCTGGTACCATTTTTAAAAAAACAGCTATTGCGGATAATGATATTAACCCTAAAAAACCGTAAAAGATCATTAAATGTATAAGCCAACGCAAAAAACTTTTTTGAAGGAGCTGCCTTTGAAAGATAACCTCTCGAATAAAAGCTTTGAACATTTGCCAGTACTTTGGTTGACCATAAATTGATGGTCTTTGGCCTTGAAAATATACTCTGAACTTATAATAGATACCTAGAATAAATAAAGAAAGACCAACTGTCTGAATTATATAAAATAATATCCATGGTTTATAATATAGCTCCTGCTCAAGGCCCATCCTGAATCACCTCGCTTAAGGCAATCATCAATTTTTCCTTAGAAATATTTCGTCCAATAAATACAAATTTATTTTCACTTGTAACTGTTAGATCTTTAAAATCTATAATACCGTTGACGTAATCGAAAGATTTCAAACCGGTTTCTGTGTTAATGAGGCCTTTACCTCTAAAGATCCAGCCGTAAGAGTTACTACTTAGCTGTTCTAATAATATTGTTAGTTTCTCAACGCTAATTTCCCCAGTAAAACTTATTACTTCCGATTTAAAATCCATAGCAAAGTGAAGATGCTTCACATCTTGGTTAGCTTTAACATTCGGGATTTCTACCTGGCAGTAGACCGAAGGTATAGTCAAAGCCGTTGGATTGATCCCAAACACTGTTTCTTTGCATTTTTCTAAAGTATCCTGACTCACGAGGTCAGCTTTATTAAGTAAGATGATATCAGAGTTTAAAATTTGGTCTTGAAAAAAGTTACCTAGGACATCTTCCTCTACCATTTCTAGAAATATACCGCAATCTATAATACCAATAACTGGTTCTAGCTCTAGTTGATCCCAAAAGTCGGCCTTTTTTAAGCCTAATATTATCTGTGAAGGTGAAGCAATGCCAGAAGGTTCAATAATTAACTGGCTGGGATTTAAATCAACCATAATCTTTTCCACTACTTTTGTTAGTTCGTCTCTTAAACTGCAACAAATACACCCACTTGGGAGTTCTATTACATCCATACTGGTGCCCTCTGAAATTAGGGTTCCATCAATACCTAATTCACCAAATTCATTAACAAGTACGGCGGTATCCGATGCTTTGTTTTGCAAGATATTCTTTAGTAATGTAGTTTTTCCAACCCCTAAAAACCCACAAATTATTTGAACTTTCATAGTCTACACCTTCCCAAAAGTTATGATTTTTTTCTTAGGAATCTACCTTAGTAATTTTCATATGAACTTCCTGCTCCACTGCCGCTCCAACGGCGACTTGGATAGATTTTAAAATTCCACTAGGTACGGGACAATCTACATGTTTTAGATGTCGAGAGCAAACCTGGTAGATATATGAATCAAGCATCTTAGCAAAGACGCCTTTCTTCCAATTTAAGTTAACAAATTCATTATTCATTCCTGTTACAAGTTTACAAGCACTAGCAAACCGAATATTAATCTGATTATTACTATCAACCTCAGTATTTATAACAACATTAAAGCCACAAGCCCCAGGATTTATAACCGTTTTGACACAGCTCATTTTTTATTACCTCCAACTGGGCAGGCCAAAACACAAAGCCCACAAATATATTTTTGAAAAACTTTAACAGTATAACTCATGTAATTAGCACAAGCCTCTGTATCAATAAAAGCTTCCGCTTTTGTTCCTCTTTTCCATTTAACGTTTTTTATTGCTAAGGCCGGACAAGCATTAACACACTTTAAGCAATTTCCACATTTACTCTCGAAGTAAGGCTCACCAGATACCTCTACAGGTGCATCAGTTAAGACAGTAGCCCAGCTTAACCTAGCTCCATACTGTGGATTGACTAGTAACCCACTTTTACCTATCCAACCCAAACTTGAACAAGTGGCAGCAGTCTTATGGGGAAATAACGGGTACAATTTCGAAATAAAACTACCATCAGGTTTTGCAGAGTCCGGTGGAATAGCAATGGTTCTCCACCCCAGTGACTTCAACAAAGTGACGACTTTTTTCTGAACAGTCTCCAAAACTTCATCGACATCTTCATGTTGATTAGAGTAAGCGGTCATGGAGCCACATTTAAACGTACCTCGACCTATAGGGTGCCTCACAGCTAGCGAAATGGCTCTTGGCATATGGATAAATTCTGGAGCTAAACCAACACTTACGTCACCAAAGCCAACCAGTGTCGCTCCCCATTCGGTAATCTTAGCTTTTAACTCAGAAGAGGTAATGTTTTGTTGCATACCTATCAACTCCCTTTTCCGCAATGGGAATTTAGCCATTTCTAGCACCTCTTTCATATATACTTTGATTCTATCTTAAGATTAAATTAGAAAAGGCGAGGGGGGAAGCTGATCCCCGCCCTTTCTTTTAAGTTTCTTGTTAAGATACCTTTTAAAGCGTTTCTTAATATACTCCGTGATCCCATTTTGGTGGCGGTAAATACTCCCATGGCTCACCCTTGATCATCTTATCAGCTAGATCCACACACTTAGCTGCATACTCAAAAGCATAAGGTATACCAGGACCACCTGGCACAAAGCCTCCTAACATCATGCCAATTGCCGCAGCTTCAAAAACTTCATCAACTGTTGCGCCAGCCTTAACTGCAGGCAACACGTGGATAATGCAACGTGGGGAGCAGTAAGCAACACCACCAGACATAAACATTAACTCTTTCACTTTACGGCTAAGTGCGCCATCCTTCCACATGCTGTCATAGAAATCAGCAAAGGTCTTTCCTACCTCTGGGTTAACTTGATTAATCACTCTAAACATCCGTGGGACAAATTTAATTTTGTCCTCCATATACTTGTTGACTTCATCTGCAGTCATATCAAATTTAACATCACTCATTGATTCATTCTCCTTTCAAATTTTAATTTTTTACAATAATCCAAGAATTTCCCTTCTATATTGAATAAATCCACCAAATGTTCTATCTCTTGGCCTAGGTAAATCGATCTGGATAATTTTCTTAATACCCGTAGGCCTTTTATCTAAGATCGCCACACGGTCTGCGAGATAGACTGCCTCATCAACGTTATGGGTAACAAAGATGATCGTCTTTTGCTCTTTTAGCCATAACTCACTCAACTCTCGCTGAAGATGGTTTCTGTTAATGGCATCTAGAGCAGCAAATGGTTCGTCCATTAGTAGAATTTTCGGTTTATAAGCCAGCACCCTTGCTATGGAAACCCGTTGTTTCATACCACCCGATAGTTGTTTCGGATAAAATCCTATGTAATCATTTAGACCAACCTTGGCTAGCGTACTAGAAATGATTTCCTGTCGCTCATCCTTAGCAATGGTTCCTCTAGCTTTTAAACCGAATTCAATGTTTTGACCTACAGTAAGCCAAGGAAACAATGCATCCTCCTGAAAAACAAACCCTATATCTCCATTTTTAGGTGAAGGAACATTTTCATCAAGCTGAACAGTACCCCTCTTAGGTTTCAATATCCCAGCCATGATTCTTAATAGAGTACTTTTGCCACAACCACTAGGGCCAACAATACAACAAAACTCTCCGGTTTCTATTTTTAGTTGGAGATTTTCTAAAATCAAATCCCCATTATAGCTAAAGTCTATAGTTTTACAGGTTAGTACCATGAGGTCACCTTCTTTTCTAACAGCAAAATCGCCTGATTTAAGAAGCTTCCGACAATTCCAATCGCAATAATCCCGCTGATAATTTCTGGTACCCTGCCTCCTATTGAATAAGAGGCCCAGATGTAGTAGCCTATGCCCATCTTACCACCAACAAATTCAGCGGCTACAACACACATCCAGCCTATTCCAAGACCTATTCTCACACCAGCAAGAATGGAAGGTATTGCTCCAAGAAGTAAAATCGAAAGAAAAACTTGCCTCTTTGTTGCCCCCATAGTATAAGCGGCATCGAAATAAATCTTATCAATCATTTTTACTCCATGAAGACTATTGGTTAGAGCCGGAAAAAAAGCACCTGTAAAAACTATAAACTGCTGGACGTAAATTGTCGGGCTATCCATGTTAGCAAAAAAAACATATGCTAGAGGAATCCAAGCCAATGGTGGAACCGGGCGGAAAAGCTCTATGATATTTTCCAAAAACTTTCTCAGGAAGGTCACTGAACCCATTAGAATACCTAATGGAATAGCAACAGCAAACGCAGCCAAGCTCCCTTTAAAAACCACCGTTAAACTTTCCCAGACAATCGACGGAAGAGTTCTGTTGTACAAGGGGTCTCCATTAATTGTTAGAGACCATAATACTTTTAAAGTCAGCCCCGGAGTGGGCAGTTCTAAAATTCCATTCGTTGCAATCAAATGCCAAATAAAGACCAGAGCTAGTACAGGTAGCATGGTTATTAATAGACTAATACCTGTCTCTTTTACTATATTCAGCCTTTTTTTTAACCTAAAAGCTTGATATGGTTTCTTTGATGTTAATTCTTTTTCACTAGGATGCAGTTTCACTAGGAACACCTCATTGGATAGGATTTTAGACCTCGTTGCTTACTTCAACTGGATACTTAAACCTTCCTTTTCCAACTCCTGCTCCAAAAGCATATACTGAACTGTCCCTATTCCAGGCACTGCGATAGTTTTACCAGCTAGATCAGTAAGGGCATTAATTTCTGGTAAAACCACAAGCCCTGACCCTTCTTGGTTTGCACCAGCAATAATCTCAATTTCAATGTCATCATTGATGCGCTTCATAATGGCAGGAGCCCCACCTAAGTAAGAGATATCAATTTCTTTTGCCTTAAACGCAGACATAATATCTACTCCATTAGAATACTGCTTGACTTCTAGGTTCTTTTCTACTTCTAAGCCGATTTCTTGATAATAACCTTCCTTTTGAGCAACAAACAAAGCTAATTGATGTAAATCATTAGATATGAAACCGATACGAATAGGTTTTGCTGACGATACCTTTTCAGGTTTCCAGCTAGGATCTTCTTTTAACTCCTTCACAACCTCCTGGTAAACATCTGCTTGAAAAAAGGAGTTAAAAAAGTCATTCTCAGAAGCGAAACCGATATCTGTCACGTTTTTCTTTAACAGCTTACCTGTATTTAAATTTTCGTAATATCTTTTAAATTCGTCTTCCTTTGGGTATTCAATATAATCAACATTTTTGATAGCCTCTCTAACTACCTTCTCATCTCTCCCAGTAAACTGGACTGCATAGTCAATAACCTTATCTATATTCTTGGTGTCATTGATAAATTGTGTAGCTTTAAGGTTAGCCCATATAATACCGACCAAAACATTTCTATCGTTAAACTCTTTTCCTTTCGCAATTACGCAACAAGGGTGATCAGCCCAAGCGTCCTGAGATGTAAATAAATATTTTCCTGCACCCTGTGTGATTGCATCAGTATTGAAGGGTTCCCACGCGATTAGACCAGCAATTTCTTTACTTTTTAGCTGCTCTATCATATTTGGTGGACCTGTTTGTACCACATAAACTACCTTCGATTCGGATTTTTCAGTTTCAGTACTGTCACTTTCTTTTTGAGTACTGCACCCTGTTAATAGTACTGAAAAGACCAGCACACTTATAAGTGCCAAGATTAGTTTCTTCACGGGAATGCCCCCTTCCACTTTGTTTTATAATAATTTGGAAGGAATTGGCCTCGAAAGAGGCCAAACCTCCATTAAAGCTACTAATTTAGGGGACAATTATTATCCTATACCCCTACTTTGGCCTTTTTGCGAGCCCACATTTCAGCCCCGTGCTTTTTGACAGTTTCAGTCATCGTTTTCAAATTTTCGATTGGTGCTGTAGGCCAAATGTCACAACTAGGCCATACCGCATCAACGCTTCCCTCTAAAGCAGCGATTACTGCCTTTTCTACATCTTCAGGTGTGCCGGTAACTAAAACATTGTAAGCATCGACATTGCCAAAGATTAATACTTCATTACCAATATCTTCACGGCTTTTAGCTAAATCATTTTTATTCTCCACTGATATTGCGTTATACCCACATTCGTTTAAGATTTTCATAATGGAGTTAGTTCCACCACAAATATGAAGAACTAGTGGGAAATCTTTCAAAGCATCACGAACTTTTTTCAAATGTGGTGCAATAACGTTTTTAAATACCTTTGGACTTAAAACATCTGTAGTTGCACCCATTTCCCGCACGCAGATATAATCTGCTCCAGCAGCGATATAAGCCTTGCTGACTTCGATTACTACATCCGCCAACCGGTCTAACATAGCATTAACTTGGTCTGGCTTTTTAAAAGATAACTTAAATAAATCATTTAAATCCATTAATTGCCCAGCTAAAGTAAAAGGTCCTAACACATATGTTCCGATAGCGGCTTCATTTCCAATATCATCTTGTAGTAGCTTTATTGCCTCTGCAACTAAAGGTACTCTTCCCTTTGTAGCAATGTTTTCGGGAATTAAGAAGGTAGACATTTCCTCTGGGGAATGGCATACCTTTTCCTTGATCGTTGGATAAAGAAGTTGAGCTACCTCTTCATAAGGATTCATTACACAACCAATAGCTTCGGCTTCCACACATAAATCATAAGGCACGATTGCACACTCATAACCCCATAACTTATGCGAACTAGCAGCAGTTTCTGCCATCATTTTAGCATCGTTGTGCACAGCTGCAAATTTATAACCGTATTGGTCTAAACCTGCTGTTGTTACATTACCCATGCCACTATAACACGCAACTCTGTCTACTTCTTCGCCGTTAAGTAGTTTTACTATTCTTTCTTTTGAATTCATTATTTGACCTCCTTCTTAAGTATGTACGGGGAGCGCTTGTTCTGCCCCGGCCTTTAATTTTTCCGCAAATTCACCAAAGAATTTATATAATGGATGATTTTCATTGCTAGGTAACTTCCCGGTTTCATGGAAACCTAAGGTAGCAGCCATCACTGCACCGGATACAACTGCTGGAAACATTTTAGGTGCAGCAACAATCGGACCGTAGAAGATGAAGTCGGACCATAAAAGAGCTGAACATCCTTGGCCAGCAGTATTCATTGCCGCAAAGCCATCAGTTCCAAACAATTCACGTGCTTCTTTCCACATATAAGTACCGTTAGAACTGGCTACACCACAAGGCCAGCCGGTAGCTTCTTTAACTATTTTGTTGGCAACTCCTGAAAAGGCAATGGCTGGTAAATTCATAACGGAAGTATCTACCAATATAGACTGGAAGTCTCCTTTAGAAACCTCCTCCATTAACTTATTAAAGCAGGTTAATCTTCCCTGAGGTGATGGATCCGCTACATCATAAGCCTGCACAATAAGATGCTTAATGCCAAGTTCCTTAAGTTTTGACACTTGACCCGGAATATCTTTATCCCAAGGTGTTATACTGTTGTATAGCAAACGATCTTGAAGCCCTTTTTTGGCAACATATTCAGTAGCTTCAAGTCTTGGTTTCTCAACCCACATATCAATACCAAAAGGCATATCACTGATACTTGTGAACCAGTCGATATATCTGGTCATTTCTTCCGCTGAATTTGCTACCATGGCCACAAGGGCTGGTATTCCGGTTTTTGCAGATAACTCTTCTTGTTTCTTAACGTATTGCTCTGCTTTGACCTTGTCGAATTTTCCCTCTTTTCTGCTTTCTAAAATCTTATCCCCATTGTGAAACATTGAAGAAATTAAAAGAGGGGGGTTTTCACCATATTGTCCACCGATTTTAAAGTCACCAATTTGACAAATTTTTTGTTCCTTATCAACCTTAAACATGTTTTCACCCCTTCTATTTAAATTAAAATCTAAACCATTACTTCAGAGTACTTATACTTTCTACCAGTACTTAGATAAGCATGAATATTCTCAACCGGTAAGCTTGGTGGAATATCACAACCGGGTAATAAAACATATCCTCCATTGGCTCCCGCTTTCTTAATACATTCTAAGGCAGAGGCTTTGCAATCTTCTATCGTACCGTTATTTAGAATAAATACTGGAGGAGTATTACCGCCAATACACATCTTATCACCAATTTTTTCCTTGGCTACCGTGAGGTCTACCTTCATGTCGAGAGCGATACATTGTGCACCAGTATCTGGGAACAACTCAAGACTTTTAGTTGTGTCACCGCAGATATGAAGGAATCTACCACAGTTTAAAGCCTTAATTCTTTCATTAAATTTCTTCAGATACGGTAGAGCAAATTTCTTAAATATTCTTGGGGATATCAAGTCCCCTGAAGCAGTAGCATCTGCAATTGCGATTGCCCCAATGGAACCAGCCTTAATCATAGGCTCATAGAAGTGATAAATTATGTCAGCAGCCACATCTATAGTTTTGTGTACCAAATCAGGCTTTTTAAAACAATCCTGCATCATTTTTTCTACACCGTACATTTGAGCAGCTAATGAAAACGGTCCCCATGCGGTGGCAGAAACTAAATATTCGTCACCGATTTCCTTCTGGACAATTGCAGCAGCTTCCCAAATGGTCTGAATCACAGGATCGCTGGCTAACTTTGCCGGGATGTCCCTAAACTTTTCTAAATCTTCCTCGGTTTCAACTAAAGGTTCCTCCAAGTCAGGCGCGCCAACGGGACGATACTTGATAATTCCCCCAAAAGGCTGTAAGTGAACATTATTGTAGCCAGACCCAACATAAACCATATCGGAGTAAATTTCTTTATTTACATTGATAACCATTTCAGCCATTTCCTTTGGTTTACCAATCAAACCGTCAAAGGTGTTTCCGGTATGTACCATTGACCAAACACCGCCACCGTAAATAATTGCAGGAATCCTTTCGGGAACCTTATTTTCAAAGGCAGCGAGGACACACTCTTTTGGTTTCATTTAAACACCACCTTTATCTATAATTACATCGAGTAAAATGATGTACCAGTCTACCTTAGACTGTTGTTAACCTTTTGTAGCCAGGTATCTTATCAAGAATATGGTCAATGCTTGGGAATTGATCTTTCGCGTGAGGGAAGGCCATTGCTTCAGCAAAACGCTCTTGGAAATCTGACTCTGTTGCAGTCTCAACAAATTCAACGCTGGCAGCCACATCACGGGCTTCAATTCGCTTACCTTGATCAAGAAGGGCAGCTTGAGCGCCATCGCCGGCAGCATTTCCTACTGCCTGAACTCTATCTAGATTACAGTCAGGGAATAAGCCGATAACCATTGATGATTCTTTATCAATATAACTACCAAAGGCTCCTGCTAAGGTAACTGAATCTATTCTGTCAACACCTAATCTTCTCATTAGCATTTTAGCACCGGCATAAAGAGCAGCCTTAGCTAACTGAACGGCACGAATATCACCTTGAGTTACGGTAATATCTTTACCGATACCACTATCTTCAGCATATACCATTACATATTCCGGTTTGCCGGTTTCATCTCTACGAATGCGATCCGACTTAAGCTTCATATTGAAACGTCCCGTTTGGTTAATAATTCCGGCTTTAAAGACTTCTGCCACCATGTCAATAATTCCTGAGCCACAAATGCCTTTAGCGTTGCCTTTACTACCGCTAGAATGCCAAGTCTCATCACCGATTACCTTGTAAGTGCACTCTAGGGTTTCAGGGTTGATTTTTATATTCTCAATGGCTCCCGGTGCTGCTCTCATACCGTACTTTATCTGAGCACCCTCCAAAGCAGGACCAGTAGCACAAGAAGTTGAAACTAGTTTAGTCTTGTTTCCAAGGTCAATTTCACCATTGGTACCAATGTCAATAATTAAGCGCATTTCTTCGTCCTGTTTGTATGGTTCCTCAGCAATAAGCACTGATACGTTGTCAGGACCAACAAAGCCGGCTTCAACCGGAAGTATATGAATGTTTGCTGCTTTATTAATTTGGATACCCAAGTCGCGAGCCTTTAAATCAAAAGGTGCTGAAATTGCAGGGGTAAATGGTGATCTTCCCATATGTTTAGGTTCAATATTTAGCAAACAATGGTGCATTGCTGTATTGAATACTAAGATTATTTCTAAGACATCATCTGATGCTAGGCCTACTTTTTCAGTCATCCTAGTAACTAAAGTGTTCACACCTTCAATGATAGTCTTGTTAAGCTTATCTCTTCCATCGTCATTCATCATGGCAAAAGTGATCCGAGATAATACATCCTCACCATAACGTACCTGAGGGTTCATCATAGAATCTCTAGCAACCATTTCACCGGAACTTAGATCACAAAGATAAGCAGCTAAAGTAGTAGTTCCAATGTCGATTCCCATACCATACCATTTTTGCTGAAAGCCGGGTTTTACATTAATAATCTCACGCTCATAAATAATAGAAGCCGAAACCTTCCACTTGCCTTCACGAATAGAATTTGGTAATTCTCTTAAGACAAAATAATCTATGGCCAAGTTTTCTAAACCATATTTATCTTTAAGGGCATCTTGCAAACGGCCCAGGTCTGATCTATGGTCCTCTAAAGTAGCAGGCTCGAGCTCAACATAGTAATTCTTAACCGCTGGATCTAATTTAAAGATTCTTTCTTTACCAGTTTCAAGTACAACTTGATTTCCGGCCCGACTTTCTTCTGGTACGAATACTAAAACATCGCCAAGAATTCTTGTGGAACAAGACAAACGATAATCATCGGCCAGCTCTTTTTCCTTTAAAATTCTTTTTTCTTCCTCTGTTAGTGGAGAAAGATGCTCTACTTTAGAGTCAATACCAAACTTTTCAAAATACCCAGTTTCAATCTTAACCTTACATTTACCGCAAACTTTCGCGGATCCGCAAGGTGCCTCAATGTCAACCCCTAGCTCATGGGAAGCCTCAAGAAGGGTTTTCCCTTCCTCAACTTTACCCCTACGGCCAGAAGGTTGGAATATAACGTTATATTCCATCTTCTATACCTCCCAAACAGACTTGTGTTTTAAAAATATGTTCATACATTATTAACTGTTTCAATATTTAGAAAATTTATGCTAAAATTAGGCGTTTTGCATTTCTTTCAAAGACTTAACCATATTCAAAGCATCTTTTAAGGCATTGTTAGCATCTTTAGCAAAACCATCTGCACCCCATTTATCAGCTATTTCCTCAGATACCGGTGCTCCACCGATCATGATTTTGCAGCTTGGGTTCTTTTCTTTAATCATGGCAATTACGTCTTTCATACCAACCATGGTTGTTGTCATCATAGCCGATAACATAACTAACTCTGATTTGGTGTTTAACTGTTCTTCAACAAACTTTTCTAAAGGAACGTCTCTTCCAAGGTCATGCACGTCGAAACCTGCAACATCAAACATCATCTTAACAATGTTTTTTCCGATATCGTGAACGTCACCCTGAACAACACCCATTACAACAGTACCTTTAATTCCACCGTCTTCTTTATTGATGTGTGGCTTAAGAAGATC
>JUEG02000448.1_pt1 | contig 15036 bp, 15 predicted proteins | sample 432341 | NCBI WGS metagenome assembly JUEG02 (sample SAMN02953476, study PRJNA257561) | rock porewater metagenome | biome: terrestrial; feature: Opalinus Clay rock; material: porewater; isolation source: Opalinus Clay rock BIC-A1 borehole | place: Switzerland: Mt Terri URL, St-Ursanne ...
AGCGATAAGGTCATCCTGCGTAATTATGAAGGCGTTATCTGCGCATATCAGGAACCGGAAGATACTACAAGCCGCTGTAAGACCTGCTCGCAGGATTGTACTAACGCCACGAATCGTCAGATTGGTCTGGGTAAGTTGCTGACAGGACAGAAGATTAGCCTGACCCCTCAAGGAAACTCGAGACAGGAGCGACGAAAAAAAGCTTCTGTTGATAGCGAGGGTGTAGCAAATGCTTAAAATGCTAAGGCCCGTGAATTATTTGAGCCCTATTATCGAAGAGGGTAATAAACGACTGGTGGTCAATGGCTACGCACAAGGAACTATGCCCTCTATATTCAGTCGTCAGCTCATCACTCTAGCGGAAAAAAAGAAACTCGAAAAAATATGGCTCTGGGCATTGCCGGCAGATGTTCCTGAATTTGAGCGCTGTGGTTTTCTTATCGAAGGCAGTCTCTTTCGTGGCGATAAAAAGGAATTTGCGGTTAGTCTTGCCTATTATGTGAGTAGGGCTAGAGGTCATTCAGATAAATTAAAATCTGAGAAGGATATTGTCCATGCTGTTAGGACGCAACCGATCCGTCCCTCACAACCCTTGCCTCGAGGCATAGAATTAAGGCTCTTACCTGAATCCTTTGCACCACAAATATCACAAATACTGACCCGGGTTTTCACGAGTTATCCGTCTCCTGTGGAAAACCCTCAATATATCCGTGCCTTAATACAGCAGGGGAATATTTTCGCTGGAGCATTTTCACAAAAGAAGCTGATTGCTGTTGCGGCCGCGTATCCTGATCATATTCTGAACCGTTGTGAGATGACGGATTGCGCAACATTAGAAGAATACCGAGGACATTCACTTACCGCACATTTATTGAAGATTTTAGAGCAGGAGGTCCAAAAGCTCGGCTCATTGAACCTATATACTCTCGCACGCGCTCAGTCTTATGGGATGAATAGAGTATTCCACAAGCTAGGGTATCGATATCAAGGCTGCCTGATTAACAATTGCGATATTGCGGGTTCCATAGAAGACATGAATCTTTGGACTAGATAGGCTTAATCTTTAGTTGAACTAGTTTACTTAGGATAAAGAACTAAGGCTGGAAGCATTTTGCTTCCAGCCTTAGTTTGTTCAATTTGGATTTAAATTTATGAGATTGGAGGAATCTGCTTAATTTTAAAGAATTATAATATGGTAGATAGGGAAGCTGAAATTAAGAGTTGGGATAATGAGTGGTCCATTCGCAGGCATGTTGATAGACCATATTCTCTTTTCCTGTAAACATCTTTGCATGAGTGTCAGCATCTAATGGATCAATACATTCTTGATAGAGATCTAGCGGAATAACTTCGTAATCGGTTGACATTTTTCTAATCTCCTTCTTCTAAACTATTTTTGTTCTGCTATAATTTTGGTAGGTTGTCTTAAAATGTGTAAGTTGTTAAGGAATTATGCACAATACTAGTTACAAAGTGACAGAGAGGTAGTGTATTATGAATTCTGAAATCAAACGGTCTGTATGCCCTTACGATTGTCCGGATGCGTGCGGGCTTTTAGTTGAAGTTGTTGACGGTCAAGCGGTAAAGGTGTCGGGTGACCCAGAACATCCTTTTACCAAAGGGACTTTATGCCCTAAGATGATTCATTATGAACGAACTGTTCATTCCCCGCAAAGGTTGACGCACCCCTTATTACGAATCGGGGAAAAAGGAACGGGTAAGTATAAGCCGATTAGTTGGGATGAAGCGATTCAACGGATTGTCGATCGTTGGACGGAGATTATCTCACAATTTGGCGCAGAAGCAATTTTACCCTATTCATACGCAGGTACCATGGGTACTGTCCAACGCAATTGTGGGGAAGGTTTTTTTCACCGCTTGGGAGCGTCAAGATTGGCTCGCACAATTTGTTCCTCCTCGAAGAGTTATGGTTGGGCGACCGTGATGGGGGCTACCCAGGCGCCACACCCTAATGAAGTGGGAAAAAGCGATTTTATCCTTTTATGGAGCGCAAATGTCTTGGCAACCAATATTCACCTCATACCGTATATTCAAGAAGCAAAAAAGAATGGGGCGACAGTTTGGCTCGTTGACACCTATGAAAACCCGACTGCCCAAATAGCGGATAAGGTTGTGCTGGTTCGGCCTGGGAGTGATGGTGCTTTGGCACTGGGGATTATGCATATCTTGGTTCGTGAGGGATGGGTTGACCAACCATTTTTAGATAAGCATGTCCAGGGGTTTGAGCAGTTCCGAACAACGGTCTTGCCTGATTACTCACCGGATATAGTAAGCCAAATCACGGGGATCGAAACCGGGTTACTCGAAGAAATGGCGGTTCATTATGGCAAAGCCCTAGCACCGTTTATTGTGTTAGGGTCGGGGCTCTGTCGTTATGGCAATGGGGCAATGACGGTGCGTACGATTACCTGTCTTCCAGCAGTGGTTGGGGCCTGGGGAAAGCCGGGTGGAGGATTGCTTGCCAGTATTTCTACGGGTATGGCATTTCATACCCATCGCGTAACGCGCGAAGATTTACTAAAAGTACCCACCCGAATCGTTAATATGAATCAACTGGGCTATGCTTTAGCGGAATCACCTACTCCGTCGATCATGAGCATGTACGTATATCACTCCAATCCGGCGGTCGTAGCTCCTGACCAAACAATGATTATCAAGGGACTTATGCGGGAGGATTTATTTACAGTTGTTCATGAACGATTTATGACGGATACGGCTCGCTATGCCGACATCATCTTGCCAGCAACAAGCTCTTTAGAACATTTCGACATTTACCGAGCCTATGGGCATTATGCTATCCAGAAGGCTGCTGCAGTTATTCCGCCGATTGGTGAAGCTAAGTCGAACTGGGAAGTTTTTCAGTTGCTCGCTCAAGCTATGGGTTTTGAAGAGGAGTTCTTTCAGCAATCGACTGAAGAACTGATTAATCAAATGATTGATCCACCTGCACCATGGCTTGAGAAAGTTGACATGGGAAAACTCCGCGCAGGGTATCCCGTTGAACTCTCCTTACCAGAGGACTACAAAACAACCTTTCTTACTCCCTCAGGTAAAATCGAATTATATAATCCTAGAGATGTTGAGCCATTGCCGCGCTATGTGGAGCCTTATGGAGATGACGCTCCGTTTTATCTAATGAGTACCCCGAGTTTGTATGCGCTTAATTCTTCCTTCAATGAGCGCCCCGATTTACTAAGTAAACGGGAGGCGGCTTATCTTCTTATGAACCCTAAAGATGCTGAAGCTAAGCATTTACTAAATGGTCAGAAAGTAGTTGCCTTTAATGAGCGAGGAGAGGTACAATTTATACTCAAGTTTGCAACAACCGTTCCCCAAGGCGTGGTCGTAAGTGAAGGTTTATTCGCGAGTGAAGCTATGCCCGGAGGCTGGAGCGTAAATGCCCTTACCTCCCAACGCTTAACAGATAGAGCTGAGGGAAGTACTCTTTATGATGTCAAAGTGGATGTTCGATTATGGAGTGAAGAGGGGTAAGATTAGATGAATAACGGGCGCCTTTAACAACGATAACTGGTCGTTTACAATTGATGGCTTAGTTGAAGAACCTATAACCTGGAATTGGGAGCAGTTTGTCGCTTTAAAACGCTCGGTTCAAGTTAGTGATTTTCACTGTGTTGAAGGATGGTCGGTATATGACAATACGTGGGAAGGCATTCCCCTAAAAGAACTTCTGGCAAAAACCCGAGTTAAAGCTCAGGCCAAGGTGGTCAAGCTCTACTCAGGAGATGGTGTGTATACGGATTCTCTCACACTTAAGCAAGCTGGTTTGGACGACGTCATGGTAGCGTTGTTGCACGATGGTAAGCCCATTCCCAGCGAACTGGGTGGTCCAGTTAGATTAATTATTCCGCAGATGTATGCCTATAAATCAGTTAAATGGCTAATCCGGATTGAGTTAATTGAAGAAACCCACATTGGCTATTGGGAAAAACGGGGTTATGATAACGATGCTTGGATTCAGGGATAGATTGAACAAAAGGAAAGCGCCTCGTTTGGTTATTAACGAGGCGCTTTCTTCACTAAATTAAGGTTTATGATAGAGTCTCGATCTTCAATACTAGTTTAAGATGTTCAATCTCTCTTCTTGCCATTACCTTTGCCGTCATCATCATCGTCATCTTCGTTATCCTTTTGCTTTAAATTGTCTTCGTACCATTTGCGTAGTTTGTTGGAGATTTTGTTCTGTTCATCGATGTATTTCTGGTATTCCTGCGGAATTTCAAAAGGGACAACAGGCGTGGATTTTAAAGCTCGGGATAGGATTTCTCGGAAAACCCCGGCGGGTTCTGCCCCGCCCGCAGTAGTAAGATAGTGATTGGCGTCAGTTTTATCATAACCCATCCAAACAGCCGCTGTGAGTTCTGGTGTGTAACCAATAAACCAGACATCTTTTTCACCTTTTGAAATACCTGAGAATTCTGGTTCAGGGGGAAGTTCAACAGAACCCGTTTTACCTGCGGTCGGTCGGCCAAGTTTGGCATTTTTCCCTGTGCCGTTGGTGACAACATCTTGTAACATTAAAGTCATCATATAGGCTACAGAGGGTGTGGTTACTTGAACCGCCTCTGGCTGGGCTTGGAATAAAACGCTACCGTCGTTCGTGGTAATCTTACTGATGGCATATGCTGTGTTCATAACCCCGAGATTGGCAAATAATCCATAGGCTTGCGCCATTTGAAGGGGTGATACGCCTTTAGTAAGACCCCCTAGGGCTATCTTGAGCTGGATATGATCCTCTTTTTCTAGTGGGATCCCGCTCCGTTTCGCGAAATCAACACCGTTTTCTATCCCGATTTCGTGCAGTAACCAAACTGCAGGGACATTCATAGAACTGCGGACGGCAGCTTGCATAGTGACTGACCCTCGGTATTGATTGTCATAATTGGTGGGAGCGTACCCATTGATATTTAAGGGTTTATCTTCGACCTTAGACTCTGGAGTATAGCCCTTTTCCAAGGCGGGACCGTAAACTGCCAAAGGCTTGAAGGCAGAGCCCGGTTGGCGAACAAGTGCGGTAGCATAGTTAAACCCGCGGTAAACTCCTTCGCCTCGGTAGCCTACCAATCCCTTAATTCCGCCCGTCTTGTGGTCTAAAACGACCACTCCACTTTGGACAATTTGGTCGGGTTTGCCAGTAGGAAAGAAACTGTCGTCTTTATAAACGTCCTCTGCTGCTATTTGAACCGAAGGATCCATCTGTGTGTAGATGTGCAGGCCTCCGTTAAGAATTTGTTCTTCTGTAAAACCAATACGCTTAATAGCTTCTTCGATTACATAATCGACATAGGGAGCATATTTACCGGAAAGGTCACTGGTTGATCCTTGTCTAAGTACAATCGGTTGAATTTTTGCTTTCTCATACTCAGCAGACGTGATGTAATTCTGTTCTTTCATTAAGCTGAGTACCATATTTCTTTGGTCTAAAGATTTTTGCTTATTTTTAAGCGGGGAATAATTAGTCGGAGATTTGATCAGGCCTGCAATTAATGCAGATTCTTCTAGAGTTAGTTTTTCTACACTTTTACCGAAATAGAGTTGGGTTGCATTTTGTATACCCCATTTTCCTTCGCCTAAATATATTTGATTAAGATAGGCCACAAGGATTTCATCTTTCTCAAGTACTGTCTCGATCTTTAGCGCATAGGCAGCTTCCTTGAGTTTTCGTGAGATCGTTTTATCCGAAACCAAAAAGAGATTTTTAGCTAATTGCTGGGTGATCGTGCTTCCCCCTTCAGAATAGTCACCAGATTTAACATCTCTGAATAGAGCTCGTGCAATCGAGCGAAGATCGACCCCCTTATGATCATAGAAACGACGGTCCTCGACCGCAATTAGGGCTTTTTTCATAATCAGAGGGATTTGCTCTCCAGAAACTGGTTCAATTCGAGAAGATGAAAGCTGGGAAATCCGAGTGTCTTTTTGGTCGTAAAGAAATGAGGGCTGAGCAAGAGGAGTCTGTAGTTTGCTAATATCTAATGATGCGATATAAAGCGTGGCTCCTCCGACTGTTAAAACTATAAACGCAAGTGAGAAAATGCCCAATCTACTCCAAAACTTAGGTTTTTTCCAAGGTTTAAAGGTTTTGAGAGAATTGGTCAATTTAGATAAACGTACACCCACTGTGGATTTCAGTCGAGATATCGTACTGGATTCTTCCAAGTAGGATTCCTTCTTTCTATTTGATTTTTGAGACTTATACTTCTCCAAGAGGGAGTGTTGCCCCGTATTTTGGATCAGTGATAATACTATTATTATAACATAAGGGAACAATCCCACAAAAACAAGCGCCTTGCACTCACTTCAAAATCAAGTGGGTGCAAGACGCTTGTTCGCTCGGTACTAATAGAGTATTAGGTAAAAAATTCTATGAAAACCCCTAGGCACTGGCATGTATAGGCGACCAGTATCTAGGGGTTAGGTTTAGAAAATATCATTTATCTAATGTTGACCGAATTTAACTAATCGATTCTAACCTTTAAGCCGGATAATCGTTCAGAGGGTTGGACCAGAACCATTTGATTAGGTTGGTTAAATTGGAATTGATAGGATTCGCCAGATGTTTGTCCGATGACTGTTTTCCAGCTGAAGTTATTCGTAGCGACACTTGGGTCACCACCTCCATTCGGTGAACTTGTCCATGCCACTAAGGCATCGGGATCAACAACACAAGGCGATTCAAGCATCAGTGGATTACCATCTGTCATAACAGCAACCTGTTGGACTTGGTTTGAGGTGTTATGGAGGACAGAAGTCGCTAATCCCTTTTGAGATAAAACGCCTGATCCAATAAATCGTACATCATATTTCACATCGAGGGGAAAGGCGAGAAGATTTTCACTTTCTACGGATAAACAATCTCCTGGCTCGAGTTCAAAAACTGAAACATGATAAGCATTTATTGCTAAATAGATAGTACCAGAACCTTCTACGGTCATAAGTTGGACATTCTCACCGGTTAATTTACGCCTAGCTAAACCGATCAGGGCTCCCATTGCGCCCGCCCCATTATCAGGGCCTAATAACATTTTGTCGAATTTAAAGTTACCTTTAAAGGCAACCATCGACCCCTTTTTAGCAATAAATTTACCGGAGCCTTCTATTTTGCAACATAATTCTTCCTCTACGTTAAATGTAAACAATTAAAATTCTCCTCTCTACTTTTTGCGATATATCTCAGAATTAATCCTGCCTGATCTTACAGTTAAATCAATACTATAATAAAAATCTCCAGAATTCAATAATAAATGAACCCTCCGAGCGGAGGTCGATCAGCTAACCAAGAGAGGCGATCACTGAAGGTTGGCTTTTCCACACGATAGAAGATACCGACTGGTATTTTCTCGTCCCATTCCATGGCTTTTTCTAGAGCCTGACTCAGATTAGCCGTATCATACTCCTCAGGTAATTCGTAAACTCGATCGGTGTACCAACGATGGGTATTCCGCGCTATATACTAATATCCTTCATTATTATGTTTTTGCAATAGGCTAATCATAAGGTCAAAGTCCTTTGACTTTATGATTAGCCAGTACATATTATGATAGAAAGGAGAAAAGGAGAAAAGATGGATAAGCCCAATATTGTATGGATTGGATCACCAAACTTCAGTAGCCCTATGGGTTATAAAATAATCGCGATTGTAAACCATATTATGAGCGGAACCCTAACCGGTACTGATTCATGGTTTGCCAATCCACTAAGTAAAGTTAGTTCACATTTCGGAGTAGGTAAGAACGGTGAAATTCACCAATATGTTAACTTGGACAATCCAGCTTGGGCAAATGGTGTAGTGAATAATCCAAACTGGTCACTGCTTCAGAATGGAGTCAACCCGAATTATTACACTGTTTCGATAGAACACGAAGGGGAAAGCGGAGATGTGATGCCTGAAGCGCAGTACCAAGCCACTCTATCCCTGCACCGGTGGTTAATCGGGACATTGGGGATACCTGTGACCCTTGATAATATCATCGGGCATTATCGGATCGACTCAGTAAATAGATCAAATTGTCCGGGAATAGGATTTCCTTGGGTGCGACTATTTCAGGATTTGCAAGGAGGAAGCGACGTGTTAATAGTAGCTGTGTTGTTGTATACGAAGGAAGACTATTGGGCAGGAACTGATGTTGCAGTTAAGAATGGCAATTGCGCTATTTTCGTGAGGCCCGAAGATCATTCAGTTCCGGCCGATGCTATGAGTGCCCAGAAACTTATCGTAGTTGGTGGACCAACGACCAAACATCCGAACGAAGTTTTACTTTCAGGCAATACCAAATACGATACAGCCGCAGTTGTAGCAAAGTACTTGGGATAAGGATTAATAACTTATCTCCATTGATGGAGACTAGAAACTATTATTCAAAGCAGGTCATTATGGCCTGCTTTGTATATCTGGAAAAGAGATATGCTTACCGATTATGCCTGTCTAGCTGTATGATAAATTTCGAATTGATATTCAACTCCGTCGGAATTATTCCCTCAATTGACAAGGAAAATATTTTAAAGATATTGATGCGGGTGCAATTTGGTATTTACAAATAACACAAATGGTGTAAAATTACACTAAAGGGGTGTGGCCTCAATGACAAGAGTTGAATTTATAAAAATAGTCTCTGAAAAATTAAAACTCATTCGCAGTGAAAGTAACTATACGCAGGATAAGATGGCAGAAATACTGGGTATATCCAAAAAGACTCTGGTTCAGGTCGAAAAAGGACGGTCAAGTCTTGGTTGGGCAGGTGCGGTTACACTGTGTAGTATTTTTAAAAATAGCGAGGTCCTAGAGCTGACCTTTGGGGGGGATCCTCAAGATATTATCCTTTCTTTAGCGTTCGCAGATTATGAACGAAACGAAAAAACCATGGGTGGAAAAGTATGGTGGATCAATATTAAGTTAACGGATGAATTTCGAGTCCAGAGAAATATTATTTCTGAACACTATCGGATTTTAGATAGTCAGGATAGGAGAATTTGTTCTTCCTTTGATTATGACTATATAAAGACAAGAGTGCAGGAACTTTTAGAAGAGGGTAGGGTTTGATGAAGTGATAAAATTTATGAGGGCTTATATCAAATCAATGAGGCTTTATTACGCTTTTGTAACGGGAATTGCCGGGTGGATCGGGGTGGCCTTTTACGAATATATCGCAAAATCCCCCTTTCAGACCGTGGAACTCGTTCCCGCGACCGAGAAAAAGGCATTAGTTCTGATCATGCTTTTTCTCAGTTGGGGTATAAACCAGATTATCAATGACTATCTGGGTTTAAAAGAGGACAGGGTCAACGCTCCAAATCGCCCCATGGTAACTGGTGAACTAAATCCCGGAAAAGCTCTAGCCTTAACTGGGGTTCTGCTTAGCCTGACCTTATTGATTACATACCTGTATCTAGAACCCATTGCCCTTATTCCGGTAATCTTGGGAATTGTCTTAAACATTATCTATGAATACGCCAAAGGTCACGGCATTTTCGGGAATATCGTCTTTGGGCTGATGATTTCCATGTGTACCGTATTCGGTTTTCTGGCAGCGGGGCCAACAGATTCCCCATATTTTACGTCGAGCAGAGTTTCCGTTCTGATCTTAGTAGCCGTAATGAACGGCTTGATGACCTTTTATACCTATTTCAAGGACTATGAAGGAGATAAGGAGGCCGGTAAGCGGACGATCATCGTCTCGTTGGGGATTGAAAAATCTCGGTATCTGGCAGTGATTTCCGCTTTTCTCCCGGCAGGGATCTTTGCGCTCCTCTATTTAAATCACTTTATTGAGGCCAGAGTTAACACGATGTTCCTCATCCTCGCTGGATTAACGATTTTTCTAGAATTGTGGACCGGCTATCTATACTTTAAGGACCCCCAAGGTGAGAGAACTTATTATTCTCTGGTGGCTAATTTTCGAGCTTGTATCTGCGGTCAGGCAACCTTGATTGCCTTATTTAATACCGATTTGGCAATGATCCTATTTTTAGTTTCTTATATGTTTGTAGGATTCTTGTTTGATCTGCACACTGATCCTAAATCATAAAGGAACCTTCTGTTAAGATAGTGCTGGTCTTCTTATGTTTATTTGAACTAATACAGGCATTAAATTCGGCTTTCGAACTACGAACCACGAACTACGATCCAGGGGAGGTTTGTTATGAAATTATTTGAACCAGCAATGCTAGGGTGCTGTCAGTTGAAAAACAGGCTTATTCGCTCGGCAACCTTCGAGGGAATGGCGGATCCTCAGGGTCATCCGCTTCCAGAATATCGACAATTATATAAAGAATTGGCATCAGGAGGGGTAGGGGGGATCATTACGGGCTTTGCCTATATCTCGCCCGAAGGAAAAGCGATGCAACCGGGTCAGTCCGGAATCGATCGTCAGGAAATGGTCGAAGCCTATCTCCCCATAACGGATGAAGTTCATCATTATGGCTGTAAGATATTTATGCAGTTGGCTCACACCGGAAGACAGACCAGAAAAACGGAAACAGGACTGGATGTCTGGGGTGCATCAACTAAAAAGTCCTTATATTTTGGAGGTTCTCTCCGAGAGTTGTCAACGGAGCAGGTGTATTCACTGGTCAGACGGTTTGCAGAAGCTGCGGAGTATGCTAAAGCAGCTGGATTTGACGGGGTCCAGGTTCATGCTGCCCATGGCTATCTTATCCATCAGTTTCTACTCCCTACTATTAATAATAGAAACGATGAATTTAGCCTTGATGTTCAGAGCGGTATTGGCACGAGCTTCTTAAGTCTGGTGATTGAGGAGATTCGCAAGACGTGTGGTCTCGAGTTTGCACTGTTGGTCAAGATAAGTGGAAGTGATGACTATTATCCCAGATTCTCCTCCGAGCAGTTTTCGAGCTTGGTACGATTTCTAGAGGCTCAAAAAGTTGATGGGATTGAGGTAAGTTATGGGACTATGGATAATGCTCTGAATATCTTTCGCGGGGATATACCCCTTAAAGTGGTCTTAAAGCATAACCCTGTATTTAAAACCAACAACGGACTTAGGGGGGTGCTCCATAATGCGATTATCTACTGCTTGATGAGAGCAAAACTAAAGCCCTTTACCCCTACGTATAATCTTGAGTATGCCAAACTAGCCAAAAAGTTAACGAAGATTCCCATTATAACTGTCGGCGGTTTCCGGAAGGGTGCGGAAATGAGGGAGTGTCTTGAACATAATTATGTCGATTTTATAAGCCTGTGCAGACCTCTTATATGTGAACCAGATCTGGTCAATAAGCTGAAGCAAGACGAAAATTATTCGTCAAAGTGCGTCAATTGCAACGTTTGCGCCATTATGTGTGATTCAGACCAACCAACTCGGTGTTACAAACGATGATTTAGTGGGAGGAGGGCATACGATGAATTTGGAAGAGCGAATCATAAGCGCGATACAAGGCGTTTTAGAAAAAAGGGTAGAGATAACCCTTGAGAGCCGTTTGCTAGAAGATTTGAAGGTGGATTCCTTAGACCTCTTAATGATTCTTTCAAGCTTGGAGGATGAATTCTCCATAACCATTGAGGAAGACGATTTCCTCGATGTGGTTACCGTTAAGGATATTGCTGTAAAACTGAGAGCCAGCGGTTTGTCCGATGGCTAACGCCCCTAGATAAGTTAAACTAAACTTCAGTTGGAGTTAATACCCCGCCTGAAGAGTTTCCTATATAGGAGGGAAAACATGGATCTAAGAGAGTTTTATAACCGGTTTAGCTTGGACGAGAGCCTGGCCGAAGAAGCAGGCCATAATCCCTATTACCTGAGGATTGATTCAGGATTAAATGAGAAAATTCGAGTGAACGGACATGAGATGATTGACCTGGCATCGAACAATTATCTGGGCTTGGCCACAGACAGTAGGGTGAAACAGGCTGTTGTGGAGGCTGTTCAGAAGTATGGAGTATCCCTCTGCGGCACACCTATCGCCACAGGCTACCTTGATTTATATCAAAGGTTGGAAGAGAAGCTATCAAGCTTTGTCGGATTGGAGGAAACCATCCTTTTACCCTCGTGTTACCAGGCTAATAATGGCTTATTTAGTAGCATTGCTGGGCCTCAGGATCTGATCGTTGTTGACAGGTATGCGCATTCTTCCTTGATCCAAGGAATTAAATCCTCCGGGTGTAAAATCAGGCCCTTTTTGCATAATAATCTAGAGCATCTAGAAGGGATTTTGCAGCGTTCCACGGGGTACCGGCAGGTCTTTGTTGTGACAGAGTCCGTGTTTTCCACGGAGGGCAGCATTGCTCCTTTTAAGGAAATCGTGCAAATGTGTGAGACCTATAATGCACTGCCTGTGATCGATGATTCCCATGGTATCGGAGTGCTGGGGAAATCGGGGCGAGGGATTCTTGAGGAGCAGGGAATCGATGGATACCTGGGGATTTATACGGCGTCCTTAGGAAAGGGATTGGCTAACTCAGGGGGGATGATTAGCGGTAAGAAAGGACTCATTGATTATTTGAAATATTACTGCCCGCACTTGGTTTATTCGACTGCCCTTACGCCTGCAGTACTGGCCGGCACCGAGGCAGTTCTGGACATCATACATTCTGAATTCGGAATGATTAAGAGCAAGCTGGTGACCTATCAACAGGCGATCTATGAAAGCATAGTTGAGGGGGGATTTGCAGTGGTACCTGGTGAGGCTCCTATTAATTCCATTCAATCCGGAAGTAAAGAAGCGACGTTCATCCTGGCTAAGAAGTTTTATGAACATGGGATTCTGTCCACGCCGTTTATTGAGCCCTCTGTCCCAGTCGGTGAAGGACGAGTCAGGTTGATCGCTGGAGCCAATCTCACCGCGGAGACAGTTGCCGAAGCGGCGAAAATCATTAAAAGGGTAGGCCGCCAATGCGATATTTCTTAATCATGAATCCCGGTTCTGGCGGGGGAAGTAAGGAAAAGGTTGAGAAAATCTTGGCAATCTTTCAGCAATACGGGCTGGAGTTTGACTATAAGCTAACAGATACCCTGGAAGATGCCTATACCTTGTCCGTCGAGGGAAACACTAAGGGCTATGATACAATCGTCGCAGTCGGGGGAGACGGAACGATTAACCGAGTCATCAACGGGTTTTATGATTATTCGGGCAGAAGAATCTCAAGCTCCAAACTGGGTGTCATCCATACTGGAACCAGCCCTGACTTATGTAAGAGCTACAATATACCGCTGGACCTCGAACAGGCTTTGAACACGGTTATTGCGGGCAAGAGTCAACAAATTTCTATTGGCAAAATAACCTACGCATGTGCGTATGACCAGGGATTGGAGGGTCTGCCGTTACAGCCATTAAGCAAGATCAACAGAAATGTAGAAACTAGTTATTTTGCTTGCTGTGCCAATATCGGTCTGGGAGCCTCCGTTGCCAGAGGTGCCAACAGCGGGATTAGACACTATATCGGGGATTATGTGGGGACGTTTATCTCCCTGATTAAAACTCTATTTAAGTATAAACCCAATCACTTCTCCGTTCGTTTTGACGGACAGAGTGAGGTGCTCGAAAACGTATATAATATCGCCTTGGGCAAGACAACGTACATAGCTTCAGGTATTAAAGTGAAAAACCAGTTAACCATTGGGGACAGGCGCTTTTATGCCCTAATCATCAAAGATATTGGCGCTACTGATTGGGTCGGTATCCTTAGAAAACTATACAGTGGTAAGAGCTTCGCCAACACCAAGACGATGTCGCTGCAATATGTCTCATCGATCGAAGTGTACGGCAATCGAATAAATCCGGAATTGGAGTTTGATGGGGACCCCAGGGGTTTTCTGCCGTGTGTGATAGAAACTGCCCTAGACCCCTTAGACCTGATATGTGAGGTGCAATGGTGAGTAAAGAGAAAGAAATGATTAGGCTGATCAATGAGCATATGCCGAAGAGTACTAATCAGCTAAATAAGCTCTTTGAGTCCGACTCAGAAATAGTTCAGTTTCAGGGGAAAAAACTTCTCTACACGATGGACGAGTTTTCAGAAGAAGATCTATTAAGGGATAAGGACCCCTATGTGCTCGGGTGGAATATGGCAGTTGGCAGTATCAGTGACATCTTAGCCTCAGGAGGGACTCCTAAGTATTATGCGCACAGCTTAGTGATCCGAAAATCCTGGTCCCAAGACTATGTCAGCAAATTGTCCCAAGGGATCGCCCAGGTACTTAAGGAAGTGGGGGCAGCGTTCATCGGTGGAGATTTTGGGACTTCCAAATCTTGGCGCTACACAGGTTCGGTTATTGGAGCGCTAGAGGGTGAGCCCCTGTTACGGAGTGGGGCAAAGGTTGGAGATGGGATTTATGTGACTGGCCCCATCGGCGGTGGGAATATTGAAGCTGCCCTAGTCCTGTATGCAAAAAACCCCTACATTAAGCATTTAACGGGTTACTGGAAAAAACCTTTCCAGCAGAGATTCAAAGAGGCAGAGCTCATAAAACGACACAGCTGTTGCTGTATTGATACCAGCGATGGAATCTTTAACGCGCTCAATTCTATTTCAGAGATGAGCGAAACTGGTTTTGTGGTAAGCGATCTACCCTATTTAGAAAGCGGGGTATTCCTGGCCAAAGGCCTTAACCTACCCGAGGAAGTGCTGTTCTTAGGAGAATGTGGGGAGTATGAATTGCTTTTCACTTTGAGTAAAGAAGGCGAAGAAGAGTTTCTAATCGAAGCCCAGCAGAAGACGTTGAAGTTCTATAAACTTGGTGAAGTTAAAGACCAGGGCATTAAAGCACTATGGAAGAAAGATCGGGAAATTGACTTAAGGACGTATGATTTGAGTGCTAGGGATTATCCTGATCCGAAAGACTATTTGCGAGCTGTGGCAGATTTCCTAAAGTAGAGGGCTCAAGTAAAATGACGAACAACGAACATCGATTCAAAAGGAGGAGCAAGTGAAACGAAGAGTTGTTATTACAGGGACCGGACCGGCCACCGCGATAGGAATTGGTAAAAACGATTTCTCTGCAGGGATTTACGGTTTAAAAACGTGCATATCAGAAATTCCGA
>JUEG02000660.1_pt1 | contig 15002 bp, 10 predicted proteins | sample 432341 | NCBI WGS metagenome assembly JUEG02 (sample SAMN02953476, study PRJNA257561) | rock porewater metagenome | biome: terrestrial; feature: Opalinus Clay rock; material: porewater; isolation source: Opalinus Clay rock BIC-A1 borehole | place: Switzerland: Mt Terri URL, St-Ursanne ...
TTAAGCTGGTTAGAGTTTAATAATAGAGTGTTAGAGGAAGCTAGGGATGAAAAAAATCCTCTGTTTGAGAGATTAAAATTTTTATCTATTTTCAGTTCGAATTTGGACGAATTTTTTATGATAAGAGTTGCATCTTTAAAAGATCAAGTAAATGCTGACTTTAGTAAGCCGGATCCAGCAGGTCTTACACCTAAGCAGCAGTTGAAAAGAATTTCTTATAGAACTCACGAAATAGTGGACGAACAGTATAACGCCTTGAACAGAGTCCTATTGTCAGGTTTGAAGAAAAACGGGATTATTCTCGTTAGTTGTAATGAGATAATGAATAACCAAAGAGAGTATCTAGAGGAATATTTTATGTCGGAGGTTTATCCTGTACTGACTCCCATGGCTGTGGACTCCAGTAGGCCCTTTCCACTGATCTTAAATAAAAGTCTCAATCTAGCTGTTTTATTTAAAGAGATAACTTATGAAAGGGATTTTATTTTCGCAACGGTACAAGTACCATCAGTACTACCGAGACTTGTGGAATTACCAAACAAAGAGCAGGGTAATAGGTATTTTATACTTTTAGAGCAGGTTATTAAAATGAATATTGGCAAACTTTTTGTCGGACATGAAATAGATTGTGCATATCCCTATAGAATTACTAGAAATGCAGACTTGAGTATAGAGGAAGAGGAAGCAGAGGACTTACTTATAGAAATTGAAAAATCGTTAAAAAAGAGGAAGTGGGGAGCTGCCATTCGATTGGAAGTAGAGCACTCCATGGAACATAGATTAATAGATATATTAAAAACTTCCTTAGAAATACATCAGGGAGATATTTATTATATTAATGGTCCTCTAGATTTGACTTTTCTAATGGGAATTTATGATTTTGAGGGCTATAGTCATCTTAGATATCCTATTCATTTACCACAAATTCCTAGAACACTAAAGGATGAGAAAGATATATTTAAAGCAATTTCCAAAGGAGATATTTTTCTGCATCACCCGTATGAATCCTTTGAGCCAGTAATTGAATTTGTGAGGACAGCAGCGGAAGATCCTAAGGTCTTAGCGATTAAACAAACATTATACAGAGTCAGTGGGGACTCTCCAATTATTCATGCATTGGCGAGTGCAGCTGAGAAGGGAAAACAGGTTACTGTTTTGGTGGAGGTAAAGGCCAGATTTGATGAAGAAAATAATATCATATGGGCAAAAAAGCTGGAGCAGGCAGGCTGTCATGTGATCTATGGGTTAGTGGGTTTAAAAACCCATGCCAAAATAACTCTTGTGGTTAGAAGGGAAGAAGAGGAGATAAAGAGATACATTCATATGGGAACAGGTAACTATAATGATATAACAGCCAAGTACTATACGGATATGGGGTTGTTTACCTGTGATGAGTTTTTTGCGGCCGATGCATCAGCAGTTTTTAATATGCTTTCTGGATATGCAGAGCTTTCCACGTGGTTTAAGTTGGAGGCTGCTCCTCAAGGGCTTAGAAGAAAGCTATTGACGCTTATTGATAATGAAATACAGTTTAGTCGTTCTGGAAAGAAAGGGCGGATAATTGTAAAAATTAATTCCTTGGCAGATCAGGAAATCATCATGGCTTTATATAATGCCTCTACAGAGGGTGTTAAAATTGACCTAATTGTAAGAGGGATATGTTCCTTAAGACCAGGTATACCGGGTATAAGTGAGAACATAAGAGTTAGGAGCATCGTAGGAAGGTTTTTGGAGCATAGTCGGATATTTTATTTCTACAAAGATGGACTAGAGGATATTTATCTCTCCAGTGCTGATTGGATGTCTAGAAACTTAGACAGAAGGGTTGAGCTCATGTTTCCTATAGATAACGAGGAGATTAAAAAAAAGATAGTCCTTATCTTGGAAAAAAATCTTGAGGATAATCTTAAAGCCAGAGAATTAAACACGGATGGAACGTATTCCAAGATAGGTAAATTAGGTAAACAGACTTTAGATTCCCAGAATTTTTTCATTGACACTGCTAGTCATGTTAAAAATGAAAATCTTTGAGAAGGTTGTATTTTCGAATTAAATGGACTGAGGTGAAAATTTGAAACAGAAGAAAGTCGCAATAATCGATTTAGGCTCAAATTCTATAAGAATACTTATTATGAAGGTATATGAAGATGGTGCCTATAAGATAGCCGATCAAGGAAAGGAAATGGTAAGATTAAGTGAAAACATGGGAAGTGAGATGACTTTGAAGCCAGAGCCCATAGAGAGAACCATATATACACTGAGCCTATTCAAAAAGATTATAAGCTCCCATAATGTGGACTATGTTTTTCCCGTTGCCACGGCAGCCTTGAGAAATGCAAAGAATCGTGTTGAGGTTTTAACTAAAATAAAAGAGGAGACAGGTTTTGATTTTTATGTAGCCACAGGAGAAGATGAGGCATTCTTTGATTATTTAGGTGTGGTTAATACCATTGATATTAAGGATTGCTTGATTATTGATATAGGAGGGGGAAGTACGGAGTTGGCATGGGTAGAAAACTGGGAACTTAAGGAAGCAATAAGCCTCCCCTATGGAGCTGTTATTTTAACTGAAAAATTCATTGGAAAAGGCAAGTGTACTGTTGAAAAAGCAGAGAAAATAAGACGCTTTATGATAGAACAGCTTGAAAATATTAAATGGCTGAATGAAGTAAAAAAGCTCCCGCTCGTGGGACTGGGGGGGTCAATAAGGGCGTTAGCTAAGATTGACCGAAAAAGAATTGGCTTTCCTCTGAAAAACTTGCACAATTATCAGATGAGCTCAAAGGAAGTGAATCAAGCTTATGAGAGAGTTCTTAATGCAGAGGATGAAGAAGAAAGAAAAAAAATACCTGGTGTTGGTAGGGATAGGGCAGATATAATAGTGGGTGGTTTGACGCCCGTTAAAGCCTTGATGGATTATATGAAGACGGACAAACTAATTATAAGTGGAAATGGTCTGAGGGAAGGAGTGTTTTTTAAGCACTACCTTGACGATCTTTCCAGTGGTAATAATAGAGTTAAGGATGTGCTTTTTCATAGTGTAAACAACATACTGCTTAACTATGAAGTAAATATCAGTCATTCTACCCATGTCCAAAGTCTTGCTCTGACGATTTTTGATCAAACAAGGAATTTGCACAAAATGGGAGATGATGAACGCATGCTTCTCTCTGTCAGTGCCTTACTCCATGACATAGGCTTATATGTAGACTACTATAACCATCAAAATCACGGCTTTTATTTAGTTTTAAATTCAAGAATTAATGGATTGAGAAACCGTGAATTGGTCATGTGTGCATTTATAGTGGGAATGCATAGGAATATGGAGTTTAAAACTGACTGGAAATCCTATAATATGTTAATACATAAAGATGACTACAAAACCATACGTCAGCTTGGGCTATTTTTAAGAATTGCTGAAATGCTAGATAGGGACGAATCAGGGAGTGTGGAGAGTATAATATGTCAGCTTGATAGAAAACAATTGGAGCTAGAATTAAGGGCATGTAATTCTGTGGAACTGGGGATAGCATCGGCAATGAAAAGTGAAAAAGAATTTGAAAATCTGTTTAGAAGAAAATTAAAGATTAAAGAGGCTAATATTAACTAGGTGGAGTAAAATTCAATCTGAATAAAGTTCTGAACAAAGGTTTACTTTATCTAAAAACTTCTATTGACTTTAGTACTTTGATGTATTAAAATGATTTCAATACTTAAATTCTTAGAACAGGAGTAGTAATCAGAAAATCTGACCCTTAGCGAGTCGGCGGTGGTGAAAGCCCGATGGAAGGATATCTGACGAATGGACCTGGGAGAAGCTAGGCGAACTGATAGTAGCCGGAGCCGGGAGTTTCCCGTTATAGAAACAGGATATCGAGTAATACTCTGTATCTGTAAAGTGAGATAACTTTTTTGTTATCTAATTTGGGTGGTACCGCGGAAGTAAGTCTTTCGTCCCTTTTAGGGATGAAGGACTTTTTTTATTTATATAGGCAATTTTGGAGGTGATCGATATGAAGTGAAATAAAAGTGAAGGTAGTTGGTTTCAAACACGAAATAAAATATATAAAATTAAAGGAGAGATATGTCATGAATTTAAGAAAGAATATTATCACTGCATTATTGATTGCCATTGGTTTTATACTGCGTACCATAGTACCTGGTACTATTGGGGGTATGAAGTTTGATTTAATGCTTTCTGTTGTTTTTGTTTCCATATTAATCAACTCTGAATTCAAAAATGTAATTTTAACTGCTCTTTTAGGAGGAATGCTTGCGGCTATGACCACAACCTTTCCTGGGGGGCAGCTTCCAAATGTAATAGATAAACTTATTACCTGTATTGCGGTGTTTTTTATGATTAAGGTAACAAGTAAGTTTAAATTTTCCATTATTACGGTTGGTGTTATTGCATTTTTAGGCACCATAGTAAGTGGTACAGTATTTCTTTTGTCGGCCTTGTATATCTCTGGATTACCTGCACCGTTTACGGTATTGTTTATAGGAATAGTTCTACCAACCTCGATAACAAATATATTTGCTACAATAGTTATTCATAAGGCGGTGAACATTGGTATTAAGGCTTCAGGAGTAAACCTTATTCACCAGTAATGACTGTCTTTTACTGGATTTTAATAATTAATTTTAAAAAGAATAAAGCCTGAGTAGTGGTACTACTCAGGCTTTGTTTCTTCAAATTCTTCAACTGCGTCTACAGACTCCACAGATTCATAGGGAACGTCAACGAATTCATCTTCATTAGGGGTATGGAGAGTAACGAATAGTTGATTACCGCAATTGGAACAGAATTTTGCTTCATCCTCCACTTCGCAACCGCACTGATTGCACTTTAAGATTCCCTTTAAGAATTCAATTCTATGCTCAACTTCATAGATTCTTACATGGGTCTGTTTAAGTTCTGTGAAGGCAGAGACAACTACTTTTGGTAAATCATAAGTATCTTCATTTTGCTCATAGGAAGCATAAAGAATTTTTCCTAGGTTGTAGTAAAGCTCATCTAACTGTGCTTTGTCCTTTGCTAACGAAACCTTAAGCCTTGTCATCTCGGTCATTTCTGATGAAATTTCCTTTAGCGTCTTTGTACTATCAAGCATACCTTTTTTTACCTTGTCAAAAATACTCATAGACATCCCTCCTAAAATTATCCTTATAAATAGATATTTTATAGTTATAACAATATACCTAAATTCAATAAAAAAACCTTCACTGTTTTATCAGTGAAGGTTTTTAAAAGTACTATGCTAATTTTTCAACTTCATCCTCAGGTAAGTATTCCATTGTTATTCCTGTATAACCATAGAATACAGAAACTACTGGATTTATTAGGTTAAGGAACGCATATGGAAGATAAGCAAAGGGATGAACACCTAAAGTACTATACATGAAGGCACCACAGGTATTCCACGGAACCAATGGAGAAGTTAATGTACCTGAATCCTCAAGAATCCTGGATAGGTTTTTAGGATGTAAACGTCTTTCATCATACATGGGTTTGTACATTCTACCAGGAACCACGATGGATAGATACTGGTCTCCGGCAGTTAGGTTAGTGAAGATACATGTAACTACTGTGGCCAATACTAGGGAACCTGTGCTCTTTGCAAAGGTAAGAATTTTTTCAGCAATAACCTCAAGCATTCCTGTTCTTTCCATAACACCACCGAAGGACATGGCTATTAAAATAAGGGAAATAGTCCACATCATACTGTCTAAGCCTCCGCGGCTTAACAAATCGTCAATAGCAGTTATTCCTGTTTCTGAAACATAACCGTAATGGGCTGCATCAATAATACCACTCATTCCAGCACCTTGGAATATGGCTGAGAAGATTCCGCCTAGCGCAACTCCGCCTATTAATCCAGGGATGGCAGGTACCTTTAAAATAACCATTACAATAACAAGGATAGGTGGAAGTAAAAGTAAGGGATTGATATTGAAGTTTTGACTAAGTGTACCTAGTAACTCACTAATACCTACAACATCTAATTCCCTACCTGCGTATTTCATACCAATAATTCCGTAGAGTATTAATGCAATGATATAACTTGGACCAGTGGTGTAAACCATATGTCTTACATGATCAAATAGGTTTGCACCTGTCATGGCTGGTGCTAGGTTTGTCGTATCGGAAAGAGGCGACATTTTATCACCAAAGTATGCACCTGATATGATAGCACCTGCAACTATAGGAAGGGGTATACCGAGACCTCCGCCTACACCAAGTAGTGCAATACCCACTGTACCAGCTGTAGTCCATGAACTACCAGTAGACAGTGCAACAATAGAACAAATAATACAGGTTGCAAGTAGGAAAATTCCAGGAGATAAAATCTGTAAGCCGTAATAAATCATCGTGGGTACTGTACCAGAAAGAATCCATGTGCCGATAATTGAACCGATGATGGCAAGAATAAGAATAGCTTGCATGGACATTCTTATGGTATTAATAATACCTTCTTCGATGTCACTCCATTTGTGGCCTGCTCTAACGGCAATAAGCGCAGCGAATACGGCGGCTGCAAGAATTGGCATTTGAGGATCTCCACCCCATACCATAATTGTAGCCATTAATCCACCGATAAGAAATACAATAACGAGCATTGCTTCTCCAAAGGTGATTTTTCTTGGAGCTTTTTCCATAAATAATCCTCCCTCTCATATTAAAATTATAATATTTGTAAAACTACAAATATTATAACATACTTGTCATGTTAATTACAAGAAATGGCATGAATTGCTTGAATTGCTCTGAAAGCTATTGACAATAAAAAGTCCTGCGTGATAAAATACAAAAAATATATAATGATGCTTGTAAATGTTGTGTATTAGAGGCCGCGGTAGATCATAAGTAGTATGTCTGATATTAGGGATATTGTAGACATAGGAAAGGGGTCGCCGCCGAAACAAATGGGTTTCCCCTTAAACCTGTTTAGTTGGGACTATACTGAATAAGTATGGTACTGTCATGATGAATTGCCCAATTCATCATTGGAGAACTACTTCACACGGGGTAAAAGCAGTATTATTGACTGTATAACAGCCGAGAGTACCTTTTGCTCTCAGGCTGTTTTTGTATACATTTCTTTAGGTAATGGGACAATAAAAGGATACTACAAAAGACTGAAGGAGCGATAAAGAGAATGAAATTATATGGAACAATGCATATCGATGATGATGGTCAGTTGGAGATCGGAGCATGTAAGGCTTCTGATTTAGTTAAGGAATACGGTACCCCCTTATATGTAATGGACGAAGAACATGTTAGACAAAATTGTAAAAAGTTTAAGAATAGCTTTATTAAGGAAGGTTTATCAACGGAGGTGATCTATGCCTCCAAGGCATTTTTAACTTTGGCAATGTGCTCTCTCGTACAACAGGAAGGATTAAGTCTTGATGTGGTATCAGGAGGAGAGTTATATACAGCCATTACTGCAGGGTTTCCAAGTGAACGTCTTTATTTTCATGGAAATAATAAGACCAATGATGAACTGGAAATGGCACTTCAGAGTGGTGTAGGTAGAATAATAGTGGATAACAGTTATGAAATAGAAAGACTTGAAAAGCTCTGTATAAGGTTAAATAAGGAAACAAATATATTATTGAGGGTGAACCCAGGGATTGAAGCCCATACCCATCAATATATTCAAACTGCCAAACATGATTCGAAATTTGGGGAATCGATATATGACGAAAAGCTGTGTAGCATAATTAATATCTGTCGGGATAGCTTACACCTAACCCTAAAAGGTTTTCATTGTCATATAGGATCTCAAATATTTGAGGAAAAGTCATTTTATTCTGCAGCAAAGCTAATGGTTGATTTTCTGGTAAAAATGAAGCACGAGTGCGATTTTATAACGGAGGAGCTAAACCTTGGGGGAGGCTTTGGTGTTTACTATGCAGACGGGGATGACCCGATAAACATAGAAAGATGTCTAGAACAAGTATTAGATATCATAGAACGTGAAGTACAAGTAGTAAATATACCAAAACCTAAGGTCATGATCGAGCCGGGAAGGGCAATTGTAGCCAATGCAGGATGTACTCTATATACCATAGGGGGAATAAAGGATACCTATGGAGGTAAACGATACGTATTTGTGGACGGAGGAATGACGGATAACCCAAGGACTGCACTTTATGATGCAAAGTATGAGGCAGCCATTGTTTCAAAAATGAATGAAAAGGCTTTGGATAGGGTGACCGTTGCAGGTAAATGCTGTGAATCAGGGGACGTAATTATTAAGGATATTTTACTTCCTGCTGTAGAATACGGGGATATACTATGTGTTTCTAATACAGGTGCATATAATTATACCATGGCCAGTAATTATAATAGGATACCTAGACCACCTGTGGTTTTTGTAAAGGACGGGCAAGGAAAGATTGTTGTGAGAAGAGAAAGCTATAAGGATTTAATAGGTAATGATCTTATTTACTAGGAGGATGCCCTATGGCTATAGTTGTACAGAAATATGGTGGTTCGTCGGTAGCAACAACAGATCAGATAAAAAACATAGCCCGTCGTATAGCAGCCCGTTGGAAAAAGGATGATGGGGTTGTTGTTGTGGTATCGGCTATGGGAAAAACTACTGAGATGTTAATTGAGATGGCAAAGCAATTGTCAGAGACACCTCCTAAAAGAGAGCTAGATATGCTTATGGCAACAGGAGAACAGGTGTCGATTTCGCTTTTGTCGATTGCTCTAAATCAAATGGGTCATGACTCCATAGCATTAACTGGGTTTCAGGCAGGAATAGTCACTGAAGGCAATCATACGAAAGCTAGGATTCAAGATATTGAAATTGAAAAAGTAAAGCAGTATCTTGAGAAAGGGAAGATAGTTGTGGTGGCAGGCTTCCAAGGTATGAATGAACAGGGAGAGATCACAACCTTGGGCAGGGGAGGTTCTGATACAACAGCGGTTGCTTTAGCTGCCAAGCTACAGTGTGTATGCGAGATTTATACTGATGTGGATGGAATTTATACGGTTGATCCAAGACTGTTTCCCACAGCAAGAAAGTTGGACTCTATCAGCTATGAAGAGATGCTAGAGCTTGCTAGCCTTGGGGCAGGTGTGATGGAAACACGGTCTGTAGAAATAGGACAAAAATATGAGGTACCTATATATGTGGCTTTAGGTTGTGAAGAGTGGCCAGGAACAACTATAAAGGAGTATGATGAGACTATGGAGAGTAGAGTGATTACAGGGCTATCCGTCAGTGATAAGGACATAATGGTGACTATGAACTATGTACCCTATGATATAAAAAATATTTCTATGATTTTTGAAGGATTGGCACAGATGGATATAAACATTGATATGATTAGTCAGACAGCTCCATCTCATGGCTTGGTAAACTTATCTTTCACAGCTCCTAAGGTAGATGAAGATATTATTCTAAATTTCATGGAAAAAGTAAAAAGTGAATTTAGTGGGGTTGAGTTGGAAATAGAAAAAGATATAACCAAGTTATCTGTTGTAGGTATTGGGATGAGGAGCCAATCAGGGGTAGCGGCAAAAATGTTTAAAATATTTGCTGACAACGACATTCAATTCAAACAGGTTACAACCTCTGAAATTAGAATATCCTATACGATTAACACGAAAGATAAACTAAAAGCAATTGAAGCTGTGGCAAAGGACTTTAATCTCTAACACTAACCCCATCTCAGTATCTGGAGATGGGATTAGTTATATTTGGAATACTTAGAAGTAGGTTGAAATACAGGCAAGTTCAATGTTACAATTAAAAGATAATACTAAAATAGGTGAAACAAAAATCGACATCAGCTCGTCTAACGTATAATAAAAGTTACCAGATTATTGAAGAAAGGAATAAATATGAGTATAATTAAATACTTACTGAAGTATATTGTTAAAGGGTTTTTGTATTCTCTGGCGTTTGGAATAATTGGTATTTTATTTTCTGTTTTTAAAACTTGGCCATATCTTAAGGGGGTATATACCTTCATTTTAGGAGGAGGTTTACTCACCATGGTTTTGTCTGTGATTTTGTTAGTAGGAACTCCACAAATGAGAAAATCAATTCATTTTGATAGAAATACCACGAATAATCCTCATAGAGGAGGAGAAGGTATTGGCCCTGCATTGATGGGTATTACTATGATAATAATAGGATTCTGGGTGGAAGCCTTGATGCATTAACTGTTTACAAATGCAAGAGAATGGAAATATTACATGGAAAGCTATGTTTTGTAATACAATTTTAACGTAGATAATAGGACGGTTATGATAAAATGTAATTTGGAGAATAATCCTGAAAGGGGTATTATATGAAAATTTTTGTTAAAATATTTCTAATTGCTTTTGTATTCTTTGCTGTAGCCATGGGGGCAGGACTATGGACATTTTCCAAAATATATGAACCTCCTGTCAGTGAGGGATTTGACGATGAATCTCAAGTGGATATTATAGATAGCCTACCAGATGAAGAAAAGAGTGAGCTGGATAAGTTGGTGGAGGAAAGCAAAAGAATTAACATACTCCTGATGGGTATGGAGGGACCAAGAACGGATACCTTGATACTAGCTAGCTTTGATCCTGAAAGCAATGACCTTGATTTAATCTCTATACCAAGGGATACGTACTATCCTAGACCGGGTCATGATGCAGCTGATAAGAAGAAGATCAATGCGGCATATGGCGATGATGGGGCCCAAGGGACCATGGATGCAGTTAGCGATATATTGGGAGGTGTACCAGTACACCACTATGTTAGGATAACATATACTGGGGTTGCCAGGATAGTTGACTCTCTGGGTGGAGTTAAAATTAATATTCCAATGGATATGGAATACGATGATCCCTATGATAATCCGCCTTTACACATACGAATTTCGAAGGGAACACAAATATTAAATGGAGAGAAGGCAATTCAATTCTTAAGGTTTAGGAAAAGTAATAATGGCGGCGGATATCCTGATGGCGATTTAGGTAGAATGAAGGCTCAGCAGCAGTTTGTTAAATCGGCCATGGGTAAAGTCTTGAGCTTTAGACTTCCAGTTGTGGCAAATACGGCATTTAATCATATTAAGACAGATATGGCACTTACTGATATCCTCAAATTTGCCACGGACGCAGTGGGAATGAAGGGTGATAATATTAAAACCTATTCCCTTCCAGGCAGTGCTACAACAAAAGGAGTTTCGTATTTTTTACACGATGCTAGTGCCGCTGAAGAGCTAGTAAAACAGATTTATAGGAAAGCAGAATAAATTCAGGCGGTTTAAATACCGCCTTTAGTTATTAAAAAGAAGATTTTGGAAATAATAAATGTAATCGTACTTAAAAGGATTGAAGCGATTTACCCAGAATACTATATATGCTATGTTATTTTGATTTTTTTAGAGAAAGTACTTAAATAGTCCAGAAGAGCACAATATATGTGCTTCTGCTATTTGAATATTAAAGTATAGGAGTGAAAGCAAATGAAAAAAGAAAAGGGGAAAAACCGGAGCTATTTTTTTGGTTCTCTCATAATTTTCGTCCTTATCATCGGGGTAATTTCTTTTGGCATCTCTTATAGTCGACAAAAGATGGATTTAAAAGCCTTGGAACAGGTAAATGAAGAACAAATAGAGATAGCAACTGAACAGAGGGAAATTTACGATATACAGCGTTTCTTCAACCAGGTAGATGATGTTTTCTTGGAAAGCTACTATGGTCCCAGTGATATCATTGAGCTGAATGAAAATGAAAGAGAAAATGTAGCTAGTTTGTTTATAAACCAAGATATTAACTATATTATGAGTAGTAGTAATAAGGAAATATCTTATTTATATGCCGTACATATAAAAGACAAAAATATTAAGATTAAAGTTAATGAAAGCTATCTTCTTATTGAAAATCAAAATGAAATCCAATTATTCTCAGTAGAAAATGAGGGGCTTAAGGATTTAAATACTAAGCTAGAGGAAATATATATGGCGAAATACAATAGCCAGGATGTGTTTCATAAGGCGCAAAGTATTACAGTTTTCTCCAGAGATGAAAAAATGGAATGGACATTAGATTCCAAGGAAATTAGAAATCTAGAGGACCGTATGATTTTAATCTCTCCGATAAGTAACGATGAGATAATAGGTATACCAAGAATGTATCCCGACTATTTAATTAATATCAAGGCCGATGAAAAAGACTATTCAATAAATTTGATTAATGAAAACATCTTAGCTATCGATTTCTCCGATAGTATGATTTATTATAAATATGACAGTGGTCTCTTAGAATATATTAAAAAAGAGTTTCCAATTAAGATGAATTATGAACCGACGGAATTTAAATACCTCCTACAGTCGACTAAGGTAGTAGTAGATGCAGAGAATGATAACTTTGATATTGAAGATGAATCTTTTTATCCTATTGAGATACCAAGATATATCATAGCTGCAGAAAAAATACCTTTAGAAAAGCTTCGAGAAGGTGAAGAATTAATATTTACAATGTTTTTTACAATAAAAAATCAAGTTGTAGAAGTCAAGATTTATGAAAATCAGATACAATTTAGTGGACAGGTGTATTACAGCAAAAATATAGGAGAATCCATAAAAAGCATGTTAAATGTATAGATTAAATAAAAGGAAGGTTAAGGTGTTTTCTACACCCTAACCTTCTTTTTATGCATAGGACATTATTAAGAAAATCTTAAGATTTGAATAGAGGAAACATTAAGATTTGGTTGATATCATTATTTTAAAGTAAATAATAAAGGATGTGGTATACTATGTACAAACTATACAGTTGGGGTGATTCGACTTGAAGATATTAGTTTGTGATGATGATAAGGAAATACTAGATGCTATCAAAATATATTTAGAAAATGAATTTCGTAAATGGGGCAGTCTTTCACAGAATTTGATTCTGAAAGATTGCCCCATGCATGTTATTGTTTATTTAGTTCCAGGAGGATTTCGCCTACTTTATAAACATCTCCTGCACCCATGGTTAATATTAAATCACCAGGATCCGCGTTTTCATTGATATACTCTGCTATTTCGTTAAAATTACTCATATAACGTATGTCATCATTATAATGTGCAATCTCCCTGGCTAAATCTTTTGAGTGTATTTCTCCCTTATCCTTCTCTCTTGCAGCATAAATATCGGTTACTATTATTTTATCGGCCTTAGTAAATGAAGAGGAAAAATCATTAAATAACATTTTTGTCCTCGTGTATGTATGGGGTTGAAACACACACCACAACCTATTATGGGGATATCTAGAGGCTGCCTCCAGGGTAGCCTTCACTTCCGTGGGATGATGGGCATAATCATCAACGATTGTAATATTATTGATCTCTCCTATTATATCAAATCGTCGGTGGGTCCCTTTAAAAAGATTTAGATTCTTAATAATGTTTTCTTTGGAAACTCCAAGAAGGTAACAACAGGAAATCGCTGCTAAAGCATTATAAATATTGTGATCGCCTGGAATACTTAGTTGAAATGAGCCGATATTCTTTTGTTTATAGTAGCAGTCAAAGGAAGGATAGCCTTTTTCATTATAGGAAATATTATGGGCTTGAAAGTCACTACTCTTATCTTTTCCATATGTAACAATATTACATTCTACACTAGGGAATATAGTCCTGACATTTTCGTCATCGTTAAAGGCAATAAGAGTGCCTTCCTTAGGAATTAATTGTGCAAATTTTGTAAAGGATTGAATAATATGATTTAGGTCCTTAAAGTAGTCAAGGTGGTCAGCGTCAATATTAAGTATAATTCCCATAGTAGGAAAAAATCTTAGGAAGCTTTCCACATACTCACAGGCCTCAGTAATAAAATACTCACGACCCCCTATTTTTACATTTCCTCCGATCTCGTCCAGTTCTCCTCCAACCATTATGGTTGGGTTAAATTGACTGTATTCTAAAATAAGTGAAATCATTGACGTAGTAGTGGTCTTTCCATGGGTTCCTGAAACCGAAATACTGTTGGAGAATTCTTTCATTAAAAGCCCCAACATTTCAGCTCGGTCGATTATAGGTATGTTTAGAGATTTCGCTTTTAAGAACTCGGGGTTATCTTCTTGGATTGCAGCGGTATAGACAACTAAATCACAATCTAGAATATTATCTTCATGATGGCCTATTTGAACTGACGCGCCTTTGCATTTAAGTTTTTCTACGATCTTAGAATTATTCATATCAGAACCTGAGATGATGTAGCCAAGATCTAGCAACACCTCTGCAATAGCACTCATGCTTATGCCTCCGATGCCAATAAAATGTATATGCTTAGTGCTATGCTTATCCAAATCAAACTGAATCATTTAATATTCCTCCAATTTATAAAAATGATGATGATACCAGAAATAATCCATAATAGTGCTACTATGTATTATTGCCAAATTTATACACTAATATATATATTCTTCGAACTCAAAAACTTGCAAAGAACCTAGTCAAATTATAGCATAGATTCTAAATATTTAAAGACGATTTAAAATATGATTGAATAATTTAATAAAAACGAATAAAATTATATATAAATAAGAAAAGATTCGGAATGGAGTACATATGATGAAATTAAAAAGAAATGAACGAATTGGTGCATTAATTAAAATATTATCTGATGAACCGAATGAAATATTTACATTAAACTATTTTACTAATAGATTTAATGCTGCAAAATCGACTATCAGCGAGGATATTGTTGTGGCTAAGAAGCTAATGGACGAACTCAAGCTTGGAAAAATTGAAACCATAACGGGTGCCTCTGGTGGGGTCAAATATGTACCGATGTCCAGTAAGGAGAAAAACAAACTTGTGTTAGTAGATGTTTGCCAGAAACTAGCTGATAATAATCGCATCATACCAGGCTCATTTTTATATATGGCAGACATTATATACAACCCAAGTATAGTGCGGAAATTAGGTGAAATTTTTGCTACACAATTTATAGGTGAGAATATAGATTGTGTAGTAACTGTAGAAACAAAGGGTATTCCCATAGC
>JUEG02000189.1_pt1 | contig 14965 bp, 12 predicted proteins | sample 432341 | NCBI WGS metagenome assembly JUEG02 (sample SAMN02953476, study PRJNA257561) | rock porewater metagenome | biome: terrestrial; feature: Opalinus Clay rock; material: porewater; isolation source: Opalinus Clay rock BIC-A1 borehole | place: Switzerland: Mt Terri URL, St-Ursanne ...
GACCAAGTTCTGATCGGAGGTTAATTGTCGTTTTGAAAGCGACCAATTAGCCTCCGAACTTTGTTATCCTTTAATTATCAAGGAAGAAAAGGGGATAACAACATGACAACGAACATAACCGAATTGGTCTTTATCCTGGATAAGAGCGGTTCCATGTCAGGGTTGGAGAGCGACACCATCGGTGGCTACAATGCAATGCTTAGTAAACAGCAGAAAGAGCCTGGTGAAGCCATTGTCACGACGGTGCTGTTCGATGACAACTACGAACTTCTCCATGATAGAATCAACATCAAGGGCATCCGACCGATCACAGAGAAAGAATACTTTGTTGGCGGTAGCACTGCGCTGCTGGATGCGATCGGAAAGACCATTCATAAGATTAGCAACGCACAGAAGCATACAAGCGAGGATCAACGAGCAGATAAGGTGGTGTTGGTGATCACGACCGATGGTATGGAAAATGCCAGCCGTGAGTACACCCCTGCAGCGATCAAGAAAATGGTTGAGCGGCAGAAAGAAAAATACGGCTGGGAAGTCATTTTCTTGGGAGCCAATATTGATGCTATCTCTGCTGCTGCAAAGGTTGGGATCAGCGCAGACCGGGCAGCGAACTATCACTCGGATGGTGAGGGCACGAGGTTGAATTACGAGGCAGTTAGCCAGGTAGTCAGCGAAATTCGGGCTAACAGACCCGTTGCTAATAGCTGGAAAGCAGAGATTGATGCAGATTTTAAACGTCGTGGCAAAAATCGGTAGGAGCATTAAGCCAATGATGTAAAGTCGATCCAGTAATTTGTTTATTATTAAGGGAAATGATCCTGATAATTCAAAGAATCCCTGAATGCCGGTAGAAAGCGTTTCAGGGATTCTTCAATGCTCCAGGGAATGTAAGCATCAAACTATAAGTAATTCACTAAGAAAGGCCACTTTTCATTCCGAGTTCGATTCAGGCCTATCAAATAAATGTCCAGGCGCTATGATATGCTTAACTCAGAAGTACAGAGGATGTTGAATTAAGCAAGTTACACCATATAGAGATTAAGACGATGTGAGGGGTTGCCAAAGTTGATTAAATAAGGATAGTCACTTTCGATCAGTTTTTGGACCCAGTCGTAGAACTGAGTTTCGTGATTTTTCTACTCGGCTACAACAGCTACGAGAACTGTAGATCAACAGTATAGAGGGAATTGGGGGAGAAAGAATGTCGTATTTAGATGTGTATATTGGTTACTCAGAGGATAAGAGTTTTGTTTGGGAGGGCGGAGACTGGTCGGGAAATGCACCAAAAAGGCAGAGCCCATTCTTTCCGCCGAAAGCACCTTTCCGGATATTAGTTAACAAGATAGAAAGTGGTGAACTTAAGGGTAAACAACTGGATTGGGGAGCCTGGGCAACGAAAGTTAATAAGCACTTTATCAATGAATTTCTTGAAGAGAATTACAAGGATACTTGGTATGAGATAAATCAAAGTTATCCTCACCTAATCAAAGAGATGGATGACTTGAAAGACTTCATTGAACATTTAGATTCCACCAAAGTGTACGTACTAGTTGCTACAGAACTTTAGCCAACTTATAGAGTTGACCACATGAGGAGCATAACCATGGCAACGCAAAACATTGAGAATAAACCTCCTAAGCAAGAGAAACAAATACCACTTATCGAACGATGGGCGAATGATCCTAATCCCTGCGGATTTTCAACTCCCGCCCCTAAGAATGCTATTTCCCCTATAAAGAAGGAGTAGCCAAGGCAAGTGATCAAAGTTTAATCGAGGAGGAACAGACAAAATGAACAAAGCCTTATTTGATACCTGGCTTAAAAAATTTAAAAAGCTTGATCCCCTAACGTGTGATGTAAGAATCTCCAATTGTCATAGTATCGAGAAATATTATGGAGATTTGGACAAGTTGTATAGTACGGATCGGTGCGGAGATCTCTTGGAACAGTTTATGTATACTCCAGCTGATAAAAGGCTTGAAAGTAAACCGAGGCATATCGTTCCGATTGATGGAGACGTGTATTTTGAGACTAATACCTTAAAATCAGCCTTGAAGCTATATGTTGAGTTCAGAGATAATCGACTGATTGAAGACCTGAAAACTGCACCCGACATTGAACCTGACAAGCATGATGGTTCCTATGAACTTGTTAGAGAAACGGTTAAAGCATTGGCAACTGTCCCTAGGGAGCAACTTGATGTTTGTGATTTAGATATGCTTTATTTCATGACGATTGGAACTTGGAAAAATGGGGTTAATGCAAAGCGTCAGAAAATAGAAGGCAGCCACCTGAGTACAGTTGAAAAGAACAGGCTGGTAGCCGTTTTAGAAGGCGTTAAGGAAAAGGCAATGCAACAAGTTTATGGAAATATTGAAGGAGGTAAAAGCACCGATTGGTCGATCGGTATGTTTGGAACAGGTTTTCAAACTTTTGCAAAAAAGGCAGATAAAGATAGCATTCAACGGTTTATAACTCTCTGCGTCAAGTTAAAGGATGCAGCAGATGATGAAATGATGTTTACCCTAGTACAGGAAGTCGTGGATCACGGCATCAAAGGAATGCGGAGTGCTTCTGCCTCTGTGATGCTCCACTGCTTGAAACCGAACACATTTCCGATTATGAATGGTGCGGTTAATGATACATCGGTATTGTTTCAGCTTGAAGGAGTGTCATTAATTAAACCGGATACTTTGGAGTATTATATACAAAATTCAAAGCAACTTAAGAAATTTAGGGACGAAAAATGTGTATTTAAGAATTACAGAACGATGGATTTAAAAATTTCAATATATGGTCGGAGTAAGGTTATTGAGGATGAGTTGCAAGATGATCTGATTAGCATTTGGAAAATATCCCATGGAAATAATGGCAGCTTTACAGACGAGGAACGAGAGAGCTATCTTGACCAGGGTATTGTTGCAGTGCATCGCGATACAGGTAGGGGGCAGGGTAAGGGATTTGAGACTGGGATTGAGGTTGGAGACTATTTCTATCTCTGCTTTGGAAATAATGGGATAAAGCTTCTCGGTAAGATCACCTCAGTAGCAGCGCTGTTGGAAGGCAAGCCCGAGGGATGGTTGAAAAGAAGTTATGAGCTTATTGCACTTTCTAAAAAGCCGGATGATAAATATGCATTTCCTCCAAAGGGTTGGACACCAAACTACAATTCAACTGCATGGCTTGTGCCGATAACTGAATACACTGAGCTGGAGAAAAACATTCTTCTGCCATGTTTTGATATCAAGTTAGAACAATTAATTCCGGAGGAACTATTGCCACCCGATGATGCACCAGGATTAGAGAATAGTTCTAACGTTAAACCACCAATTGAATTTGAATCATACTCAAAGGAAGATTTATTAAATGAGGTATTTATTTCCGAACAACAATATGATGAAATATCAATAATTTTACAGAGAAAGAAAAATATTATCCTCCAAGGAGCGCCTGGCGTCGGTAAGACCTTTGCAGCTAAAAGACTTTCCTATTCAATCATGGGTTGCGTTGACGACTCGAGAGTTGAGATGGTGCAATTTCATCAAAACTATTCCTATGAAGATTTTGTTATGGGATTTAGGCCAATAGAAGGAGGCGGCTTTGAGCTAAGAAGTGGTATTTTTCTTCAATTCTGTCTTAAAGCTTCAAGCGATCCTACGAGGGATTATTATTTTATCATTGATGAGATTAATAGAGGGAATCTAAGCAAAATTCTTGGAGAACTATTAATGCTTATCGAAAACGATAAGCGCGGTCCAAAGTTTGCGGTTCCTCTAACCTATAAGCCGGATACCCGGTTCAATGTCCCAGATAATGTTTATATCATCGGAATGATGAACACAGCTGATCGCTCTCTTGCAATGCTCGATTACGCACTTAGAAGAAGATTTTGTTTTATTGAGATCGAACCAGCTTTCAACACCTCTTCTTTTAAAAAGCATCTGGTAGACAATGGAATACTCGCTGAGATGGTTGAAAAGATTATCAGCCGCCTGGTACATCTGAATAATGAAATTGCCTTGGACAGCAATTTGGGCAGAGGATTTCGATTAGGGCACAGTTACTTTTGCAATCCTTCAACCGATGAAAACTGGTATCAGAGTGTTGTTAAGTATGAAATCAAACCACTTATTGAAGAATATTGGTTTGACAATGAAGAAAAGGCACAAGAGCATGTGGACAATTTGTTGAGGTGATGTAAAGTGACGAATGTAATTCCTATTAGAAACATTTACTATATGCTCAGCTATGCTTATGACGTTTTAAAACAGGGAGAAAACGTTGCTTTAGCAAATGAAAAGTTCGACAACATTTACGATCTGTTTGGGAAGATACTTGTTAATGGAGTGAGCACCCTGATCAAACGTGGCTTCAACAGGGAATACCTCAGTGTATCGGAGGAACTCCCTGTTTTAAGAGGCAAGATTAATATCAATGAAACCCTAAAAAGACAGTCTTATATCTTAGGCAGGATCAATTGTGAATTTGATGAGCTTTCTTCTAATGTGCTTTTTAATCAGATCATCAAAACAACACTGGTTACGTTGATGAAATATAAACAACTGGATAAAGGTATACTGGAGCAAATTGTTAATATCAGCAGATATTTTGAAGGGATAGATATTATACGGTTGGAAAAATCACATTTCTCTCGTCTCAGATTCCATAGGAATAATCGCTTTTATCATCTGATCATTGATATCTGTGAGCTGCTTTTTGACGAAGTCATTGTGACCACGCATAAAGGTGAGACGCTATTTAAGGACTTTATACGAGAGAATAGGATGGCCGCCCTTTATGAAAAGTTCATACTTAATTTTTATAAAAAAGAATTATCGACAGTAAAAGTCTATTCCCCAATTTTCGAATGGGACAAGGATGTAGATTTTGACCATATCGGTCAAAGCTTTCTACCGATTATGAGAAGCGATATAGTATTGCAAACTGGAAAAAAGCAACTGATTATTGACGCGAAATATTATAAAAATGCTCTACAAGTGAGAAATGTCGGGGACGCCAAGAAGCTTATCTCGCCGAACTTGTATCAAATTTATACTTATATTAACAACAGCACGTTTGCTGGTGAAAAGATGGGTATGCTTATTTATCCGGTGGTGGACACAGAATTTGACTTTGTCTACAGCGTTCAGGGTAAGAAAATTTATGTAAAGACCCTCAATCTTAATACGCAGTGGGAGAACATTTCTGGACGATTAATGGAAATGGCTCAGGTGATTTGATGCGACAAAGGAGTATCTAACATGGCTACAAGGATTTTCATTAAGTGTTTGATGGGAGAGGTGTCGCTGGGAGGCTCATACTCGAGGTGAGGACAAAATCGATCATACCCCAAAAGATGAGGATATTAAACTTACGATTGGGAACGCCTTTGACATCACGTTTGAATTCGATGAGGTTGACCGTAAGAAAACGAACGGGTTGAGCGTCGCAAATATGAGTGCCAGCTGTGCAATGCGAAACGATCTCGACCCAGATAATACAATAAATAAAATACTTGCTAAGGTGTTTTTCCGGAGATATACTGTTTGACTGATATAATCGAATGAGTAAAACTAATGGAGGAATTTAGTAATTTATGCAGAATTATTAAATTAAGCGTTATAGAGGACTGCCGATTACTAGCGCCCTGTAAAAAAAATTTCAGTTAATTATTTTACCTTTCAACAAAAGCGATACGCAACTATAAAATGGAAATGAAGAGGGCGAAATAACATGGGAACAATTGAATTTAAAAGTGCGGGCACAATTAGGGTGATCGAAGGTGAAAATCAAAGGACACTATATGAACACCAAAGAGAGGCGATAAAAAAACTAAATCTGATTGACAAAAAGCAAGAGTTTAGTTCTCTATTAGTGATCCCAACTGGTGGGGGCAAAACCTTTACTGCAGTCAGATGGTTGTTGAATGCTGCAGTTGATAAAGGGAAAAAAGTTGTTTGGTTAGCGCATAGGCATCTATTATTTGAGCAAGCATACGATACCTTCATGAAAAGCGCTTACTCAGAAATAATGGTTAAGCGTTCAAATTTTCGATATCGAATAATTTCCGGACAGCATGACAAAAGTATAAATATTGCTTATAACGATGATGTGATAATTGCAAGCAAGGATAGTTTGAAAGGTAATTTATCTTGTCTTGATAATTGGCTTAAAGAAGAGTCGGAAATCTATATTGTTATTGATGAAGCCCATCACTCAACAGCAAAATCTTACAGAAAGATAATTGATTACATAAGAACTAAAGTCGCAAATGTGAAACTGCTTGGACTTACTGCCACACCTTTTAGAACCGCTGACAGCGAACAGGGGCTACTTGGTAAAATATTTACAGATGGATTTGCTGACAAAATTGATTTGACTATGCTCGTCAATAAATTGATATTATCAAGACCAGAATTTAAAGAATTTGATACAGAGGTGACTTTTGGTAATCAGTTAGGACTTAACGATATTAGGAGAATCGAAACTCAAGACTCTATCCCAGAATATATAGCAACGGAAATAGCCCAAAACAAACAACGTAATGCTAAGATAGTCCGCGAATATGTTGATAATAAGGAAAAATATAAGCAAACACTCGTCTTTGCTGTAAATCGTGATCACGCAATCGTTTTGAATAGTTTGTTTACAAAACATGGGATTGATTCGGCGTTTATTATTTCAGGGACAAAGAAAGAATTTGTGGGAATTGATGTTTCTCATAAAGCTAACGAGGAAAATATTAATAAATATCGTAATGGCGAAATTGATGTTTTGATCAATGTAAATATTCTTACTGAAGGAGCAGATTTACCAAAGACTCAAACTGTGTTTTTAACACGTCCGACAGTATCCACAACTCTTATGACTCAGATGATCGGACGGGCCTTGCGCGGCGAATTAGCTGGCGGAACAGCCGGAGCATATATTGTAAGTTTTATTGATAATTGGAAGGATAAAATTGCGTGGGTAAATGCAGAGTATCTATACCATGATGAAGAGATCCTATTTCCCGAGAAAGAAAACATATACTCACCAAAGATGTTGCGAATGGTTTCAATTGCCAAAATTGAAGAATTTGCGAAAATGCTTGATGACACAGTGGATACACTAAGCCTCGAAAAATTAGATTTTATTAAACGGATTCCCCTGGGCATGTATGCCTTTTCTTATATAGAAAATGAAACAGAGCATAACCATCAAGTGTTAGTTTATGATAGTACTAAGGAATATTACGAAGAAATGATATCAGGATTGCCAGACTTATTTGAGCTTTATAATATCGTTGATGAAACATTACCCGTGGATTTACTAGTCAAAATGTGTACAGAATGCGAAGATAGCTATTTTGATGATCCTTGTATGATACCCACTTTTGATGGACGTGACATTAATAATATATTAAAGTTTTATGCTCAACAGGAGTGCGAACCAAGATTTATTAAATTTGACGAGATAGATAGACGAAAAGTCGATTTATCAATAATCGCCAAGGAAATTGTTCAGAAGGATCTACGCCAGAGTGAAGAACAGAAATTTATTGATACCCTCTGGGAAGACGAAAGCAGTCTGTTGAAAGTATATTTTAATAAGAAAGCGTTTTTCAAGAGGCAACTTGAGATCGAAAAAAATAAACTTAGTGGGGATTATAACGACATAGGAAATACTAACAATGTAATATTCGATACCAAACGGATGGAAGAATTGCCGCTTTATCAAATACAATTGTTAGATCCCGAAACTGCACATAAAATAAAGAGTGTAGTTTTTAGTAGATATGTTGAAGAGAACGGATATATTTGTGCGGAATGTGGCAAGGTTTCAAAAAATAAGGTCAATTTTCAAATTGATCATATTAAACCGATGGCCAAAGGCGGGTTGACAAGAACAGACAATCTGCAATTGTTATGCAGAAAATGCAATGGAATAAAAGGGACAACCTATGCACAAGAAGTATAAGATTTATCCTATCGACTTAGCATTGTATCTTAAGTGGGAGGATTTTACTCATTCAGTAAAAAACGCAGTAATTAATAGGATATGGTCCGAAAGAGATGGGTTCATCGAATATAACTATTGCCATGATAAGCTGAAATTTAAGCAAAAGATTGATAGTGCCTTATATCTACTATTGGAAAAAGATTACGAGAATGAATTTGAAGAGATTAATAATATATTGCAAACGACTGACAATAAATACTTAGATGAGAACGCTTGGGATGAATATTCTGCAGTTGAGAGCTTCTTCAAACTTATTAAGCTTAAACTAACTTACACAGAAAATACTCTTGTAGTGCGAAAAAAGCTACGTAAACTTTTGACGCATTTAGGATATCAAAAACGCAGTTCGCAACTTGTAGATAGAATGAGAGACTCTTGCCGTGCTTTAGGTATATCAACCTACTTAAGCGGTGGCAAAAAATGCGATATCGGAAAAGTAGATATTGATGATTGGATTAGTTTTAGACTGACTGACTGAGTGCGGGACGACAAGTTCCGCATATTTCACTAGGGGAAAAGGTTTTATTGGTAATCTAAAGTAGCATCCTCAGGCCGACCTAGCCGTCTAAAGGGATTAAATCTCTGGCAGTACTCGGCGGAACTTGTCGTTCCGCGTAGGTTCCTGGTTCCTACGCGGAATGACAAGTTCAGCCGAATAATAGAAAAATGGAACTTAATATAGAGATAAAAAAACTGGGAAAACAGAAGAAAGAGCTTACCTATATATAATAAAATTGAGAAGGGGGGGTAAAAATGAACTTTATATTTAAGCTTTTCTTAACATTCAACGCAACATCAACGATGATTATTGTTTACTTGATAAAAGCAAGATATTACCTATTGTGCTTGGAAAAGCTTCCAATCTGGGTTTCATATATAGTTTTTCTCATAATTCCACTTCTTTTGACTTTAATCAGCCTATGGATGAAAAGGTTTTTGAGTAAAGCTGATATTAATTATGAATCGTTGAATATTGAAGAAGCCAACAATGCATTTTTGCCAAGTTATCTTGGATATTTTTTTGTAGCACTTAGTGTTAATTCAAGAGAATCAATGATATTCGTCTATTTAATAGTTTTTGTTTTTACCTTTTTATCGCAGACTTTGTATTACAATCCATTGTTTTTGTTGTTCGGCTATAGATTTTACTATATAACGACTGTGAATAATGTGAGATTATTCATTATAAGTAAAAAGGAAATCAAAACGACAAAAGATACTGTATTTCCAAAGCTAAGGCGTATAAACAACACTACATTCATTGATGAGGAGGAGTAAAGATATGAACCACACGATTGCACGAATAAGATACAGAGGGACAGGCTCTAAATATCGTAATATTCTAGCAGGAGAAACTTTATATACATTACCTGATAACCTTGAACCGCATATTGAATACAGTCCTGCTCACAATTTGGATGAGGAATGTTGGTTTGGCATTACGAGCTTTTCACAAAAAGATTATTGTCTGGACATATTACAAAGAGCCTTTATATCTGCTGAATATAGCGCACGTCTAACTCATGAAGAAGCAGATAAAATAGATTTTATCTTCACAAATCAGGATGAGAACGAATTTTATTTTCAGAATATAACAAAGAGCCAACTGCAATACAACAGGTTTATTAGGCTTGGGGATGATTACACATTCAACAACAACAGTCGGAATATAACGATAAATTCAATTCCTGATGCCATATACTTGCCTAATACAGATATACTTTATTTCAAAAAATTATCATCAATATCAGGAATATTCGATGGAATTGCTGAATTATATCGTGAAGCAACAGAGGAGGAAACAACTTCATTTTTAGAAAGAGATTTCATCAGTTTGCAGAATGAGTTTTCAGCCCAAAATGTTAGGCAGCCGAATAGAAAAAGAATAGCATTGGCTATTGAAAAAATTGATAGTTTTGATAACGACCAGAGGACTGCCGTGTTTGACTGTATTAGGGATTATTATCCCGACTTAACAGACGAAAACGGAGCTTTCAAAATAAGTACGGATGATGAACTTAAGTTGTTACTTTACGGAATTGACCAACGATTCTATACTACACCTGATGGCAGAGAGAGAAGGATTGCAAACTCTGTTATTCCAATAAACGGATAGGAGGATATTACATATGACCAACCTAAATGGACAACATTAGATATATTGCAGGAGAACATTAAAAACTACGTCAGTTATTTCCTGAGGTTGCTACCGAGGAAAAATTGACTTCGATTACCTTCGAGTATAACTTGCGACTAAATGGCTTTTACCATTGCGTGTCCGGTAAAAAAGTAGAAGATTCAAGATTCAAACTCGCCCTTCCATACATGGTGCGTTTAATATAAATTCTGCCGTGCATTACGGTGGGTCTTTCCCTGGTGGAAAAGAAACCATTGATATTGAATTAGATTGTGATATTTTTGATGAATCCATGAAAAAGTTTATTGAAAGCTACTATATGTGATCACCTATGACTACGAGATTTGAAACGGGAGGACACTATGTTCAATCGGATACCGCAACCAGACGGAATCCTTGCAAATAGCATTATCACCAGCGCCCAGACACTGATGAGAGATGCAGACACTATAAGGTTCGATATCGAAGACAAACGTTTGACTGTAGTTAATGGTTACAAGTCACTTCAAGAAGAGATAATCCAAAAAGTTTTAACTAATATCCCCATTGAACGTCTAAATGAGACGGGACAGGGATTGCGTTTGGGCGTGATGCAGAATGCTGGAGTTAAGAATGTTGCACAACTATTGCGGATGACCGAACAGCAGTTGCTAGCAATCCGAGGCGTGGGAGAGCAGACAGCGAGGCAAGCTAAGGTAGCGTCCATTAATATCGCGCGTTCTGTCAGAGAAAATGCTCAGGTGAGAATTGATCCTGACCAACATACACCTACCTCAACGCAACTTGTTAAAGCCTTGTACAGTATTCGTAGGAACAAAGATAACTCAGCGACCTGTGCGAGAATTTTAGCTGCGAACCATAGTCAGGTAATGGCAGACATCGAGTGTGCCCATCTAACTATGCATAAATTCCGATGGTTCATCTCCTTCCAGAAGACTCGAATAGCTGCGATCAAGGCACTAAACAAACTTGAAAATTTCTTGAGCAGCACGGATGCTGAGGAGCTGGCTCGAGTCGCGGTTGATTATCGCTTATCAGCCACCGGAAGCGATGATCAACCGTGGGATGATTATGAGGCCCATTCCGCAGACTACTACTCACTCTTAGAATCCATAACAGGTACCAAGACCGATGCGCGTAAGGCCCAGGGTGATTTACCTCAGGATTTAGTAGATAGGGTCGAGTCCCAGGAACTAAATTGTTCATTACTCAAATCCTCGCTCCGAGGGTATCAAGAGTTTGGTGCCAAATTTGCGATCGCTCAGCGTCACACCCTGATCGGTGATGAGATGGGACTGGGTAAAACCGTAGAGGCCATCGCTGCGATGGCGCATTTAAAGGCAGAAGGAGCGCGATATTTTGCAGTTGTTTGTCCAGCTAGTGTACTGATCAACTGGTGCCGGGAGATCGTGAAGCACAGTCACTTCAAAGTCTATAAGGTGCATGGTAGTGACCGGGAAACTCAGCTGGCAGAATGGACTCAAAGTGGTGGCGTTGTCGTTACAACATATGGAACAATTAAAAGCATCACACTGCCAGCAAAAATCAAGCTCGATATGCTGGTTGCTGACGAGGCCCACTATGCAAAAAATCCCGCAGCACAGCGCTCGCAGGCATTATATACACTTACTAAATTTTCGCATCGAGTACTTTTTATGACCGGAACTCCTCTCGAGAACCGTGTGGAAGAGATGCGTAACCTGATAAGCACTTTGCAGCCGAAGATTGCTGCAGGGCTTAACACCGCGGGATATTTGACCGGAGCACAACAATTTCGTCATCAGATCGCGCCAGTTTATTTACGCCGTAATCGCGAAGATGTCTTGAAAGAATTACCTGAGCTCGTTGAAATGGAGGAGTGGGTTGAGTTTGGACCCGACGAAGAGCTTAAGTATTATGAGGCTGTTGAGAATCGCAGTTTCATGGATATGAGGAGGGCAGCTTGGAGTGGCGGCAGCGCGGCGAACTCAGCAAAATTGAATCGTCTCCTCGAGATATGTGCAGATGCAGAGGAGAACAATCGTAAGATTGTCATTTTTTCATTTTTCCGAATCGTAATCTCTATAGTTAGCCAGACGCTTGGTCAGCGCTGCATGGAACCAATTATCGGAAGTGTAGCACCTGCTCGCAGACAGCAGATTATTGATGATTTCACAGCAGCACCGGCAGGGACAACTCTGATTTGTCAAATCCAGGCAGGGGGCGTTGGCCTCAATATCCAGGCTGCAAGTGTTGTGATCCTTTGCGAACCTCAAATTAAACCAGCTCTAGAAACACAGGCTATCTCACGGGCCTATAGAATGGGTCAGACCCATAACGTCGTTGTACATCGTTTGCTAACCGTGAATAGTGTTGATGAAAGAATGATGGAAATCCTCGGCAACAAACAGCAACTCTTTGATTCCTATGCTCGTGAGTCTGTTGTCGCAGAATCAAGCCTACAGGCTAAGGATATAACAGAAAAGGGTTTGATTGATCAGATTGTTTCACAAGAACAGATAAGGCTGGGTTTGACCATAAGACCCAATTCAGCCATTCAATGACACATTCGGGTAATCTTATGTTCGCCGTCTTGGAGTATCTATCTTACAAGGGAGATAATTAGTGATAGTTAAATATGTATGGCCAGAGTGTACCGTAAAAAATCAGCAAAAGGCTGTAATAAGGAACTTAATCTTGTAAGCTGGAACGACAAGGAAGCAAAGTATAATATCAGGGAATGGTCGCCTGACCATACTAAGATGGGGAAGGGCATAACGCTAACAAAAGAGGAACTTGATAAGTTAAGAGATGCTTTGAGTGGAATTAATCTATAAATAGGAGACTATGCCATGATTCATAAGATTAAGTTGCAGACCAAGAGACAAGACGAAATGCTAGACATAACAGCAAAGGTTGAAGAAATTCTAGTTCAGGAAAAGGTGCAAGACGGACTTGTCTTTGTTTATTCACCTCATACAACAGCTGGAATAACGATCAACGAAAATGCGGACCCGGATGTACAAACAGATATTCTGCGGAGGCTTGATGAAGTTTACCCACGGGAAGATGCCAACGATCGGCACTTTGAGGGAAACTCTGCTGCTCATTTGAAAACGAGCACAGTAGGAACATCCCAAACTGTTATTATTCATGAAGGGAAATTACTGCTTGGTCGCTGGCAGGGTATTTATTTCTGTGAATTTGACGGTCCGCGGATGCGTACCTGTTTTGTGAAAGTCATTAGTAAGTGAGGTAGCGATGCCGACTACATACAGTTACTCGAGTAACAATATGAAAATACAAAAGCACCCGTTTGCTGCCCGCATTCGAATGCTTTTGTGTAGCCTTTCGGTTACAACTTAAGATTACCAGAACGGGGTATTCCATTGCAAGGCTTTTGTAATAATATTTTTATTCGGGAGCGTCTGAGGAACTGAACCTGTCAAGTGAAGGCGCCGAGCGAGGCCTAAATGCTTCGCAACATGTCAATTAATTTTGCAACTACTTTCTCCTATACTATGAAGTGTAGGGGAATTCTTTGCATAATTCTCTCTTTCGCCATGTTTCGCTGTCGATTTGGGCTATAGTTGTCTACAAGTACGATACCAACGATAATCGACACCGATGAATTATATAGTAATAAAACAAAGATTTGTCTACGCCTTTTGATATATTGGTGATGAGGAAGGTGATCTGATTTATGCGACCTAGATATCTAACCAAGTCTCGATATAGATTGGGATTGGAATGTCCAACAAAACTTTATTATACGGGTAAATCCCAATACGCCAACCAAAACCTAGAGGATACGTTTCTTATTGCCTTGGCTGATGGAGGATTTCAAGTCGGAGAACTGGCCAAGTGCTATTTTCCAGGCGGTCATGATATTAAGACCCTAGATTATGACGAGGCACTACGTCAAACCAATGACTTGCTGAAGAATGATCAGGTTATCATCTATGAAGCCGCTATTCGGTTCGAAGCGCTATTCATCCGAGCTGATATTCTAATCAAGAATAAGAACCACCTCGAGTTGGTAGAGGTCAAAGCGAAATCGGTTGATACGGATTCTGAAGACGCTTTTCTGACTAAAAACGGGTCAATCACCTCATCATGGAAACCCTATCTAGCAGATGTTGCTTTTCAGAAACATGTCATCCGTTGTGCCTTTCCAGAGTATACCGTTTCCGCATATCTGATGATGGCCAATAAAAATGCCTTTTGTCCAGCGGACGGACTAAATCAGAAATTCAAAATCACCAAAGATAAAAACGGGAGAAAAGGTGTCTCGGTATCTCAAACTCTATCAGAGGAAGATCTCGCCGTGCAGATTCTGGTCAAGGTCAAGGTCGATGCCAGCTGTGACTTAATCTATACTGAAGAGGTCAGCGTTGGTCTGAACACGATTAGTTTCGCTGAACATGTGAACTTATTGGCTAATTACTATGTCAGAGACGAGAAAATAGTTTCACGGCCTTCTACTGGCTGCGCTCAATGCGAGTTCAAAGCAACGGACCAAGAGAGGGGGAGCGGCCTGAAAAGCGGCTTCCAGGAGTGCTGGAAGGAGGGCCTGACCTGGACCGACGAGGATTTCAAGGATTCAACCATGTTCGAAATTTGGAATTTCAGAAAAAAGGGTCAATGTCTATATGAAGGCCGCATCAAATTATCGGACATTTGCAAAGAGGATATTTCACCAAAAGAGGATGACAATCTGGGTATATCGTCTAGTGCTAGGCAATGGCTGCAAGTAACAAAAGCTCAAAGCCATGACGCGACTCATTGGATCGATTCAGAAAATCTCTACCGTGAGATGAGTGCGTGGGTTTATCCGCTACATTTCAT
>JUEG02000131.1_pt1 | contig 14964 bp, 15 predicted proteins | sample 432341 | NCBI WGS metagenome assembly JUEG02 (sample SAMN02953476, study PRJNA257561) | rock porewater metagenome | biome: terrestrial; feature: Opalinus Clay rock; material: porewater; isolation source: Opalinus Clay rock BIC-A1 borehole | place: Switzerland: Mt Terri URL, St-Ursanne ...
CCCCCCCAGGTCTCTTCGGGGTTTCCTGTTTATATTCCAAGTGTAGATGTCAGTATCCATGTTATCGAGGCTATATGGCGGAGCTCTCGTTCTCAAGATGAAGGTATACGGCGAGGGTTAAGTTGGGTTTTAGCTCAACAGGACGAGGAAGGTTCCCTTCCGTCAACTTGGTTTGAGGGGCCTATTTATAGCACAGCACAAGTTCTAGAACTGCTTAATAAGTGGGAGCTTAGTTGGAAAAGGTGGAATATCGACAGCCAAATTGTTAGATCAAGAACAAGAGCACAGAATTTTCTTATAAGAGCACAGAAGAGTGACGGAGGCTGGGGCTCTGTTGTCGAGACTAGCTTGGCTCTTACAGGTTTATGGCGCTATACGAAAGAGATACCAAGAGAGATTTTTGATGCAGGAATAAGAAATCTCCTCAAAGAGCAGAACAGCAATGGTTCATTTGAACCCTCATACGGCGGGATTTACGCTAAGGGTTGGAATTATGAAGAACCGTTAACTACTTCACTAACTGCCATTCGAGCCTTACAACGTTATCAAAGGTTGTATAAGGCGTCATTCTTTAAGTAATAAGTGAAAAATAATAATTAACCCCCAAACACTAAATCAAGATACGATGTGTTTGGGGGTTAATTATATAGCTTGTTTTCGAGACCGCAGGATATGGCGTTGAGAATTTTTATGTAGCATCTCTGCCTGTTGCTTAAGAATCGTATGGAGGAAATTCCATTGTAAGTCGAGATAGGCGTTTGTCATCTCATGTTCACTCAAGCCTTTGGATTGGAGATAGTCACGTGAGGATGTTTCAAACTCTTGAATAAATATCAGGATATCTTCACCATGAGTTGACAGCATTTTTCACCCTCCATTCGAAAACTTAAGTTGAGTATCGTCCTATTTTGCGAATATATACTAGCTTTATCTCTATTATAGAGAATTACAGATGAGAAAGCTGTTGGAATAGAGAATAAATCTCAGGATTAAAAGAAGAAAGATTGGTGAACTAACGAGATATTTTTGTTTTTATTGCATCATGAATCGAGGTATGCGGGCAGTTACGCCAAAGTGAAAGGTCAAATAGAAGCAAGTTTCCAGCCCGGTAATGTCGGTCAGCAGCTGATAAATCTTCAAGAAGATAATAACAATCTGCTAAGGAGTGATGAATACTTGACATATAACTAAGCGTGAGAAGTTTTTGAGTAAACCAATGGGCACCGCTATGAGGAAAGCCATTTTGTTTTGCAATACGTAAACTACGCGTATACATTTTAACTGCCTCTGGAATTTTACCAAGCTGTTTAAGAACATGTCCTTGAGTTGCTAGCAGAAGTGGATCGACTAAAGCAAAGGGATTTTCGCGCAAAATGTAAAGTGCCCGTTTCGGCTTACCTTCTTTTAGCAGAATGTCTCCCAGTGTTGAGCAAAGTAACGGGTCATTGCTTGATAAAAATTTTTCCAGCAAAGAGATGGCTTGATCGGATTCATGAAAATAATAGTAAAGTTGGCATGCAAAACGCGCTATCGATACTGGACTAGTGTCTTGAGAAATTTCATGTGCCATTTTTCTAGCAGTAATGTTCTTTGCAGGGGGGGCAAAGGTCTTTTTCTTAATCATAGAGATATAAGAAAGACAAAGTCCGACTCCTAGAAGAAGGAGAGCGTAATGTAAACTCATAAATAAAAGGCTGATCGCGGCACTGAGAATTGTCAATGTCACTAAAAACATATAATAGTATAATTTTTGAACATAAAAGATTTCGGGATCGATTTTAACTTGACGCATTCCATCCCCCCCAATTATAGTTACGATAAACTGGAGATAATTAGAACACAGATGTCTAAATGCTAGGTGAATTATAATATAGTAAAATAGTAGACAAAAAAAGGACCTCTGAAGAATAAATGCTTCAGAAGTCCTTGTTACTTTATGAATAATTTTTGAGGATTTCCGCGTCCGGAAATCCTCTTATGCGCAAGGCCTAGAAAACTAAACAACTAGGCTTTACTTATTTATACATTAACGCAAAGTTTGTCGAAAATCAATGTGTAATTTATAGGAGAAAAATATGCGCATTTCTCTCAATATTTGCAATTTTGTTTGAAATAGATATTGTAATTTAATCATTTATGCCTTAAAATAACTAATAGATGGTATGGTGGTCTGACCGCAATTTATAACGACATATAAGATGTTTTTTAGACCCCGTGTTCAGTGTTATATATAAATAATATTTCTGAGGAGGAAGGTACAATATGGGGGTTGACCAAATCACTGAATTATTTGAAGCTTTTCAAGCTAGAGTAGAAGTGTTGTCTGGAGAGTGTTTTCGTGTCAAGACAGCAAAAGAAGCAGGAGAACTTGCTTGTAAAGTGATGAAAGAAAAAGGAATCGAAAATGTAGCACTACTAAATTCATCGATCTCACTTAAAGGTGATTTTGAAAACCAAATTAAAGAAGCCGGAATTGTAGTATACACAGATAATTTTCGCAAAGTTACACCGGATGCGCATGCGGGTATAACACAAGTTGACTATGCCATTGCCGAATTTGGAACGCTTATTCAGGCTAGGCAAGATGCAAGTGTTGATGATCGTCTATGCTCAACCCTTATTCCCATACACATCGCTTTGGTTTCGACTTCTACCATGATGTCAACCTTAGCGGAAGCTATGAAAACTATTCATCAACTACCCCAAATTCCTGGATTTGTGGGTTTTATCACAGGTCCAAGCAGAACTTCGGATATCGAACGTGTATTGACAGTTGGAGTTCATGGTCCGAAACAACTCATAGTGATCTTTGTTGATGAACAAGTAGAGGGGGTGGCTTAAATGGACAAAGATTTTAAAACAAAAATTTCTAAAGCTCTGGGAGATGACGTTTTACGAGGGGCTTTAGGGCGTTTTGGCGATGCCTATACTTTAGCTCGTGCTAAAGCGTATGAGGGTTATGACTTTGATGCACTCAGTGAAAATATTGTGCAAGTTAAGTCTTATGCGGCAACACATATCGATGAAATGATGGATCAATTCGAAAAAGCAGCAACGGCAAGAGGAGCTAAGGTTTATCGTGCAGCTACTGCAGCCGATGCCAAAAAATATGTCAGTGACTTAGTTAAGAAAAAGGGAATTAAACGCATTGTAAAATCTAAATCAATGGTTTCTGAAGAGATTTTATTAAATGACGATTTGATTGCCGATGGAATTGACGTCCAAGAAACAGACCTAGGTGAATGGATTGTACAGCTCGCTGGACAACATCCTTCTCATATGGTTTTGCCAGCAATCCATATGACTAAAGAAGAAGTCGCCACGACTTTTAGCGGTCATTTAAAACGGGTTGAACAACCAGTCATTGCCGAACTTGTTAAAACTGCCAGAGTAGAACTCCGTAAGAAGTTTCTAGAGGCTGAAATGGGCATTTCAGGAGCTAACATTGCCGTTGCTGAAACGGGGACCTTGATGATGCTGACAAATGAAGGAAACGGTCGACTTACAAATACCTTACCTCCTACTCAAGTTTTCTTAGTGGGTATGGAAAAATTCGTTCCTAAGTTTGAAGATGCACAACACATTATACAGGCTCTGCCAAAGAGTGCGACTGGCCAGCTGATTACCAGTTATGTAACTATGGTAACAGGACCCACCCCAGCCTACTATGCTGATGGTACGGTAAAGGATAAGGACTTTCACATCGTCATCATTGACAATGGTCGTCGGAAAATGTTTAATGACGAAAAGTTCAAAAAGACCTTCCAGTGTGTTCGATGTGCGTCTTGTCTCAATGTTTGCCCTGCGTTCCAACTCTTGGGTGGGCACGTCTATGGACATATTTATACAGGTGGTATTGGAACCATCTTAACCAACTTCGTAAATTCAGAAAGAGACGCCAAAAATCCACAAAATCTTTGTCTGCAATGTGGAAAGTGTACGGAAGTATGTCCTGGAAAGTTAGATATTCCGCAGATGATCTTAGAGCTGCGTAATCGGATGGGAGAAAAAGATGGGATCGGAGCGGTGCCAAAATTTGCCTTGGATGTTGTGTCGAATCGACGACTGTTTCATTCGATGTTGCGTGTTGCTTCACTTGCCCAACTACCTTTCTCCAAAGGGCAACCTGTTATTCGTCATTTACCTATGTTCCTCTCGGGACTTACCGAACAGAAAAGTTTACCGACGGTTGCTAAGGTTCCCTTCCGGGATGTGATCAAAAAGGTCAAGCAAGAGGTAAAGAATCCAAAAGGTAAGGTTGCCCTCTATGCTGGCTGTCTGATTGACTTTGTCTATCCAAAAATCGGGGAAGGGATTATTGCCGGCCTCAATGAAAAAGGCTATGAAGTCATATTCCCAGATGGACAATCTTGTTGCGGTGCTCCGGCAACGTACATGGGTGACCGTAAAAATGCACGTAAGTGTGCGGTCATGAATATCGAAGCGATGGAAGCAGAAAAGGTTGATTATGTGGTTAGCGGATGTCCAACCTGTACCCATGCGTTAATCGACAGCTTCAAAGAACTCGTCGAAGATGATCCTGCCTTATTAGCCCGCGCTGAAGAGCTGAGCAGCAAGTCCAGAGACTTCTCCAAATTGTTGTTTGACTTAGGTGGCTTGCCTGCAGGTGGAGACGGCGTACCAATGAAAATTACCTATCATGATTCCTGTCACCTGAAACGCTCTATGGGGGTTTTCGCTGAACCTCGTAAAATTTTGTCAGATACAGCAGGGGTGGAACTCATCGAAATGAAAGAATCTGATCGATGCTGTGGTTTCGCTGGCTCTTATTCGATTAAATTCCCTGAGATATCTGGACCCATCTTGGATCGTAAGATGAAAAACATTGAAGAGACGGGTGCAGATTACGTGTTAGTGGATTGTCCAGGATGTTTAATGCAAATTGGTGGCGGCTTAGATAAGAAAAATCCAAAAATAAAAGTTATGCACACCGCTGAGCTTCTTTTAGAAAAACGGAAAAAATCAGGGAAAAAGAATAAAAAGTAGTATAATCAAAAAGTTACAATATTTGTGGAAAAAGGCACTTTTTCTCTCAAGGATTTTACAACGTCAACCTAGAAGTAATACTTAAGAAGCAGACATCCTATTATCCTGAAGGTTGTAAGGCAATTATTGCCTCGAAAGCGAGCGAAATCGCATTAGGGAGAAAAGGTGTGTGCGAGGGTGAAGGATAAGCCAAGGGCGTTTCCTAAAGCCACACAAAGGAAAGTAATAGCTCCTCTAACCTGTCTGCAGCTTGTTAGGGAGGATGGATCTCAGTACTGCACCTCTATAAAACAGAGTGAGTCGTAGCAAGACTGAGAACTGTTAAAGGGCCTTGAGGGATATCTTTCCCGAGGGTCCTTTTTTTTATGAATATATTTTACAGATCAGGGAATATAAAGTTTAGTAGGAACATCTTAAATCCAAGGAGGAAATCGTAAGGAAAAGGAGAATAATATAGGTTAGAACCGGAACAAACAATCGTTCTGTGTTTAAGACCTCGACTAGGAGGATAAAACCTTGATCCAAGCCATTCTCTTTGACCTTGAGGGAACGCTAATAAATGTTGATACGACCGTTTTCATGCGCAACTACCTTGGGATATTGGCGCCTCGCTTTGCGCATCTGCTTTCACCGGATAAGTTTTCCAAACAACTATTAAAATCGTTGGAAACTGCGCAAAGTGAACCTAAACCCGGTCAGACGAATATGCAGACGTTTTATGACGATTTTAGTAAGGCTACGGGCCTTTCCATTCTAACTCTGCGCCCAGTTTTCGAGGAGTTTTATGAATCTGATTTTCCTGCATTACAGTGTCTGGTACAAGCTATACCTCAAGGAGTAAAAGTAGTTGAGTATGCCATCCAACAGGGATTTTTAACTGCCATAGCCTCAAATCCTGTCCTTTCATTAAGTGCAATGAAAGAACATGTGCGCTGGACCGGCCTTACTCCAGATCATTTCAAGATCATTCCTGCCTTCGATAATTTCCATTTTATGAAGCCACAACTTGGATTTTATAGTGAGATTGCGGAAAGTCTTGGTGTTACACCAGAGAGCTGCTTATTAGTCAGCGGGCATTCCCAAGACATAGTTTGTCGAGAACTGGGGATGAAGACCTTTTTCTTAGGGGCAACAGAAACAGATATACAAACTGATTACGTGGGTAATCTTGATGATCTCTTCCGTTTAATCAATCAAAAGAATTTATAAGTTGCTGGCGAGAAGGGGCGGATAAGAGTGGGTATGCTTTGCCAGCCCGTACTCAAAACGATTGACTACCAGAAGCTACCGGTCCCCTCGTTACGAATGGCCAAGTTATTCTATGAGTTTTTGAGTCGGTATAACGAATGGAAAGCTGCTAAACTTCAGGAGGCACTCGGGATATTTATGCTATCTTTTCTAGTGTTAGGTATTATATCTATTATTTGGTTTTTGCCAGGGAGAGGATTAATTAGTATTACTGTCATGCTCGTGCTTTTCTATCTGGCTATACGTCACTATTTAGACGTTAACGAGCGTGTGAGTCACTTATACGTTAATGTATATATTTTGCACCACCATTTAATCGGTAAACTTGAGGTTGGTTTTTGCGATCATGTGGAGCCTTGCCATTGCGTCGAGAGTTTTCGCCGATATGTAGTAGAGAAATACAACATTTCACTATATAACAGGTCGTTAAGTTGATACCATAGACCCAAAGGGGGCTTAAGTATTTGCTATAGTTCCTTAAAAATGCTAAAATGAATATTAATTTCAATTAATTAAATTTTAGGAGGCGTTCTATGAAGAAGTATGTATGTTCTGCTTGTGGCTATGTTTATGATCCAGCAGTTGGGGATCCTGATTCCGGTGTTGCACCGGGTACCGCTTTTGAGGATATCCCGGATGATTGGGTTTGCCCAGTATGCGGAGTAGGTAAAGATGAGTTTGAGGCTGAATAACTGAAATAGGGATTTGTTTTCCGTGAAATAACAAAAAGGAAAGGCGAATGATTTCGTCTTTCCTTTTTTGCTGATAAGTATGCCATAAATCAGTCTCGTTTCATTTTGTGGCGGGATACCCTTGACAAGGGCAACTCTGATTCCACTACTTGTTATTCATGTAAAAAGGGAAAAGGCAACTAATCCGTTGCCTTATAATTCCATGATGGCGGCTTCATCTCGGTCAAGTTTTGTCATACATGCTTTTAAACGCGTCCTTAGGATGGTATCGCTTACTGCCTCCCGCATCTGGCGCAAGAGATCGATAGTTCGTCTAAAGACGCTAATAATGTCGCCTTCATCAAGGTTACATAAAGTTTGTACTTCAACAAACGTTGAGCCTTGGCTCCAGGCGTAGGTGATCCCCGCCACGCGCGGATCATACCTTACTGCATCTTCGCCACAAATGCTCTGGATGTACTCGCAGATTGCTTTGACTGGGACTGTATCGAAAACTCCAGCACGTTGAAATACATCATTTTTTCGTGATTCGAAGTCAATGCAGGACAGCAAGGCGTTAAGCTGATCGTCATCGATTTGGCTGAATATGTCTGAGTAAATAAGTTCAGTAACCAAGAGTTCTTGTACATAAATATGACTAGCACAAGTTCCACGGGGCAAGAGCTCATCTTCGCGCAAATAACCTATTTGACGCAGGTGGGTTTTTTTGTACTCAAATTCCATGAGAAAGGCATTTTCTGCTGGAAGGTCCGCTAAGGCCGTCTGAATCTCCTTATGTCGCTGTTGAATTGTTAAATAGCTCTTGTTATGGTTTCTACAGCTATCTTGTCGTGCCGAAGCACAACTCTTTGGAGGAAGGGATAATAGTTTATCCCATGCACGGATTTTACGAGCCATTTCTCGTCCATAAACGCGTGATTGTTTGCGAGGGCCTAGAGCTTTATAAGTTTTCTTCAGTCTCTCAAATTCTTTGCGTTTGGGATGATGTTTCAATGGACAGATAAACGTCCCAACTTCTTCACAAAGGTGATGCTGAGCCCCTTCAAGTTGTTGCACAATTTCGGCTAATTCGGTGTGTAGTTGCTTAGAGCTTAAGTGGTAACTATAGGCGGCAAAACTTTTTTGAAAGTAAGTTTCAATTTGGCTTTGCGTCAAGGTTGCGGTTAGATTAAGAACTGTATTGTAGGTAAGTCTAAATTGGCTGGTAAGTGGTTCAAGGCGATTTAACTGGAATTTGGGTGGTGGACTTTTTTCCATATAAGCTAAATCAACAATAGCAAACGAGTATCCCTTATCATCCAGACCTCTTCGTCCTGCGCGACCGGACATTTGGAAAAACTCATGGTTAGCAAGCGGGCGGAAGTTGTGTCCATCATATTTGCTGAGAGTGTCGAAACAAACTGCTTTGACAGGGTAATTAATCCCAACACTAAAGGTTTCAGTGCAGTAGAGTACTTTGATTAAGCGTTCTAAGAAGAGTTCTTCCACCACAACTTTTTGAGAGGGGAGCAACCCAGCGTGATGATAGGCAACTCCTTTTGAACACAAACGTTTAAGTTGTCGAGTCGATGACGACCATTCGATTTCAGGTCCGAAGAGCTTAAGGAATTTCTGCTCAACAATGCGGCGTTCTGGAGAGTTTAAGTAACTGGCAATTGTCGATAATTCCATCGCTTTTATGGCGCATTGTTTTCTGCTAAAAACGAAAAATAAGGCGGGAAGATGCTGACGTTGAATTGCGCGAATTAGATCCAAGTGACTTGTGGGTCCAAACGGGTTTTGATCGTCAATGCGATCTTTGAGTTTCTGTCGATAATAATGCCAAAGTTGATCATAATCGACAAGGCCAGTGTCCTTAGTGTAGTAAAAGTATTCTAAAGGGACAACCCGCTTGGATTCTTCAATCAGGGCAACGTCCTCATGCCGTATGGATTTGATCCAATCCACTAGATGTTGGGCATTTGCGATAGTTGCACTTAATCCCAAAAGCTTCATTTTGGGAGGAGCAAGAATTATGGATTCTTCCCATACTGTTCCGCGTTCCTCGTCATTAAGCCAGTGAATTTCATCAAAAACAATATGAGATACCATCTCCAGACTAGGATCTTCCGTGATAACTTGGTTACGAAAAACCTCTGTCGTCATTATTAGAAGGGGAGCGGTTGGGTTAAGGACTACATCCCCAGTCATGATGCCTACTGCTTCTTCTCCAAACTGTGCTTTGAAATCACGGTATTTTTGATTACTTAATGCTTTGATGGGCGCTGTATAGATCACTCTTAAATGCTCATTCATTGCTTTTTCAATCAAATAATCAGCCACGAGTGTTTTACCAGTCCCTGTGGGAGCAGCAACAATGACAGATTTTCCTGCATCAATGGCATCCAGTGCCTCTTCTTGAAAAGAATCGAGTGTAAATTGATGATAGGTGCGCTTAGACATGTGAGTCAACTCGTTTCTGATTTTCATTTTTACTTATATTAACAAAATGGTGAATAATGGTCAACTTTACGTGGGGAATGGTCTGAATGACCGCAGAAATCCATATGATGAAACTAGAGACAGGTCTAAGGCTAGGAGGGGATCAGCGGTGTCTTCGTTGCGATTAGATATTGAGCAGGCGATGGGGCTCAAGTTTCCAGAGAGAAACGGAGAATCAATAGTTCGATTTGAGGAATCAATGGAAATTCCACGTGCGGCAGAAGTGTTAATGCGGGGATTATATCGCGATCCCGATCGGGTACGCCAAGCCTTTAAACTATTGCATCAAGAAACGGGATCGTTGATTGATATTCTTATGCCACGGCGTTCCCGTCTACGTGAATGGGCTGACTCCCTACCAGATCGTCCCAGAGACGCAGAATCCTTTTTAAAAGAAACAACAGATCAACTTATAACAAGAGAACACCGCTTAGTTCAAGCAGAACGAGACTTGGTGGATCAACTAAAAGAGTGTGGACTAGAAGATGTTTTTCCAATTCCGCTATCTGCTTTCGGGATCTGTACCTATCGAGATCCTAGTGTTAAACTATTTCTAAAACCCTTGGGTAGGTTTGCAGAAATCCTCCAAATGAATCCCGAGTCCTTACGGCAGGCTGTACGTGTTCATTTCTTATGTTTACTCCTCTTAATTGCTGGCTCAGATTTAGATGGGCAAGTATATTCAAGGGGGGGAGACGATGAAGTAATTCATTGGCTAACAAGTGTTTATACTATCCGGTATCTAAAAAGCCAATCGACAGAACTGATTCAGTATTATCAGGAATGGGTTAAAGCTTGGGGAGGCAAGCCACCGTCTCAAAGTCTTCTTAATGAGCGAACGTATGAAAAGACGCGAGCTACTATGGTTTTCTGGAGGCGTCAGTTGAACATAAGTTGGGAAGAGTGTTGGCACCTGATCAATCAGCTGGAACGATCTGAAACGTTGGTCTAAAAGTCTGAAGTCATGGCCATTCTGCCAATTCATAGGGCTTAATGATTTCAAGTCGATCGTCGACTAACTTCAAAATTCCTGATTTTTTCCAACTACTAATAGATCGGTTAACACACTCTCGGCTCGTCCCAATCATATTGGCTAGGTCGCGATGAGTAAGGGACGCATCAACAAATATTGGCTGTCCGGGTTGAGTAGCAGGTTGAGCAAGGCGCAGGAACAGTGCGGCAAGTATTCCGGCTGTGGAACGATTGGTTAAGATCCTAATAAACTCTTGGGAAAGTCTTAATCGCCGGCTCAAGGTTCTTATAAGGGCCACTGAGAGAGCAGGGCTAGCTTCCAGTATGCTAGGCATAACTTCATTATGAAGGACTAATAATGTACTGTCTCGAAGGACTTCGGCAGTTGCTGGGTAAGAGCCGTCCTCGAGTAGTAAAACCTCGGCGAAACAATCATAAGGTCCACACCAATCGAAAATCTGTTCATCACCCCCAGGTTTTGATTTGCTGAGTTTAACTTGTCCAGAAAGTACAAAATACACAGATGATCCAATCTCTCCCTCAACAAATAATAATTGGCCACGACGGTAGTGTCGTTCTTTTAAATGAGGGAGCAGGAGAGCGATGTCCTTAGGGGTTAAGGAAGAAAATAGCGAAAAACGGAGAAGGTCTTCAGGCTTAAACACGAATTACACCTCATTTCTGAGTAGGGGCACGATGCATCGTGCCCCTACAGTGTTCCTTGGAATTCAAATTTCTAAATTAAGTGAGTAATAATATTGGGGAAGGGTGCAGTTGAAACTATTAGTGGAAGTTTTGCATTGTATAGCATAGTATAGTATAAAGAGGGGATTGAATTGATCTCTGCCTTTTTTCACACTATGTCATAAAATGTGCGAGGAGGAATGGGCTTGGTTGATATAGAATTGACTCAAGTACGAATACAACCGACAATTGACTCCCCTTTTCGGGTTGTGGCAATATTTGTGGGCATTGTATTGACTGCAATAATATTAATCAATGCAGACTCGATCTGATAGTATACTCATCAAATTCCTTCGAGTTGGTGAGATTTCTTATATTTTAATAATAGATGTTAAATCAACAAAGAACAAGTAGTTAAAGATTATCCCCATAGAGTGAGGTGTTTAATTACTTGTCAAAGGTGTTATCTTTTGAGTTTGCTTGTTAACTCTTGCCAAAAACGATTTGTTTCATAACCAAGGCGCCAAATGGCAAGTCCTCTTAATCGATAACTTTTGACCATACCAAAGCGGATTTTTGCGGATAGTTCGTTCTCATACCATACAGTATGTTTAACTCGTCCTTTCCAATAATAAAAATATGGTTCTACATTGGTATCGGACCAAAGGATTTGTGCGTTAGATCGAGCAACTAATTCGGGAATATCTCGCATTGGAAGAATCCGAGTTGGTTCGCTGGACCAATCGAAACCATAGACGGGAATACCCAATAGTATTTTTTCGCGTGGAATGTAACGAGTGGCATAGTCAAGCGCTTGGATCATCCATGGTAAGCTGGCTATAGCTCCGGATGAACCGCCAGAGTAGTGCTCATCATAGGTCATCAAAGTAATTGAATCACAAAATCGACCTATCTCCGTAAAGTCATAACCTGGAGCCTCCCACTCTGAACGTTTTGCAGGAATTGCAATAGTTAATAATAACCCCTGTTTATGTAATGAGGCGCTTAGAGATTCTAAATAAGCCAGAAATGGAATTCGATAAGGGGCTTCTACACCTTCAAAATCAATTTGTACTCCTGCGACATTAGCAGGAATCAAATTCATTATTTGGCGTATTGATTTCTGTTGTGATGCAGTGGAAGATAAAACAGAACGTAACGGTAGTGGATCAAAGATTTTCCCATTGAAATTGTGAAAGAGTATAAGGGGTGCAATTCCTTGTGTAGTGGCTTCGTGAAGTGCCAGATCATTAATTTGACCGGTGAAGTGACCATCTGCCTGAAGCTGAAAAGCAAAGTCAGTATAAATATCAATGTGTGAACTTTGTTGTCGAAGTGAGTCTATTGAACGCAAGTCTCCTTGGAAATCTTCAGTAACATAACCTAGTATCCATAATCGTTTGTCCATAAGCCGTCGAACTGTGGGTGTCCAATTTGAATTCAAATAGACTCCTCCTCATGTGGAAATATTCTTAGGATAAGATATGAGAAAGAGGATCAAAAATTTTCTGCACAGGCATGGTATAATAAGGAAAATTGAGGTGCTGAGATGGATCGCGATTTTATTCTGCAAATACAAAGGATTTATAACTTATTGGATTATTGGGAGAAGCAGACTACAGAACGTGATTACCCCATAATATGGGAGAGAATACATGCTACAAGCAGCGCCCAAATTGGTCGCATTCTAGCGGAAAAGCGGGGTCTGAACAAAGGGCAGGCGGCTTTGGCCTGTGCCATTCATGATATGGGTCGCTGGGTATCGGGGCGACAACTTGACCATGCCCCCAAAGGAGAAGAGACTGCCCGCCAATTTTTAACAGAGTGGATAGGGACAGAAGAGTCTAGAGAGCAGATTGTGCAAGCAGTGATAAACCATTCTAAGAAAGAACAAATTGGAACGCCACTTGAGGAGCTCGTTAAGGATGCAGATATTTTAGACTGCTACTGGCATGGGGCGACGATTGATAAAGCTCATCATCTGGCTAGGCTACAGCTGTTATTAAATGATTTAGGAATTGCTCAGTGAAGGAGAGTTTAACTTTATGGATAAGGTACTTCTTATTGCAACTGGCGGGACCATCGCAATGCGAAAGGATGAGGCAGGAAAAGTAGTCCCGGCTGTGAGTGGTCATGAATTAATCGACAGCTTGCCAGAGCTTACCCTAGAGGCTGACTGGGAAATCTGCGAATTAAGTAATGTTGCAAGTTGTAATATTGACCCTATGCATATGATGACACTAGCGACGGAAGTCGAGCAGCGTTTTTTACTTGACCCTAACTTAAAAGGGGTTATTATTACCCACGGCACGGATACGCTCGAAGAAACAGCTTATTTCTTAGATGTTGCTATCAGTGATCCCCGACCAGTGATTCTAACTGCCTCCCAGAGAGACGCTTCTGAGAGTGATTCAGACGGTCCACGTAATTTGCATAATGCTATGAGAATAGCCTTAGATCCACGAGCAGTAAACCGAGGAGTAGTCATTGCTCTGAATGAAGAAATTAACACAGCACGTGATGTGCGCAAATTACATACCAGTCACGTCAATGCTTTCGATTCGGGAGATATCGGAGCTTTAGGAAGCATTGATACAGGAGAGGTTATTTGGCATCGCAAACCAGAACACACTGTTAAGTTGGGAGTTCCAAAAAAATTAGCAAATGTTGCGATTTGTAAGGCATATACGGGTATGCCTGCTAGCATCTTACGATCCATGGTTCAAGACGGAACAGAAGCCCTAGTTATTGAAGCTTTTGGACGAGGTAATTTACCACCTCAACTAATGTACGAAATTTCTGGTATTATCGCAAGTGGAATTCCAGTTGTCATCACATCCCGTTGTTTGTTTGGACGTACTGCCCCTGTCTATGGATATCCGGGTGGAGGAGCAGATCTAGAACGGGTCGGAGCTTGGTTTGCAGCTGATTTATCAACGGAAAAGGTGCGCTTATTTTTAAGCATTGCTTTAGGACAGAGAATGGACAAAATGGAATTAAGGAAGATTCTCGCTAATGGTGCAGTGAATATCGTTTGAGAGTGTTGTTTATAGTTTCTTTAGCGCGGTCAGACAGATTTGAATAAATAATATAGTAGATTTGTCAGAAAGTGATTGCTTTGTAGAAAGTTTAGATTGCTTCTGAGCAGTCGCTCTGCTATACTGACCGTGTGCTTGTTAAGACATGGGCCTAACTAAATTGGAGTCCAGAATTCTGACCTTATTTGGTGAACGGATGAAAATTCATGGAGGATCCCACGCGTACAAGGAACACCCAATAAGGAGGAGTTATCATGGCTCAAGACAAAACTTTAACATGCCGCGATTGTAGTCAGGAATTTGTATTTTCGGCTAGCGAGCAAGATTTCTATGCTGAAAAAGGATTTGAAAACGATCCAACTCGTTGCCCAGCTTGTCGTCAAGCTCGTAAGCAACAAACCGGTGGAGGCCGCAATAATTTCGGTGGCGGTAGTTTCGGAAGTAACGGAAGTCGTCCACAACGTCAGATGTTCCCTGCTGTCTGCGCAAGTTGTGGTGTAGAAACAGAAGTGCCATTCCAACCGTCAGGTGAAAAACCTGTGTATTGCCGCGATTGCTTCCAATCAATGCGTCGTTACTAGAAGAAAATTAACAAAAGGCCAAGGGTTTATACCCTTGGCCTTTTTTTGCATAATAATTTCGAAGTTGCGAGTGAACTCGAAGGAGATCGGACTCTCAATGACGAAGATTCTCAGGAAAGAGGTGAACCTCTATAAATGAATGACATCAATTTTACTCCTTTTCCTAGCTTAATCACTGAGCGATTGATTTTAAGACAAGTTACCATTGAAGATGAAAATGAATTTTACTTTCTGAAATCTGACGAAGAAGTTAGAAAATAT
>JUEG02000765.1_pt1 | contig 14866 bp, 17 predicted proteins | sample 432341 | NCBI WGS metagenome assembly JUEG02 (sample SAMN02953476, study PRJNA257561) | rock porewater metagenome | biome: terrestrial; feature: Opalinus Clay rock; material: porewater; isolation source: Opalinus Clay rock BIC-A1 borehole | place: Switzerland: Mt Terri URL, St-Ursanne ...
CACTCTTCTGTCTTCCATATTAATTCACCTCTTTACAGTATTTTACTTATCTAATTAATATGCTTGTATTAGTTTTGTTATTCCAGTTTTTATTTGCAATAAAAAAAGTACCATATAGGTACTAATTTAGGACTTCATATAGCTCCTTGGAGGACTCCTTTGTAACATGCTCAACTAAATCTGTAATCTTAACTTTCATCATTCGTGAACCAAATTCTATAGAAATGGTATCGCCTACTTCTACTTCAGTTCCTGCCTTTGCAACTTTATCATTTACCATGACTCTTCCATTATCACAGGCTTCTTTTGCTATAGTACGTCTTTTAATAAGTCGTGAATTCTTCAAAAACTTGTCTAAGCGCATTATATCAACTCCTTATTATAAAAAACAGTTACAAGTTTATTATATTGTTTGATTTTGGAATTTGCAAGGTTGTACGATTAAGATATGTATTATTTTATCTTATATTTTTCCATCCTGTAAATGAGGGTATGCCTGGTAATACCCAATAATTGAGCTGCTTTTGTTTGGTTATTTTCACTTTTGCTTAAAGCTTGAAGTATTAAGCTCTTTTCTACTTCTTCCATGTTAATACCACTCTCTGGAAGATTAAACTCTTGTATATCATTATCTTGCTGTAGTATCTCCTTTGGTAAATCCATATCATAAATTATATTGCCTTGAGATAATATTACTAGCCTTTCAATAACATTTTCCAGTTCGCGAATATTACCTTTCCATTCATAATGTACTAACAAATCTAATGCATGTTTATTTATTTCCAGTTTTTCTCTTCCAATTTCCTCACAGTATTTTCCTAGAAAGTAATCTATTAGATCAGGAATATCCTCTTTCCTTTCTCTTAAAGGAGGAAGTTCTAATGGAATAACATTTAATCTGTAGTATAAGTCTTCTCTAAATTTCCCTTCTTCAACCATCTTCTTTAGGTCTCTATTGGTTGCTGCTAGAACCCTAGAATCCACTTGAATGACTTCTGTCCCTCCTACACGCTCTATTTCTTTTTCCTGAAGAGCTCTTAAAAGTTTTACTTGTATTGCAGGAGTTAATTCTCCTACTTCATCCAGAAAAATAGTTCCCTTATCTGCTCTTTCAAATCGTCCAGGCTTGCTGCCTACAGCACCAGTAAATGCCCCTTTTTCATGTCCGAACAATTCACTTTCTACTAAAGTCTCTGGTATGGCACCGCAGTTTACTTTTATATAGGGTTTATCTTTTCTGTCACTATTGTAATGTATGGCATTGGCAATCAGTTCCTTGCCGGTTCCGCTCTCCCCGTTGATCAGCACAGCTGCATTACTTTTAGCTACTCTATCAACCAGATCAAGTAACGTTTTCATCTTCATGCTCTTTCCGATAATTACTTTGCCTGTTTTCTTCTTTAATTCTTCAGTTAATAACTCAATCTGCTCCTTCATATCCCTAATATCCAATGCTTTTCTTATCTGGATCTTTAATTCTTCTATATCAAAGGGTTTGGATATATAATCAAGAGCTCCCATTTTCATTGCTTCCACTGCTGATTCCATTGTTCCGTGAGCAGTGAGCATAATTACAGGTATCTTAGGATCAAAGGATTTGATTTCTTTTAAGGCTTCCATTCCATCCTTTTGAGGCATTCTTAAATCCATTAACACAAGATCAGGCTCATAATTTTTCACTTTACTAACAGCCTCTACTCCATTCGATGCAATAAGTATTTTATATCCTTCGTTCTCCAAGGCCTTTTTCATTGCCCAAATCATATTCTTTTCATCATCAGCTATCAATAGCTTCTTCATGTTTTATTTAACCTCCTTATTATAGATAGGGAGATATATATCTATAGATGTACCCTTTCCAATAATACTGTTTACTTCAATAAACCCTTTATGCTCTTCAATGATTCTATGAGTAATTGATAATCCAAGTCCCGTTCCGGTATCTTTAGTGGTGTAGAATGGTTCAAATATTTTTTCAAGTTTCTCAGATGGAATTCCTATTCCTTCATCTTGAAAGGAAATTTTCAACCAGTCTTCCTGCAAAATTACGATTAAATTAATGATACCTCCATGAGGCATTGCTTGAATAGCATTAAAGATAATGTTGATGAAAGCCTGCTTAATCTTTTCCTCATCGATTAATACTAATGTATCTTCATAGTCATAGTTTATTTTAACATTATGCTGTTGTGCATAATTGTACGCGATGAGTATGATATTTCTTATGACCCTATCGATACTCTGCACGCCTATGTGACCAATACTTGGCTTTGCAAAATCTAATAACCCCTTAATAACAGTATTGGCGCGATCTACTTCATGAATAATAATATCAATTCCCTCTTTAATTTCTTTATCCTCTATATCCTTATAAATAGTCTGAGAAATGGTTTTGATAATACCAAGAGGATTTCTAATCTCATGGGCAATACCAGAAGCTAATTCACCTGTGGCTGAAAGCTTCTCTGCTCTTCTGATTTGGTTCTCCAACTTCCTAATCTCAGAGATATCTTCCAATACAATAACGACACCCTTCACCTTGTTAATTATATTTTTAAGAGGATAAGCATATAGTTTTACATACATGGCATCTCTGTTATTAGCAAGACACTTGGTTTCTATATTGATAGCCTTTCTATTATTCGTTAAAACCCCTTTTAAAATCTCTTCTACTGCATCATAATTTTCTAAAAGAGTATTCAACGCTATACCCATATAGTTTTCATCCAGATTAAATAGTTCTTTTCCTTCTTTATTGATTGATTGTATTTTTAGATTTTTATCCAATGCAATAAAAACATTAGTAATACTGTCTAGGATATTTTGAGTGAAGTTCTCAAGATCAGTCAACTTCTCTATCTGTACTTCTAATAACTTTTTCCTTTTATAATCTGATTCTACCAAGAATCCAGTTACCGTCCCTATTACAATGAACATAATAAGTTCAAATATCTGATTTAATACTGCTAGATCAATGGTTCCTAAATATATTGTTAAGAGAGGAGCATACAGTATCGAAACTCCTAAAGAAGTCAAAACCCCTCCTTTTAGTCTGAATTTAAAGGCTGCCACTATAATTGGTATGTAATATAATCGCCTATAAAACTCGTGTATATCCCATTTTGGAATGATTGTAAAATAGTGCAGTATTGTAATAATTATTATACTTAATACAATGAACCAAATATCTTTTAAGTTCACCCTATTTTTCATATTCTATTCCCCTTGGATCAAATATTATAAATCACAATCTTTTTTACAATATCACTCCATAAATTTGAAATTTCAATCTTATTAAAACCTGCTTTTCCTATATTTTCTTCTGTCTTTCTGTTTATATTGGCACCATATAAGTTTACTACTACAGGATTAAATAGATCCATTAAAGTTCCCAAAACCTTTTGTTCACTTCTTACATGCTCAATTAAAACTATTTTACCATTTTTTTTACATACTCGCCCAATTTCTTTCAATCCTTTAACTGGATCCGGTACAGAACAGAATACACATGTGGTAAAGACAGTATCAAAACTGTCATCCTTAAATTCCATATTCTCAACATCCATAAGTTTTAACTCTACTTGCTTATGAAATATTTCTTTTTTGATTTTTGCCTTCTGTAGCATCTTTGGACTGAAATCTATTGCTGTAATACTTAAATTTTCAGGATAAAATTCAATGTTCTTACCTGTACCTACTCCAACCTCTAAAACGTTTCCCTCTAACTCCTTCATCAGCTGAATTCGCCACTCCTTTAAGGACATGGCTTCCATAGGTTTCTCCATGATATCATATATACGTGAGACTCTATCATATCTTCTTTTGATTTTATCTGATAGGTTATTCATGAAAATATTCTCCTTTTCGAAACATAGTTATATTACCGGGACATTAATATCTTGTCTAGTTTATTATAACCTATCAAAAATTTTTATACATCTAAAATTGCTAGATCTAATTTGATTATCTTAGCGCTTCATTCATATCCCCTCAGAACTACACTGATTAGTAATTTATTTAACTTTTGTAAAACTTATTTCATGGGGAGCCTTGCCCAGTTTGATTTTCTTTTCAATTTCATAGGTTTTTGCATTGATAACTATCAATTCATCAACATCCATACTGGTTACATAGATAAATTTACCTGTTGGTTCAATCGATACATGATTTGGTGTACCCTCAATTTCGATAGCTTTAACCAATAAGTCCTTTTCCAAATCTATTACAGTAACATTTTGTGCAAACCTATTGGCTGTCCAGACATATTTTCCGTCCCCTGAAACAGCTATTCCATGGGTTCCTGATCCTGCAGGTGTTCTTGCTGTTTCCATCATTTCATCTAGACTAACAATTGAAACTGAGGCATCCTGTACATTAGCAACATATAGAAACTTTCCATCTGGAGATGGTTCTAGTTCATTTGGCATGGCACCTACCTTGATGTTACCAATAATTTCATCTTTTTCAATATCTATAATCGTAATGTCGTTTGACATAACATTTGATACATAGGCAATCTTACTATCTCGGCTGAAATCTACGTGAGAGGGGCTCCGTCCGCCAGATTTTAATGTTCTAACAACTTCATCAGCTTTTGTATCAACGATTTGTATATAATCGAACTTATCATCTAACTCTAAATTTCCACCTGCAACAAATAGCAGTTTTCCATCTGGTGTTATATCAATTCCATGGACATTTTTACCAGTTTCAATAGTCTTCAATAATTCTTTTGTTTTTATGTCATAGACTAATACTTGACCTTCATCAGCATTACCAGTATATAATTTTTTCCCGTCAGGGGTTGTCGCTATTCCATCAGATACCTTTTTTCCTACCTTTAAAGTATCTTTCAATTCATTTTTCGAAACATCAATAACGGATATTGTCCCTTCATCAGCATTAGGAATGAAGGCTATAATTTCGCCCGAATTTTGTATATATAAACCTGTACTTAATAGAACCCCTATCAATAATAAAACAAATATAACGTAGAATTTCTTGTTCTTCACGATATCATCTCCCATCACATTCTTAAGTTCCATTTACCCCTACACATTATATTAGCTGAAGAAAGTTGTAACTACTTCAGTTCTTGTTCTATCCATTTAAAAGATCTTTGATTTGCTCCAGCCACATCATTCATAAAAATTTCAATAGACTTTACTTCTACATTTGACAAATCTTTATCGTCAATTATCTTAGGAATAAGGATATTTCCAGAAACATGATGCCCTTCAGGTATTCCATCTGGAAGCCATTTTATTATATCGCCATTTTCAATATTTATATCATTAATCTTAACAATCAGTTTTTTGTTTAGTTCTTTTTCACTAATATTATAACTGTGTGTACTCAATACAACATTAAAGACAAAATTATTTTTTTGTATATCTTTAAACTCTATTGGATTTGTAAAAGTAACATCTGTAATAACACCGTTTTGATTGTCACTTCTCATAAATTTTATAGTATTTTTATTGTAGACATCTTCATTACCTATTGTTTCTTCTATTAAATATTTTTCTGTAACTTGATCGTTACCTACTGCTCCACTTACTTGTTCATTATTATTTTCTCTAAAGAGTGCATCTGTCTTCGATTGGATTTTACCTGCATCTTCTAAGCTAAGAGATTTATAAGCGTAGGTAGTGCCTATTCCAACCACAATAATAATAACTAATAAAATATATTTATACTTTCCCATACTACCCTCCATTTTTATATATTGACATAAATTCACTTCATCGCTTCTCTTTAGGTTTTTAAAGAAATCCTATTTTTCTTTTTTAGTTTTTGAACTATTACTTTTTTGATTTACATCACAGCAGTCTAATCTTGCAGATCCAAAACTTTTCTTATTTGCCTCCTCTAATTTTTTCAGAAAATTTTCAAACCATTTTTTCATACTAAATTCCTCCTCGCAATTTAACATAGTATATTATTTGTAAGGTTGTTCACAATAAGGGCAGTTTCTCCAATTTATATTTATCATACTCCCACAATTATTACATTCCTTCTTTAACCTTTCTTTGCATGTTGGACAATAATTATAGTTCTGCTCTATATTACCTCCACAATTACTACACTGAGTTGTACTATTAGTTGTACATTCACAGTTAGGATCCTCCATCAAGACAAACATTAATAGTATTGCTAAAACAAATACTATAAGCATCATCTTATAGTACTCCTCCCTTCCAAGCCAGTTCCACAGTATGGGCAGATTTCCCAATCTTCTTGAATATTAGATTTACACGACCTACAAAGGTTACTTGTTTTAATACTTCTTCTTATCAGCCATACTCCACATATGATGAGAATTATAACTATATATATGGCAAGTAACCTTAGACCCGCGATACCTGAGCCACAAGCAGTACTATATAAAAAATGGAACTTATTCATTACAAAAAGAATAAGAATTATCAATGCTATGAAGAGTATAACGATCTTTGTTTTTTTCATATTTTTATCCTTTCCTAGTTTGTATTATCTCGTACAGTCGGTGTAGGATATCCGTCAAAAGACCTCTGATATTTCATAATTCAATTTTCCTTTTCCATATCGATTACTTTTTCCTTTTCATTTTCAATAATTATTCTTTTCTTATCTAACTCAGTGTTTTTGTTATGTGAATGCCCACCACAGCATCCACCATTTTTAATCATTTTATAAAATAAGTACCCTACTAAAATAATATACAGACCTCTAACTACTAGAATCATACCATTTCACTCCTTTTCTATTGGTAGTCACAAAGCGACTCGCATCTATTAAGTATTGTTTGTTTACAATAGTTTATTTAGACTTAAGATACCAGATGCAATTCCGATAACAACAAAGAAAATCATTGAAGAAACTACTAAACTTTTAAACTTATCCATGGCATTACACCCCTTTTGATATTTTGTATACTCTTTGTAAATGCAAAACCCATGCCAACATATATAAGGTGTATATAATGACAGAAACTCCTCCTTGGAAATATCCTTGGAGGAGTTTTATATACCATTTATTTACTTTGTTAGTAATGTCCAGCTATTAACTATTTGACTGTTTCAGAGGATTTAAAATAAATAGTATAAAGTATATAGAGGCTCCGACATATATAGTAGCATTAAATCCTAATTTCATTGATATAATAATAGCTAGTACAGAACCTAAAACTGAAAAGAGACCATTTATTCCCCACATTAGGGGAATCATATCATCATCATTAAATATAGTTTTTAATTTGCTAAGACCTGTAGCAAATGGAATTCCCATTAAGATTCCCATAGGAGCTATGGTTATCAGCGCAACTAATATCTTCATACTAAAACTAAATTGATTGGTCAGCTCCATAACTCTCCCCAAATTTAGCTGAATCACGAAGATGCCTATCGCTACAGCTAATAAATATGCTGGTGAATTATTGGTAAATCGCTTTACAAAATTTGTTCCACTCAAACCACTGCCTATGCCACTGCTTAACAGTATACTGAAAAGAATAATACTGAATGCCAGAGAAGGATTCCCAAAATATAATATCATCTTTTGTATAATAGGAATTTCCACCAGCATAAACGCAATCCCTAATCCCATAAAATATTTAAATGCATTATTATGTTCCTTGGATTTAATATATTTTCTTCTTAGGGCTATACAAATCAATAGAGTGCCTGCGAAGACATACTGTATTTCTCTAGGTAAAAATTTTGAATAATTATAGAAGAATGGACTGTTATCTGTTATCGGTTTTGAATTAAAAACAATATTATCAACTAATTCATCATATTGAACCTGATTATCTTTTAATAACTTATACATACCATCTTCATTTCCCGGATAATGAATCATTTCTTTCATTTGACTGTTAGTGACTCCAATAATAGCCTGAATCTCTCTTTCATCAAATGGCTGATTTTTAAATATTACTAGAGGCATACTTACCTTATCATTATGCATATCTTTGTGCTCAGGGTCTAATCCATTAACAATCACAAAATAATCTGTTACTTCCTCTTGGGGCACTCCTTTATCAAGCAATACCTTTATGCCAGTATTCACAATTTTTACCAAATCAGTGCCGCTATGCATCATAAAGCTCAACTTTCCATCCGTTTCTAGGTGATTTAAATATGATTCGAAAGCTTCCGTAGTATATATATAGTTTTCTGAAAGCGAATACATGGTATTTTCAACTGAATTTGTCATCACCATGGAAAGATAAATATTATCATATTTCTCACTGCTTGTATCCACAAAATTTCTACCATCTTGAATGTGAATTTCAACACCATCTTTACCGTAGATATTACCACTGAAGTCTTTATAATAATCGACTGCATTAACGGTAGATGGATTTATTTCAACAGCATGCACTTCACCACTACCTCCAAGTAAAGCAAACAATACATCTTTCCCGCCACCAGAGCCTATAACAAGTGTTTTATCATTATTTCCAAATGAAAACGGAATATAGTTTACATCTTCCTTCAAATATTTTACGGACTCTATGTTACCATCAAATCTTACTATGGGAGCCGTTGCCCCTCCATCTGTTATAATTAATTTTTCGCTTTTATTCGTGGTTTCAAGTACGTCTGTTCTAGAGATGGCATCCCATTTTGAAAAAGAAATACCTATAGGTTTTTCTGATGAATCCTTAAGATAGTAAATGGTTGTATTTGGACTAGAAAAATATGATCTAAAATTCTTTTCTACCCCACTTACTATATCCCCTTGTACTAATAGGATCCCCAAGGCTAATATACATGTTAAAGGAATGAAAATTCTTCTTTTCTCATTACAATATAAGTATATTAACATCGAAGAAAGCATTGCTGTAATACATACAATAATCACACTACTAATGAATCCCAGCCTATTCATTAAAGGTATAAAAGCCAGACTTCCAAGGGCAGATCCTACTAAATTCATAAGATACAACATATGACTGCCATCTATATTTTGCTTAAACATGTTGGAAATTACTATCCCGCCAAATATAAAGGGGACCGCACCAATAAAAGCATATAGAGTATATACAGGGATAAAGGGCATAAAATACATCAATGTAATTGTAAGTAATATACTGATAGGAATCCATATTCCATATCTGTTTATTAGATCAAAAGAGCTCTTATTTTTATTTTGCTTTAATACTTTATGTGTCCAAATGCCTCCGATTCCACTACCGAGAATAGCAAATGAAACCACTAGAAATACCAAGTTAAAACTCAAAATCACAGAAAAAAGTCTTGTTAATAATACCTCGTATAGAAATAAAGAGAATCCGATAAAAAACATGGCAAACAACAAATATATCGGCTTAGCTTTTATTTTGTTTGTGTCTGTCGCTGTACTCATTTTTCCCTCCTGAATATCCCATGTAATTTTTTACACCCGCAAAAAGTTTAGTTGTCTTGTAGTGCGCATTAATCCATGTTTTGTAAGCATTGCGTATTTCCTACACACCACGTAGCATAGCTACCATGTATACTTGATTATGTATAAAACCAGCAGAAAAAATCGCTGGTTTTATAGAAAGGAACTCTATTTATATCTCCTTGTACACTGAAGTTTGTTTCTTATTTTTTATTTTGTTCAGCATTGTCATTTTTATCTCCATGGCAAGAACTGCCTTTGCCTGGTTTTCTCATCATAAACATCATTCCTATATGCATAAGAGGCATAAGTAAAAATATCAGTACTGTCGAAGAACCAGCTTTTATACCGAATAAGGGTAGCCCTGCAATCAATACTATAGGAATTAAGCAGCAAAGCATCATCAGAAACCCATGCTTCATATTGCCCTTTTTCTCCCCATTGTTATTTTCATGAGATTCTTGATTTTTTTTATCTAAATTCATTTTATTATCCTCCTTAATATGATATTATATCCAGCTCATCATCTGACTTCTGCTCAAAGCTTACAGTTATTTTATTTGGTAGACAAACAATATTTTGATATTTTTTTGAAATCCAACCAGTATTCGAACAGATACTGTTCGGGCATATTTTCTTATCCATCTCCAACATTCTTACTTTGCCATTATTTATTTCGATGTATCCTTTATGCCCACCTCCAAATTCAAAATCATGGATTTGATTCTTTTCTGTTCCACTTACTGATATTTTCTTTATTGTTTCGCCATTTACCATAACAACTGCATATTTTTGATTACTGTCGATGCCCATGGCTGAAACAAAAGTCAATCCTGCTAGACTTAATATGAGTATTAAAATTATTAAAATCTTATCCCATTTTGTCATTGATCTTCCCCTTATTAATGTATAAAGTAATAGAGCCAAGTTCCTATAACAGCTATACTAAAAATCAAACTATAATCGGCAAATCCTACGGTTGCTGTGCTATTTGCCACAATTTCTTGTTCATTATGTGACTTGTTCTTAATCTTTTTATTCACTATCAATGCAATTATAATAATTACCAAGCTTGTTACATGGGCTATAGTAAAGGGCTTGTATACTATTGGATTAGTTCTAAAGAACTCTACTATGGCACGAATTATGGAAAATCCAATGATATATTTTATGAATGTCTCTCCGTTGTACTTACTTTTCCCCCGACCTGTCCAAAGGTAAGTAAATAGTATCAGATTTAGAAACACTTCATAAAGCTGTGCAGGATGAAGTATTTGGGATCCCACTTTTATGCCCCATGGATAGATTGTTTTCATAGGTATTCCAAACACGTCACACCCTATTCTACCAATGGCTTGACCTATAATAATTCCTGGTGCAAAGGTATCTGCTACCTTCCAAAAGTTAAGACCATTTTTCCGTATATACCATATAGCGACTAAGATACCTCCAATAAGGGCACCTTGAATAGATAAACCTCCTTGATGAACGAATAATATTTCCACAGGATTCTTCAAATAATATTTGGGATTAAATGCAAAAACATAGTACAATCTTGCACCAACTAAACCTACCAAAATCGTATATAATACTAAATCAAACATCTTATCATTGTTTAATTCTTTTCTCTTTGCTTCCTTCAGCATAACCCACAGTCCAGCAAGCATACCTAGAGCTATGGTTATTCCGAAAAGATAAATACTTACATTGCCGATTCTGAAAATTTCCTTCAAAAATGTCTCCCCCTTTCAATATGATTAATATCAATGCAAATTCAATGCCAACTTCTTATTTCTAGAAAAATATGCTATTTAGTACTCCTTTACAGTAAATATTCACCGTTAATTTACCCCCAATAATAGGATTTTTATGTTCACCCACTTCCTAGCTTTCTTCTGTTTCTATATATATGACAACTGTGGATTTCTCTAAAACGGATGTATTAGGCTTAGGAAATTGGTCAGAAATCACAAGTTTACTTTCATTATTTATTACCCTGTCTGTTTCATATCTTAGTCCATTCTCTTCCAATATTCTAGCAGCCTCCTTTAAAGGTAGATTTCTAACATTCGGGACCATTATTTTTTCTTTTAATAATTCCTCAGCTTCTTTTTTAGAATATCTAGGTTCTATATCTAAATACCTTAGGGTTTCACTAAGAATGTCGTATACTGCTGGAGCAGCTGTCAAGCTACCAAAATGTTCGCCCTGGGGCTCATCTACAATCACAAGGACTGCTAATGAAGATTCTTCAACAGGAGCCAAGGCTATAAATGAAGAATATACTTTACCATCAGCATATCTGCCATTTACTATTTTATCGGCAGTTCCAGTTTTACCTCCTACATTATATCCTGGAATATATGCCCTATTACCGGAGCCCTCTGTAACAACGGATTCCATAATAACTTTTAATTCCCTGGAGGTTTTTTCAGATAGTACTTGTCGAACCATTTTCGGTTCGAATCTTTCAACTACATTATCTGAATCATCCACTAACTCTTTTACAATTCTGGGTTTCATCAGCTTTCCATCATTTCCAATGGCAGCGACAGCACTAATCAACTGTAAAGGTGTTACTGATATACCCTGACCATAGGATATTGTAGCTAATTCCACGGGTCCTACCTTATCTTTAGACTGAATAATGGCTTTACCTTCGCCAGGTAAATCAATACCTGTCGGTTGTGTAAAACCAAATGTATCGAGATATTTATAATATTTATCAACACCCAGACGCTGTCCAACCTCTACAAATATTGGATTACAAGAATTTTGCATTGCTTGTGTAAAGGTCTGCTCTCCATGGGGTAGGTAGTATCTCCAACACCTTAACTTTTGTCCTGCTACTACTATGAAGCCCTCATCATAAAATTGAGAATTGGGCTCAACAACGCCTTCCTCTAGGGCTGCTGCTGCAGTAATTAATTTGAAGGTGGATCCTGGTTCATAAGTATCACTAATCAATGGATTCCTCCACATTTCATTCCATATCTTTTGTTTACCTTCAGCATCTAAACGCTCATATTCTTTCGTTGTAATTTGATTTGGTATCCTAGGAGTATTTGGATCATAGTCTGGTGTTACAGCCATTGATAAAATATCCCCTGTACTTGGCTCCATAACAATAGCCATGACTCTTTTAGCTTTAGTTTGAGTCAGGGTTTTTTCAATTGACTTTTCAACAAAATGTTGTATTGTTTCATCAATGGTTAATACCACATTCAAGCCAGATTTAGAAGCATAATATTTTTCTGATCCATAGGACAGATTTTTTCCCATAGCATCAGTATTACTAATCCTGCGTCCCGGTACTCCCCTTAAATATCTATCATATTCGAGCTCAATACCTACTAATCCGCTGTTATCTTCAGTAGTATGTCCAAGAATACGAGAGGCAAATGCGCCATATGGATAGTATCTTTTTGTATCTTCTACTATCCATATACCAGCAAGTTTTTCTTGCTTAATCATATCGACTTTTGCTTTATCAATCCATTTTTCAACTTTTACTATATTGGACTTTTCGTTTAAAATCTTTTGTTTTATGTCATCCTCCCTAGTGCCCAGAATTTCTGCTAGTTTGATGACTATCTCCTCTCCTTTTCCAGAGTTAACAACTTCTGAAGGACGGCTCCAAACCGTATAGGCAGTAGCATTGAGGGCTAGTATTTCTCCTTTTCTATCAAGTATTTTCCCCCTCGTTGCAGGGATAAGAGTGTCCCGGGTTTGCTGTATTTCAGCTAATCTACTATATTTCTCTCCATTTACTATCTGAATCCAACCAATTCTACCAATAAGAAACAATAGAGCCACATTAGCAAGAATAAGAATGATAACTAATCGTTTTTTTTGAATAATACGAGATGATGACAATGTACACCCTCCATTTTCTTGTTTATCAATTAAGCTTTTCAATTTATATAGAACCACGCAAGAATAAAGCAGAATAATCAGTAAGTGACCGTTTCATGATGGCTTCCTAGAGCACTAAAAAGTGGCGTTAGGAGTGAACAATGCATATGCTTCATATGAATATCCAGAAAATTGGAGTTGAGCATGGGGACTAGGAATGTTTCTTATGATAAGCTTTATGGACAACTTTAATGGCTTGAGTTGATTATTTAAAGGATATTGATCCATCACTAACACTACCTGTAAGATATACTACATTAATTGTGGTATATGCTCCAGTCTCCTGTCCCATGACCACTTATTGTTATAAATTTCTTTCATTATATTCGTATCTTCTGGTGTCAATGCCTCACAATCTGCGAGATTTGTTCCTTAACTGACTATAGGCATAGACATTGTTTGCTAATACAGGTTGTATTAGTAAACTGGTACCTATAATTCCTGCTATTAATCTTCTTCTGTTCATCAGTTCCTCCTTACTAATAATACATGGTGTTTTTAGTAAGCATTCTTAAACAGACATAGTCAGCTAAGCTATTGATAGTAGTCTACTATTAAATCGTCCAACTCTTGACTCATAAGTAATATTTTTTCATCTGCTTTCATATTGTTTGCTATAAAAAATTTTTCCAATTGCTTTCTGAGTGTTTTAATTTTCCTAATTTTAATCTTATTCTTATTCATCTTTTCCCCCTCATTAAGAGACTAATACTATCCCACATGACTTGTTGTTTTTTATATTTTAAGCAATTTCCATGCCATATAGTAAATAAACTTAATAAGCTTTCCGTATATTTACAGAACATCTTTCCTTATAAGTTCCAAAACAAAAGAGATAAGCGATTTTTCCTTATCTCTTGATCAATTCGCTTAAACAGTTTCAACTTTTATAGCATCATACCCTGCTTCATTTACAGCGTTTTTAAGCTTACTAACTTCCACTTCATGGGCTAATTCAACAATGGCATTCTTCTCGTCCAAGTTTACCCATACCTCTTTCACCCCACCAACTTCCTTTAAGGCTTCAGTTGCATGTCCAATACAGTGACTGCAGCTCATGCCTTCAATGGTGATTTTCTTTTTCATAATGTATTCCCCTCAAGTAATTATTTCTTATAATTTTTCTTTATGCTTAAGTATATATAAACGTTATTTATTCATATTTCTCTCTCAAGATCACTATATCCACTCTCCGATTCTTGCTTTTACTTTCTTCATTGTCATTGGAGGAAATCGGCTTATACTGCCCGTATCCTGCTGCAGATAATCTATCTGGTAATATCGTAGCTCGTTCAATAAAAAATCTAACAACATTTGACGCCCTTGTCACTGATAATTCCCAATTCGTGGGGAACTTGTTAGACATAATAATGGGATCAGAATCTGTATGTCCTTCCACTCTAATACCTTTATTTACAAATTCATTATATTTCAGTATGTCCGCAATAAAGATCAGGGTTGATTCCGCATTTTTTTTAATATTTGCACTACCTGAATCAAATAGAGCATTGTCTTTAAATCGTAATATCAAGCCTTTGTTATCTAATTCCACAAGAATTTCATTTTCCATATTCGTTTG
>JUEG02000316.1_pt1 | contig 14831 bp, 14 predicted proteins | sample 432341 | NCBI WGS metagenome assembly JUEG02 (sample SAMN02953476, study PRJNA257561) | rock porewater metagenome | biome: terrestrial; feature: Opalinus Clay rock; material: porewater; isolation source: Opalinus Clay rock BIC-A1 borehole | place: Switzerland: Mt Terri URL, St-Ursanne ...
GCCGTACAGAAAACGAGCATCATGTGATCTATTAGTGTTTTTTGCTCATTTGTTAGGTTGACTAGAATCGCTTTCATAGTTGTTTTCGTTGGACTCACCTCGTTGCTGTTCCAATGTTTCTAAGGTTTGTACAATCGTCTGCTTAAGCTTTCTGCCACCTCTGGCACCATATAGTCTTGCACTGAAACAAGTAACGATGCTAACCAAATCGTTAACCATTTCTTCATTAGGTTGTAGCCTTTTAACGGATTCAACTGTTTCAATCTCCACATTTAATGCCTTTGCAAATTCCTTAAGATAAGAGTAACCAAATCGCGCCAATCTATCGGCGTACTCAACAACGATGACATCGACATCGCTTAGATTTCTGAACATTTTGGTTAATTCTCTGCGATTATCATTAAGCCCACTGGCTACTTCTTCATAAATAGCCATAACATTGTAACGTTTATCTTTGCAATATTGAATAAGTCGTTCCTGTTGTCTCTGAAGATTGCCACTCTCTTGTTGTTCTTTAGTTGAAACACGGCAATAAATATACGCATTTCTTCGAAAAGGTACGGTATCCACATGATTAACAAGTGCTTCTATCTCGTCAAGGCGATAACGTCTATGATTACCAAACGTTCGAACTGGTTTTAATTTACCGGACGCATCCCACCGTCGAAGAGTGGCTATTGTAACCCCCAATCGTTGAGCTGCTTCACTTATATCTATCAAATTATTAGACATTATCTTTCACCTCTACTATATTATACCATATTAGAGGTGCATTTAATAGTAGAATTGTTTAGAATTGGGTATATTTGTGCAGCTTTTTAGTAACTGTTGCTCCCTCCTTTATCAATGGGAGTTTGTCACAGCCTAGTTCTTCTGCGCAAGCAGAGCTAACACCTTCGTTACTGCTTGGGCAGCATCCTCAGCGTAGGCATCTGCACCGATTCTGTCCGCCCAGCGCTGGGTACAAGGGGCTCCACCGACCATTGTTTTAAACTTTTCACGTAGGCCAAGCTTTTTCAGCTGATCCTCTAGTTTTCTCTGTTCCGGCAGAGTCGTCGTCAGTAAGGCACTCGTGCCAATGATGTCTACGTTATATTCCATCGCTTTTTCGATCAGAGTGTGCACCGGCACATCCCGTCCCAAATCAATCACCTCTAGGCTTTGAGTTTTGATCATAGCTACGACAATCCCTTTGCCAATATCATGCACATCCCCTTGAACCGTCGCGATCAGCATCTTCCCTTTTTTGGCGATATCGCCCGCTTGTAATGCTGCTTCTAGAATTACAGTCGCTTCTTTCATAGCCTGGGCTGACATCATTAGCTCTGGCAGAAAAACTTGCCCACGGCCAAAGAGATCTCCGATATCTCGAATCCCAACACTAAAACCGTTCGTTAAGACTTCAATCGGATCGAGTCCTTCTTCCAGTGCTTGTTGCGCAACAGTCACAGCCTTTTTGGCATCACATTCTAAGATGGCTTCCCGTGCTTTGCTCAGGATAATTTCTATGCTCAAATTCCCACGCCTCCTTGTCTCTTAGGATTAAATTAAAAATAAATTAGGTGTGTTCACTCACTTAAGCCAGCCTTAGTCTTAAATCGCTCTACTGAATTTATTTTAATACCTAACACTTTCGCTATCCGGAATTTTGCTTCCATTCCCTTGGCTGTACGATCGGGAGGCATCGTTCGACCGAGATTAAGATCCTCTCTTATCTCACTCATGATGACACAATCGCTTAACTCAAGGGGAGTAATACCAAGTTTATCAGCGACATATTTTTTCGCGTCATGAATTTTCATGCTTTGGGACAATTGCAGACGTAATACCAGATCTCCGGCAGTACGTATTCCGCCCATGCCCGCGGCAACTTCATGAGCCACTTCTAAACCAAAGGGATCGCCTACGCCTATCTATAAACCGTCGGCCTTACCGATTTCAATCAAGGCTTTATCAGCTCGAGTGACCACGTCAACCGGCGGGACCTCACACATTGGAACTCCTCCGACTCCCATTCCAACATTAACATGGACTGGAATGTTAGCGGCCTCTGTACAGGCTTTAACGAAGGTTACTGTGCGTGAAATATTCCAAGGAAAGGACATATTACTATTGGTATTAATAACAGCGCCAAAAATATTAGCGCCTGCTTTTTCGGCCAACTTCACTTGCTTGTGTGGGTATAAACCAGCTAGTCGCACCCCATCATACTCAAGTTTTCCGTGCATACCCAGGATGAATTCCCCAGCCATCCCCATCTCGATCCCTAGGTCTGGGAATTTTGATTTGATTATCTCTATCGCTTTTAGGGCTGCTAAGACATCAGCATCACCTGAGGCTCCAGATGTGTCGATGTTCATTCCGTCGGCCCCAGCCTCGTACATCCCTTCGGCCACGTACACGATATCCTTGACGGCGTGATCTACAGCTTCTTCTTGAGCTGCTCGGGCCTCGTCAATTTTCCCCAAGGGCAATAATTCAGACCAGTTGTCGACTGGACCGTCTGGTTTAGTATACAACCCAAGATTGGGCATTGAACCATATAAGACCGGTATTACAGAGTTTAACTGGGTTAATTCCATCATTGCCGCTTCGTCGTGTAGAACCGACTTCACCGCTTTATAACTATAATCAATATGTCCTAGGTCAAGTGAATCGGCACCCAATACCTTTTCATGAATCAAAATAGCCGTCGATCGGTCTATCGCAATGTTGCAATGATAAGATATTTTGCACCCTCCTGAATCGGATGTGGTGACAACCTCTTGACCTCTTTCTACTCCAACGACGATTCCAGGCATAGTCACGATGCCATACAAGTGATCTAATTCTTCCTTTGTCAATTGCGGTATTTGGGCACGGTCTGCAGCGTCTTTAGTGCCTTCTTCCAAATCTGCACGAATTTCCTCTTCGCTTAGATAGATTCCGAAACCGTCACCCATCCGGGTAAAGAATTTACTCACGAGTGATTAACCTCCTTACAATTAGTTTTTTGACTTTGACCTTACTTTGTAGAGTTATGCAAATATTGTGCCATCGAAGGACCCTCCCTCACATTAGAGGTGTGGACCTTAAAAACCATTGTACAACTATCATGCTTATCTCTATCGTTATTCAATGGTTATTAATGGTTAGGTTATTGGTCCAAATGGTAAGTCTGTGGAGATATCTTGAGATTTCATAATGTTCTGCATGGCGTTATCCAGATCTCTCGCCCGCCCGGCTTCCAACGCTCTCGGTTTGTGAGTTTCTAGGATTTTTACAACTTGTTCCTGAGCTCTAGTAAACGCGCTCAATGAGCCTCTTGCTTCCCATTGCTGGCGCATCGAGCGATCAATCACCCGGGAAGGTAGATAGGGCACCTTCTTAAACCATTTAAAGGTATGTTCAGAGGACATATAATCTCCACCAGGACCCAATTCAGAGATTAAGTCGAGTGCGAAGGCTTCCTCTGAGCAGTCGATTCCCTGTCCATATTTTAACGCCATTCCACAGATTTCGTTATCAAGTACTAACTTCTCTATACTGAACGTATTGCAAAACTCCATCACACCCACTCCGGAAATCACATTAATACCCGACAGTGAAGCGATCATTCCACTCATTCCACTTTCCAGTCCCGCCTGGGCATCGACCATTTTAGAGTCGCTAAGTCCAGCGTAGGTATGGGTGGGTAGTCCATAGTATTTGCCCATTTGAGAATAGGCGGTACTGATCAGGTTTGTTTCAATGGAATTCAGAGAGGTTGTGCTTTGGCGCATATCAAAGTACATGGGAGCGCCGCCGTATACAACCGGCGTGCCAGGATTCACGCACTGAGCAAGGACGATCCCACTTAGGGTCTCTGCCGTGTGAATCAGCACTGACCCGGCGAGGGTCGCCGGAGAAACGGCTCCTGGCATAGGTACTGAGATCGTTTCCAGTGGTAGACCGAACCGAGCGCAGTCAATGATGTTTTGTGAACTAACATGGGTCCACTTCAGCGGAGGAGAAGGGCAGATATCAAAAACAGCGATAGGTTTTTCCTTAAGAACCTCGTACCCACCCACAGCAGCAGCTAACAAATCTCTCATATCTGAAATACCGTGTACACTAAACGCACCTGAGATGCAGGGTTTGGGAGAAGTCTTCAATAATAAGTAAAGTCGATAGCTATCCCCTATTTCCTGAGGGATGTCGTTTAGGACGACGGACGTCGATTGAAGCGCAATATTAGCGAGTGAGTCATTGACCTTTGAAATTTTCACCAAATCTTTAGCTTCAGCCAGTCGAACGGTTATCCCATCCGATTCCATGAAGTTCATCGGGGACGAACCTGGATCAAAATGTGAACTATTACCCCCTAGTTTGACAGAAATATTCCCTTCCCGGTCATAGAGTTGAATCGTTTCCGGCACTCTTTGGAGAGCATCTATTACCATTTGGGGAGGAAACTTAACAATCTGATGAACAAAATCAACGTTCGCCCCGTTCTGATTAAGAATTTTCAGCGCCTCTTCGGAGTCAAATTTTACCCCTGTCTGATCTAGAATATATAACGCCCTTTCATGGATCATTTCGATTTGTTGATTAGTCAATAACCTTAAATTGGGTTGTCCTTCAAACGAGAACTTACTCATTTTGGTGGCCTCCTATTCATAGTAGAGTAAGGCACTGAATCACTTTGCTCCTTTCTAATTTTTAATGCCATCTGCAAAACCTATGCCATTGATATTGGTAATCAATTTATTTTTTCATAGCAAATCAAGTTATACATTTTTAGCTTATACTGCAGAGTTTGGCGGGGTATCCCTAGGAGCATCGCTGCTTTAGAGGTGTTCCCTCCGCATTGCTCCATGGCTTGGGTCAGATAACTTATTTCGACATTGCTTAAAATCATTGGCAAGCTACTCTCCCCAATAGGGACTTGATCTCCACTCGGTAGGTTCCTGCCTTGACGGAGGTGAGTAGGTAAGTGCTCTAATTCGATAACCGATCCAGAAATAATGTTCATGGCGTGTTCGATGGCATGTTGTAACTCTCGGACATTACCCGGCCAGAGGTGAGTATTAAAGGCCTGTTTTACTTCATCACTAATTTCACTCACGTTGCAATTCAACTTACGGTTATACAGTTTTATGAAGTGCGCTGTAAGGGCTGGGATATCGCTCCGACGTTCTCTTAGCGGGGGAACGGCTATGGATACGACATTTAATCGATAATATAGGTCAATTCTCAGTTCTTTGTTCCGCACGGCTTCTTCAGGGTCGACGTTCATACATGTGATGATTCGGGTATCGACTTGTCGTATCTTGTTGTCTCCTAGACGACGTAACGTTCCATCTTGAAGAACTCGTAGAAGCTTAGACTGCAGTTCCATCGGCATATTATTAATCTCATCTAAAAACAGTGTACCTCCGTGAGCTAATTCGAAAAGGCCAGGCCGATCTTCAGCTCCAGTAAAGCTCCCCTTAACTGTTCCAAACAGGATGCTTTCTAAAAGCGTAGCAGGGAATGCAGCACAATTTTGCGCTACAAAGGGCCCGTCTTTCCGAGGGGATGCACTGTGGATGGACTGAACCACCAATTCCTTCCCAGTTCCTGTTTCTCCAACCACTAAGACCGAAGAGGAATTCGCCGAAATCCGTTGTCCTAGGATCTTAAGTTTAATGATAGAATCATGACTACCAATGAGATCGTTAAACGTAAAACGCACAAGGGCGTCTGGCTCCACAAGCTTTGATTTCTTGCGTTCACTAATCCGTGTATCTAACAGTTCAGAATGCAAATTAATCACGCGTTCCGACAGCTCTTTAATTTTTGTAATATCCCGCGATATATCACAGGCCCCAATTATGACACCATTATGATATAAGGGGTAAGTGGAGCAAAGAATGTTCAATATCTTACCTGTGCTCGTTACGATGGTCTGCTGCAAATCCAGTAGAGGGATCCCAGTTTTTAAGACCTTCATAAGGCTACTCGTTTCCAAAGTTAGGGATGGATAGACTTGGAATAAATGCTTGCCTAAGACATCTGACACCTGGAAACCATCCATGTCAGCTGCAAACTTGTTGTAGTAGATAGTTATACCCTCAAAATTTACCACCTGTACTGCTTCCTCAATATGATTGATTACCAGCTCCAGATAAGCATTCACCGCTGCATGAGACTGATTAAGCAAGTATATTCCTCCTCAACTCACACTTATCTATCCGTACTATAATGTTAATAATTCTAGGTTATTCCACTGAATCCCTTCATCTGCGAATATTTTTCTAAGTCTTTTGAATATACTCATATTTTGTTGAAACACGCAAATCGAAACAAATAATGCCCAATTACCGGCACTTGTATTGCTGGTTTTTGGGCATTATTAGTTTGAAAATTTTATTAATTAGAACATTTACTAGGCCACCCCTTCAATAAGTCTGATAGAGTTCACTGGCATGTAGTTTGCAGTAGTAAATGGTTCGCATAGTATTTTCAGAAAATTGCAGGCTATTTTCCAGACAGAACATAAGATAACGTAAAACAAGAATACAAGTGTAAGGAGGATCCATATCCGTATGCATAAACGTCAAACCCTTTCAAAATGGGCTCATATTCCAGATGAACAATGGAATGATTGGCACTGGCAAATTTCTCACCGGATCACAACAGTTGATGAGTTAAAAGAGGTTATTCCCTTGACTGAAGAAGAGGAGGAGGGCATTGCCCAGTGCCTAGAAACCCTTCGAATGGCTGTTACACCTTATTACGCCTCTCTGATAAACCCTGATGATCCTCATTGCCCAGTACGCAAACAAGCGATTCCCACTTCCCTAGAACTTCATGTTGGCGACTATGACCTTTTTGACCCTTTACATGAAGACACCGATTCTCCGGTTCCAGGCTTGACACACCGTTATCCCGATCGTGTTTTACTACTTGTGACTGATCAATGTTCTATGTATTGCCGACATTGTACTCGGCGTCGTTTGGCAGGTCAAACGGATCAGGCTCTACCCTTAGAACACTTCAACCAGGCTCTAGACTACATCCGCGCAACTCCGGAAGTCCGAGACGTTTTAATTTCAGGAGGTGATCCTTTCACGTTCTCGGATGATCGCTTAGATTTTATGCTCTCTAGTTTACGTGCAATTCCTCATGTGGAAATCATTCGAATAGGAACCCGAACACCGGTTGTACTTCCAATGAGGATAACAGATAGCCTTGTCCAAGTATTACGCAAACACCATCCCATTTGGGTCAACACTCATTTTAATCATCCCAAAGAAATAACGGAAGAATCACAAGCTGCACTGGCTCGTCTTGCTGATGGTGGCGTCCCTCTTGGGAATCAATCAGTGCTACTTAGAGGGGTCAACGATTGTCCCAACATTATGAAGAAACTCGTGCACAAACTAGTCAAAAACAGGGTACGCCCCTACTACATCTATCAATGTGATCTATCGAGAGGAATCGAACATTTCCGAACGTCAGTCTCCAAAGGGATCGAAGTCATTGAGAATTTACGTGGCCATACCAGTGGCTATGCTGTCCCTACATATGTCGTTGATGCACCTGGGGGAGGCGGTAAAATTCCCGTCAGCCCTCAATACCTTATCTCCATGGGTCCCAATAAAGTCGTCCTTCGCAACTACGAAGGGGTGATAACAGTTTACGATGAGCCAAATCGTTTGCAAGAAGAGTGTCAATGCGAGTACTGCAAAGAAGACGACACCCGGGTCGGCGTACTGAAACTGTTTAACCATCAAAAGCTTTCACTCGAACCGGAAAACCTGGACCGTCGCAACCGCCATGCCACGTAATCTATGATTTCCGTTAGAAGTAAGCAAGTTTCCTAAGGATTCCATGATAAATCTATGGAATCCTCAGGGAAGGCCTCAATAACTCTGGCACCTAATCATTAGAAATAGAGAGGAGTTTTTAATTTGGCTATAGGTTGTCCGTATGGAACTCATCGTGTAATTAAACCACTAGGAGTGTTTCCTCAACCTGCACAATCCATTAACAATGATTTTTCAACCCTTTATGATAATGAAATTCTAATTGACGTAGAAGTCTTAAACATTGACTCCGCTTCATTTACACAAATCAAAACTCAAGCTGAAGGGGATTCGGAAAAAATTGCCCAAATCATCCTAGAAACCGTTGCCCAGCGTGGAAAACAACATAATCCCGTGACTGGCTCTGGTGGTATGCTGATCGGAAAAATCAAAGCGATCGGTTCCGCTCTACAAAGCCGACCTCTTCAGGTGGGTGATCGAATCGCCACCCTCGTTTCTTTATCCTTGACCCCTCTTTACATCAAAGACATAGTAGCAGTGCACAAGGACATTGACCAAGTTGAGATTCGCGGTGAAGCGATACTGTTTGAGAGTGGCATTTATGCAAAACTTCCTGAGGACATGCCCCAGAAACTTGCTTTAGCAGTGCTCGATGTCGCCGGTGCCCCAGCGCAAACTGCTAAAATCGTCAAACCTGGAGACACGGTCGTTGTCATCGGAGGGGGCGGGAAATCCGGCCTCTTATGCCTGCATGAAGCCTGTAAACGAGCAGGCGTCACTGGCAAAGTAATCGGAATAAGCCATTCTGAGGCTGGTGTTGCGCGCATGAAAGAATCCGGCCTGCCAGTCATTCCACTTAAAGGGAATGCCTGTGACGCACTTTGGGTGTTGCGCCAAATTGAACACTTAACCGATGGCAGATTGGCCGACCTCACCTTAAATATGGTCAACATCCCACACACAGAGCTGGCCAGCATCCTCGCTACGAAGGACAAGGGAATTGTTTATTTCTTCAGCATGGCCACTTCATTTACGGCAGCCGCTTTAGGGGCAGAAGGCATCGGTAAAGATGTGACCATGCTGGTAGGGAACGGTTACACTGAGGGGCATGCAGAAATAGCTTTAGCTATTATGCGAGAAAACCCTCGTCTACGAGAAATCTATGAGAGAACGTACGCTTAAAACCATCCTCTATCGGATGGAGAGCTTTTATCTTAGACGGAATTTCTCGCACAAATAGCTTATCTGGATGGAGGTGAACCTATGACTCGCCCATACCTACTTAACAAACTTGATTTGGATCCAGCACTTATCCTGAAAGCAAGAAATCTGGCCAAAGACGTCGTAGACCAAATCTCCCCATTTATAGTCTCCCACAGCACGGTCAGTGTTGAACGCACAGTTCTTCGTTTGCTTGGTATTAATGGTGTGGACCCAGAGGGTATTCCTTTGCCCAATGTCGTAGTCGATCACCTTAACGAATTACACCTACTTGATGGTGGAGCCGCACGCATCCTGGCTAAAGCTTGCCTCCACTATGAGGAGGAGCCACAAATCCTAGCTGACCGCTTGGCACGCGCAGAACTATCATTTGATCAGCTACCCGATTTTTCTGAGGATATCATCCTGAAAAAGGCTTTCGAGCTTGCTCTGCCCTCGGTGGAAACCATTCGTCAACAACGCCAGAGACGTGAGGATTCTATCAGCACCTTCAGTGAGGGGGTAGAGCCGCTCCTCTATGTCATCGTCGCCACCGGAAATATATATGAAGATGTACTGCAGGCTCGGGTAGCTGCCTTGCAAGGTGCCGACATCATCGCGGTGATTCGTTCGACCGGGCAAAGCCTACTCGATTATGTACCCTATGGGCCGACGACCGAAGGGTTTGGCGGAACCTTTGCTACCCAAGAAAATTTCCGTATTATGCGAGCAGCACTTGACGAAGTTGGCCAAGAAGTTCATCGCTATATTCGCCTTACAAATTATTGTTCTGGACTATGCATGCCGGAAATTGCAGCCATGGGCGCCCTAGAACGACTCGATGTGATGCTCTAAGCTAGTCTTCAAGAGCATCGGGCATCTCCAAGACGAAATCTTCTTTACTAAGGATGGCTTAGTGCAACAACGTGCTCAAGCCACCCTTAAAAAGGCAGTAAGCATGCTAGAAGAAATCCAACAAACAGGCCTCTTTCAAGCCCTTGAACAAGCCATGTTCGCAGATATTTCTCGAAAACCAACAGCCGGCCGCGGCCTCGACGGTGTCTTTGCCAAAAGCCCTCAGTACTTGAACCCTTTTCTTACCCTGCTTACTCGGGAAGGGACAAGGGGACAGGTTTAGTGTCCCTATACATGCAGCAAGAATTCTTCTCACTTAAGGGACACGGGGACAGGTGTATAGGGACAGGCACCTTGTCCCTATACACCTAAAGAGATACGAGCACGGTTCTTTTCACTTTACGCTCATCACACTGTGTATTATTCAAGTTTAGTAATCAATGAACGGACATCACTCATAAGCCAAACTAGTTTCAAAAAAGCATGAACTTTAATCTGATCTGACACCTTTTTTCTATTAATATAGTCCAAACAGCCGATCATCACTACCTAGAGAGGGACAAGGTGCTTGTCCTCTAGTCTCTATCCTTAGTGGGACAGCGTGCCTGTCCCCTTGTCCCTCTGCGATGAATATTGAAAAAGGTGGGGTTTTCATGTTAGAGATTGATCTTTCAAAGGTTCGTCCCTACGGAGATACTTTAGATGATGGTATCGTACAGCTCTCCTTTACCTTTCCTGTTCCCTTCGGAGAGGAGGCTCAGGAGGCAGCACGACGCTTTGCGTTACAAAGTGGGTTTCAAGATCCTAAAGTTGTGCATGCCGCGGATTTAGGAAAAGGCTTTAGCTTCTTCATCCTTTATGTACGATCACTGGTTAGTATTGATTTCGCGGGGATTGAAGTTCCTAAGCTTTCTCATGAGCGCCTTGAAAAACCAGAAATTGAACACCGTATCCACACGTTGCTCGGTCGAAAACTCGTCGTTGTGGGTGCCTGCATCGAGAGTGACGCCCACACAGTGGGTATTGATGCCATCATGAATATGAAAGGGTATAATTCTCATAAAGGACTAGAAAGCTATCACCATATTGATGCCTATAATATGGGGGCACAAGTTCCTTGTGAAGAATTACTGGCTAAGGCTATTGAAGTCTCTGCTGATGCCATCCTAATCTCTCAAGTGGTCACTCAGAAATCTCTTCATATACAGAACCTCACTCGGATGGTCGAACAAGTAGAGTTATTAGGCCTACGAGATCGGTTTATGCTGGTTGCCGGGGGACCAAGGATTAACTATGAATTAGCCAAAGATTTAGGTTATGATGCTGGTTATGGTCCTGGTACATATGCGGAAGATGTGGCCAGTTTTATACTTGACAAAGTACTAGCTCAGACTAATTTAACTAAGGAGTGACCTCAATGTACGAAAGTAAACTTCGTTTGCGTATCAGTTGTGGGGATGTCCATTACGGCGGTGGTTTAGTAGACGGGGCGTTCATGCTCAAACTTTTCGGCGATGTGGCCACGGAATTACTCATTCACTCCGATGGGGATGAAGGACTTTTTGTGGCCTATGACAATGTCGAGTTTCTGGTCCCAGTCAAAGCTGGGGACTATATCGAAGCAACTGGCGTTATCACGCACTTCGGAAACACATCACGCAAAATGAACTTTGAAGCGAAAAGAGTTATCGCCCCTCTACCTGGAAGCGATTCTGCCGCTGAAATTTTAGAAATCCCGATTCTGGTCTGCCGAGCAAGCGGAACCTGCATGGTGCCTAAAGCTAAGCAGCGTTTCGAACCCCCTCAGCAATCTTAATTAACCTATAACATTTGGTTTCTAACGCTAATCCTAGAATATATCAGGAGAAATTTATTGGAGGTGACTCATGGAAAAATTAATTATCACTGTCGCTCTTGTCGGTGCAGAAGTCACGCGCCAACAAACACCTTACCTGCCCCTCTCCCCCCGTGAAATAGCTGATGAAGCTAAAAAAGTACACAAGGCTGGCGCCTCCATCGTTCACTTACACATGCGTGATAAATTCGGAAATCCTTCGCAAGATAAAGCACTCTTTGCCGAAGCCATTTCCTACATACAAACCGAAACAGACCTGATTATTCAGGTGTCTACTGGCGGAGCCGTTGGAATGAGCGCAGAGGATCGAGTTCAGCCTGTAACCTTAGCTCCTGAGATGGCCTCCCTGAGTACAGGGAGTGTTAATTTCGGAGATGAAGTTTTCAGTAATCCCTCACCGATGGTTCGAGAGTTCGCACGAACTTGCCTGATACATCATGTTAAACCAGAAGTTGAAGTCTTTGAGGCTGGAATGATTCAAAACGCCTTAACGCTGGCAAAACAAGGCTTGCTTCAACATCCACTGCACTTTAATTTTGTCTTAGGCGTTCCTGGAGGATTACCAGCCACCGCTAAGAACCTACTCTTTCTACTCGATTTAATCCCTTCTAGTTCAACATGGACCGTTTCAGGGATTGGTCGACATCAGTTAAGCATGAATACACTAGGGATTCTACTCGGAGGACATGTACGTACGGGTTTTGAAGATAATATTTATTACAGTAAAGGGGTCCTTTCGGAAGGAAATACTCCTTTAGTAACCCGTTTGGTACACCTAGCTGAAACCCTCGACCGTTCAATAGCTACCCCTCTTGAAGCCCGTAAAATACTTGGAATCTAACTATAACCCCACTTGTAGGAGCTCTCACGATTGGATGATCATAGTTACAAAGCCTAATATAAGGAGACTTGCCATTAAAATAGCAAGTCTCCTTATATTAGGCTGTTTCTATCAAATCCCACATAAATCTTTAGACTCCATATGTTCCCAGCGATAGATCATCTTAACTCTTCGCTACTTCGACCCCCGCCCATTCTTCATAGCATTTAATAACAGAGCACATATCTTCATTGGCGTATCCTTTTAGTATTGCCATCTGTAACATTTCCTTCACGAGAGATAATACGGGCACCGGCACTTGTAATTGGGCAGCAATGTTCGTGGCTAAACCTAAGTCTTTATACATCAGAGCGGTCGCAAAGTTGGGGTGAAAATCTCGATTAAGGATCTTAGGCGCTTTGTTGTCTACCATACCGCTGCGCGCACCCCCACCACTGACCACTTTTATGAAAAGTTCAGGATCAATTCCAGCCTTGGTCGCCATGGTTATTGCTTCTGTCAAGGAAAGAAGATTGATTGCCGCCATGGTGTTGTTCGCTAATTTTGTATAGGAACCAGCTCCACTTTCTCCCATATAAAAAGCATTTTTACCCATGACTTCGAACATCGGAATACAATCTTCAAAAACTTCTCGTTTCCCACCGACCATAAAGGTAAGAATCCCTTCAATAGCTTGAGGCTCGCTCCCTGTGACAGGAGCATCCAAGACCTCAATTCCCAACTTCCCTAACTCTAGCGCTAACTTTATACTGGTATTCGGTGAAATTGTGCTACAGTCAATCACGATTTGTCCGGCTTTTGCTCCATTTACTATACCCTTCTCGCCAAAAACAACTTCCTCAACAGCAAGGTCTGCCGTTAGCATTGTGAAAATCACATCAGAGTTTTCAGCCACCTCGGCCGCAGAAATCGCCGACTTTCCACCTTGGCTTACAAACAGCTCTAGTTTTTCACGAGTCCGATTGAAGGCAATTACATCGTAGCCTGCTTTTAATAGGTGAGATGCCATTGGTAATCCCATTGTACCCAGTCCAATAAAACCAATTTTTTTCAAACTAAAAGCCTCCCTAAACTAATTTCACTCAGTAATTGACTTACTACCTAGCTCCGCTGAGCTTAAATGCCTTTCTTAATTCTGGAACAAGATTAGGTGGCTCTTTTCCTAAAAGTGTTGTGACGAGATTTTGAGCTGCAAGCATCGCCATATCAAATCGCGTCCTTGCTGTGGCAGACCCAATATGCGGTATGGTTATAACATTTTCCATGGTCAGTAGTGGATTATTGAGCTCAATAGGTTCCTTGTCATACACGTCTAGTCCCGCAGCACGGATTCTCCCTTCCTCGAGAACTCTAATGAGAGCCTTTTCGTCGACTGTCTCTCCGCGTGAAGCATTAATAAAAATTGCTGATCGTTTCATAAGGTTGAATTCCCGATCACCCATAATATTTGCAGTTTCAGGGGTAAGTGGCGTCATAAGGACTACAAAATCCGATTCCTGAAGCAACTGTTCCATAGAACAGTGCTCAACACCCACTCTTTCTTCCACCTCAACTTTAGGATTACGGTTACAATACAGAACACGCATTTTAAACCCAAATTTGGCTCTTTCTGCTATGCACTCCCCAATTCTACCCATTCCAATAATCCCGAGTGTCGCATGATGAACATCAGTACCAAACAATTCATTCCCAATAATCCCTCGCCATTGACCTGCCTTTACATAGCGATCCAGCTCGGTAATTCGACGGGCAGTCGCTAAGATCAAGCCTAGCACAAGATCTGCCACAGTGTCGTCTAAAACAGAGGGGGTATTTGTTCCAATGATTCCTCTCAGCTTCATGACATTCAAATCAAAATTGTTATAACCAACAGAGTTATTACTTACAACCCTTAGTTTTGGTGCAGCATCCAGTAATTCTTGATCGATACGCTCACCGTTAATCAAGAGCCCCTCCGAATTCCCTAAAACCTTTAGGAGTTCATTCCGAGGAATTAGCCCTGCCCCATTCCATTTTTCACAGTCACAATATTGAGCAACATAATCTTCGACTTCCCTAGGAACCTTCCTAGCAATAAAAACTTTAGGCCTCATCGCTTATTCCTCCGAATTCCCACTGTTTAATTCTATCGATAAACCTCCGCTTCCCGATTCGGGTCAACCTGCGACCAAAATGGGAGTCCCTCCACATCACCCGCTACGGATAGAGCATAGGCCCCTACCTGATTAGCTAGTTTTACGGCTACTGGCAAAAGGAAGCCTCGCAATAATCCCGATAATAAGCCTGCCGCAAAAGCATCACCTGCCCC
>JUEG02001157.1_pt1 | contig 14817 bp, 16 predicted proteins | sample 432341 | NCBI WGS metagenome assembly JUEG02 (sample SAMN02953476, study PRJNA257561) | rock porewater metagenome | biome: terrestrial; feature: Opalinus Clay rock; material: porewater; isolation source: Opalinus Clay rock BIC-A1 borehole | place: Switzerland: Mt Terri URL, St-Ursanne ...
GAGTTCCGGTCGGTGACCGGAACTCGCCCCGCCATGGGGGATATTGGTCTGGACATGACCAACGGGCGCCGCTAGTCTCGGGCTTGGTCTGGACCACAGCTGTGTTGAGCTCACTCACCCCGGGCTCGAGCGAAGCCGGGCCGCGCCGGCCGGGCCCGGGAATCCCCCACTCTTCTGGGAGCGAAGCATGCGCAAAAGGATCACCGCCACCCTGCTCGGCCTCGGCATCGCCGGTGCCTCCCTCGCCGCCGCCACCGGGAGTGCGCAGGGCCACGGCTACTCCGACTCGCCCATCAGCCGCCAGGCGCTCTGCGCCAACGGCACGGTGCAGAACTGCGGCGCCGTCCAGTGGGAGCCGCAGAGCGTCGAGGGCCCGAAGGGCTTCCCGGCCGCCGGACCCGCCGACGGCCGGATCTGTTCCGGCGGCAACAGCCGGTTCGCCCAACTCGACGACCCGCGGGCCGGCCAGTGGCCCGCCACTCCGGTCAGGGCCGGTCAGGGCTACACCTTCAGTTGGCGGCTGACCGCCCGGCACGCCACGACGGACTTCCGATACTACATCACCAAGGACGGCTACGACCCGAGCCGCGCGGTCACCCGCGCCGACCTGGAGAGCCGGCCGTTCATGACCGTTCCCTACGGTGGCCGGCAGCCCGACGCGACGGTGTCCCACCAGGGCACCATCCCGACCGGGAAGTCCGGCAGGCACCTGATCGTCGGCGTCTGGGAGATCGCCGACACCGGCAACGCCTTCTACGCCTGCTCCGACGTGCAGTTCCAGCCCGTACGGACGGCGCCGTTGCTCAATCGCTCATGGTGATCACCGGTTCGAGTCCGGTGACTCGGTTGGGTGATTGTCTCGCGCACCGGTTCAGGAATGCCAGGGACCGGCCGCACAGGATGCCGAGGTACCCGTCGGACATGACCGATGCCGGGCGGGCCGCGCTCAAGGACCTGCTCCGGCACCCACCCGACGCGACAGCCGGGCTATCGGTCTGGCCACCACCAGTCCGAACAACTGAGACGGCTCGCCGAAGAAACCGACGGGCCATCACGAAAGATCGAGGTGAGCGGCTGCCGCCGGCATGGCAAGCACCCCGAGAATCGCCTGTGGTGGGCGCAAGAAGCCGTGAGCAAAGGACAGAAGACGTGGTAATACCTGGGAAAGCGACTTTTCGGTCGCCGTCTCGGATATCGAGACACCGCGACCTCGCCGCGGCGGTGTCAGGAGCGCGCCGCGCGCTGGCCCACCGATCCCTGGTGGTCTCTGCCTAGCTCAACGGCGCTCATGTGTCGCGGTTGCAGAAGCGCGACTGCTCGTCACCCTCGTGGCGTTCCCGTCACTACGCGGGAGGCGCACCTGCACCGCAAGATGACGCGAGCGGATGCCGGCACGCGGCAACGGGCCTCTCCTCCGCCCTCCCGACACCTGCTTGTGGGAATTGGTGGATATGCCCGAAAACCGGGACGTGCGGTGCGCCGGAGGTTCACCCACGGCGCACCGCCACCGAATAGCGCTTACGCGTGCTCCCGATCCGCTGGCTCGTATGTCGGACGATCCGTCTCTCCTTCGACGATGTTCTTTTCGCGGGTCTCGGACCCGAATGCAAGGGCTACCAGAGTAAGCGCAGTGAGCACGGCCATGTAGGCGACGACAGCCCACCAGTGACCGGCCCACGCCAGGAGCGCCGTGGCCACCAAGGGAAGGAAACCACCCCAGGGTCGTGCCCACGATTGCGGCGATACCTGCCTTGCGGGCTTGGGCCCGCTGCGCATCGTTGCGAACGGAAACCGTACTCATTTCATTTCTCCTGTTGATCGGTCTGAGTTTCTCTCAGCGTCCGGCTGGGCGGCGCAGCACTGCGCCTTTCTGAATGGGACCGACGAGGGCGGCGTACTGGCCGAGCCAACCCCGCTCGTCCACGCTGTCTTCTGCCCGCACGGGTGCACCGTCTCGTGGTGGGTCGATGTCCAGGCGTCGGGCATCCAAGTCGATGCTGATCTGATCTCCCTCCTTGACGCCGGCCAAGGGACCGCCGTCGGCGGCTTCGGGCATGACCTGACCGACGACCAGGCCGTGGTTGAGCCCGGAGAGCTCACCGTCGGTCACGACGGCCACCCGGCCGCCTAGACCTGCGCCGTTAAGAAGCTGTTGTCTTTCCGTACTTGATCGCCGTGTTGCCGCTGGTCAGGCATAGTGTCGGGGTTTCCGTGGCAGGCAGAGCACGTCGTGTCGGTGTGGCTGTGGAGGTGCGGAATGCCGTCGGTGATTGGGCTGCTGGAGGAGCGGGAACGAGCTGCCGCTGAGCGGGTGGAAGTGCTGCGGGCGGAGGCGGACCGGGTGCTGGCCGCGTTGCGGGAAGCGGAACTCGACTGGGAGCGGTTCGTCGTCGCCCGGGAGACCGTGGTCGAGGTTCTCGCCGGTCCGGATGGCGTGGCGAAGGCTGACACGCCGGTGTTGGGGGATTCTGAACCGTCGCCGTCGCCGTCGCCGTCGCCGTCGGGTGCGGTGCCGGGGTCGGTGGTGCCCGCATGGTGTGAAGGGCTCGTGGTGGCGGTGCTGTCGCTGGAGTATCAGCGGATCATGGCGGTCCTGACCGCTGGGGAAGGGGCGCTGTCCTGCAAGGAACTCGCTGCCGGGCTCGGGGTGGAGCCGGTGGCGGCGAAGGTGGAGGGGGTGCGGTCGAAGGCGAACCGTCTGGTGCGGCAAGGCTGGCTGGTCAAGGAGCCCTCGGGCCGGTTCGCGCTCAGCGCCGGTGTGCGAGGCGCCGGGTCATGAGCATCGTCATCGACCACAGGATCATCGCCTCGCTGGAGTCGCACCGGCGCTCGAAGTCGCGGGACAGGCGCCGCGAGCGCAACAGCCACCCGAAACTTCTCTCCACCACCCACCGCCTCGGCAGCACCACAAACCCCTTCACGTCAGCACTGTGCTTGACGACGGTGACGATCAGCTGCAGCAACCGCCAGAGCCCAGGTGACCAGCACCCGGTGTAGCCGGAGTCGGCCCACAACTTCCTGATCGTGGGGAACCGTGTCCGCAGCGCGGGCAGCATGTCGGTGGCGGCCTGCCGGTCGGTGACATCGGCGGGGCCTTCCGTTGATCTTCTTGGCCCCGTCGTAGCCGCGACTGTCGGCCCCCACCACCGCGTCGGCCTTCACCGACTGAGTCGATCACCGCGGCTGTCGGCTCCGGATCGCGCCCGGCCGCCTCGCGCACTTTCCCCCGCAGCCGGTCGTGCAACTCTCCGATCAGCCCGCATCGGCGCCAGCGCCGCCAGAACGCGTAGACCCGGTCCCAAGCGGGGAAGTCGACCGGCAGGTTGCGCCACTTGATGCCGTTGTCGACAACGTAGAAGACCGCGTCCAACATCACGCGATGGCAGTAGCTCTCCGGCCTGCCACCACGGCCCTCTATCCAAGCCGGCACCGGCAGCAACGGCCGGATCTCCTGCCACTCGGCGTCCGTCAGGTCCGTGCCATAGGCCCGGACCCGGTCGGGCTGGTCGGCAGCGTTCCCGAACCTGTGAGCGAGACAATCGCACGCCCCGCCGGACGAGTTGAACCGGACAGCCTCGACCGCGTACAACGGTGACAACAGGGCTTCCTGGCGTGATCGGTGTCTCAGCAACTCCGAACTGCACCAGAGGCCCTGTCTTCATGCACGGCCACGGCAGAATCACCCGCCCCACCGTCCACTATCGATCACACCGCACTCAAGATCGATAGGACAACAGCTGCTCAACACACCCTCAACCAGCAACAGCTACATCGCAAGTTGACAGCGCCCACCCAGGTGCCGGCGGAGATCTCGACGAGATGATCAACCGCGAGACGCACCGCCGGTTCACCGGCGGCGCGCTTCTCGCGTGCCGACACCTTGACGAATTTCTCCTGTAAGGAGAATATGCCTCTGTAGAGCAGAGAACCTAGGAGGACGAGTGGCTGAGCACGCAGACCTGATCGAGGCTGTGCGGCAGGGCATGATCCCGGCGCACATCTACAACGACAGCGACGTCTTCAAGCTCGAGAAGGAGCGCCTGTTCGGGCGCAGCTGGATGTTCGTCGCCCATGAGTCCGAGGTGCCGGACACGGGTGACTACGTCGTACGCCGGGTTCTCGACGACTCCTTCATCATTGCCCGCGACAGCTCGGGTGAGGTGCGGGCGATGTTCAACATGTGCCTCCACCGCGGCATGCAGGTCTGCCGCGCCGAGATGGGCAACGCCTCGCACTTCCGGTGCCCCTACCACGGCTGGTCCTACCGCAACGACGGTCGCATCGTCGGCCTGCCGTTCCACAAGGAGGCCTACGGCGGCGAGGAGGGCTTCACCAAGAATGGGCAGACCCTGCTGCCCGCGCCGTCGCTGGGCATCTACAACGGCTTGATCTTCATCAGCCTCGACCCGGAGGCGCCGCCGCTGGAGGAGTTCCTCGGCGACTTCAAGTTCTACCTCGACTACTACACGCGGCAGAGCTCCAGCGGCCTCGAGGTGCGCGGCCCGCAGCGGTGGCGGATCAAGGCCAACTGGAAGATCGGCGCGGAGAACTTCGCCGGTGACATGTACCACACGCCCCAGACGCACACGAGCGTCGTGGAGATCGGCCTCTTCCGCGAGCCGAAGGCCGAGAAGCGCAAGGACGGCAACACCTACTGGGCGGGCAACGGCGGCGGCACGACGTACAAGCTGCCCCCGGGCACGCTCGAGGAGCGGCTCCGGTACGTCGGCTACCCCGACGAGATGATCGAGCGGATGAAGGAGACCTGGTCGCCCGAGCAGCTCGCGGTGATCGGCGACAACGGCTTCATGATCTCGGCCGCCTCGCTCTACCCGAACATGAGCTTTGTCCACAACTGGCCGAAGGTCGGGGACTCCGACGACGTGCTCCCGTTCATCTCGATCCGCCTGTGGCAGCCGATCAGCGAGAACGAGACCGAGGTGCTGTCCTGGTTTGCCGTCGACAAGGAGGCGCCGGAGGAGTTCAAGGCGCTGTCCTACAAGGCGTACCTGATGTGTTTCGGCAGCACCGGCATGTTCGAGCAGGACGACGTCGAGAACTGGGTGTCGCTGACCAACACCGCTGCCGGCTCGATGGCGCACCGGCTCCAGCTCAACGGCCGCATGGGCATGCTGCTCGACGGCTCGCCCGTTGTGCAGCCGCTGGGTCCGGACGAGTTCGCCGGCCCGGGCGTCGCCCATGTCGGCTACGGCGAGTACAACCAGCGTCACCTGCTCAACCGCTGGGCCGACATGCTCGAGGCCCCGATCGCCCGAGCCGCCAATGTCGCGGTCGGTTCGGCGTCCGTCAACTACGAGATCAAGGACGAGGAGGCCGCGAAGTGACCACGGCGTACCACCGCATCGACTCCGCGAGCTCGCCGCTGGGCGGGCACGCCCCGACCACCCAGCAGGTCGGCAAGAGCCTGCCGTTCGACGACCCGCGCCACTTCGAGGCCAGCCGGTGGCTGGTCGAGGAGGCCTACGTGCTCGACCGGCAGGACTACGGCACCTGGCTGGACCTGCTCGCGGAGGACGTCCACTACTACATGCCGGTCAAGGTCACCACGGCGCTGGGCAGTGGCTACGACACCGCCCCGGGCATGGCGCACTTCGACGAGAACAAGTACTCCCTGAGCCGCCGGGTCGCACGGTTCGCCACGGAGCACGCCTGGACCGAGGACCCGCCGTCGCGGATCCGGCACCACGTCTCGACGATCCGGACCTTCGCCACCGACAAGGACGACGAGATCGTGGTCGAGTCGGCCCTGCTGCTCTTCCGCAGCCGCGGCGATGTGCGTGAGCCGTCGCTGATCTCGGCCGGCCGGGAGGACCTGCTGCGTCGCACGCCGGACGGCTGGGTGCTCGCCCGCCGCCACATCAACGTCGACGAGTCCGTGCTGCGGACCCAGAACCTGGCGATCTTCCTATGACACTCCAGTGGGAAGGTGAGGAGCAGGACCGCCAGGCGGCGATCGCCCTGGCTGCGCAGCGTGCGGAGTTCCTCTCGCACGCCGTCGGTGAGCCGGTCCTGATCGCGAACGAGTTCTCCGAGGTCCGCGTCCAGCGGGTCGAGACCCGCAACGGATCCCGGCTGATGATCGAGTCGCCGAAGACGGGCCAGTGGATCAGCCTCGACCCGCTGGAGCTGGAGTCGCTGACCTGGCAGAGCACGGCGACCTTCTCGGCCATGATCGGCCACCCCTTCGGCCCCCTGCTGCCGGGGGAGCCGAAGTGACCGGGTGGCTGGAGGGCAGCCGGGCGCTGGTCGTCGGCGCCGGCTCCGGCATCGGCCGGGCCGTCGTCGACGCGTACCTCGCCGAGGGTGCTTCCGTGGCGGTGCTGGAGAAGGACGCCGATAAGTCCAAGGCGCTGGCCGAGGCCCGCCCCGAGGTGCCGGTCACGGTGGGCGACGCCACAACGCGCGAGGCCAACGAGCAAGCGGTCGCCGCGGCCGTCGATGCCTTCGGTGGCCTCGACATCCTGGTCAACTGCGTCGGCATCTTTGACTTCTACCAGGGCGTGGGCGACCTCGACGCCGACCGGATCGACGACGGGTTCGCCGAGATGTTCTCGGTCAACGTGAAGTCCCACCTCCACTCGGTGAAGGCGGCGCTCCCGGCCCTGCAGGAGTCGGAGCGGGCGTCGATCATCCTCTGCGAGTCGACCTCGGCCTACTACCCCGGGCGAGGAGGCGTGCTGTACGTCGCCTCCAAGTTCGCGGTACGCGGCATGGTCACCTCGCTCGCCCACGAGCTCGCGCCCAAGGTCCGGGTCAACGGCGTCGCGCCCGGCGGGACGCTCAACACGGATCTGCGCGGGCTCGACAGCCTCGGGCTCAAGCAAAAGCGTCTGGACGACACCCCCGGACGCGAGGCGGAGCTGGCCGCACGGGTGCCCCTGCAGGTCGCGCTGAGCGGCGAGGACCACGCATGGAGCTTTGTCTTCCTTGCCTCGGAGCGGTCCCGAGGCATCACCGGTGACGTCGTCCACCCCGACGGCGGCATCGCGGTCAAGCGCTAGAACACACGAGAAGGAGCTGGGCAATGGCTGTGGTAGAAGCTGACCTGGAGGCGTGCCAGGGCTACGCGAACTGCGTGCTCGCCGCTGACGACTACTTCGACCTCGATGACAACGGCGTCGTCGTCATGCTGAAGATCGAGGTGCCCGAGTCCGAGCGGACGCGGGTCGAGGAGGCGGCGCGCAGCTGCCCCGTCAAAGCGCTGCTGGTGGTCGACGAATGAGCACCACGGTCATCGTCGGCGGTTCGATCGGCGGCGTACGCACCGCGCAGGCACTGCGCTCGGAGGGCTTCGACGGCGAGCTCGTCCTCGTCGACGAGCAGGCCGAGCTGCCCTATGACAAGCCGCCGCTGTCGAAGGGCATGCTGACGGGTACGTCGACCGCGGACTCGATCCGGCTGCTCACCGCCGAGCAGGCCCAGGAGCTTCGGATTCAGCTGGTACTCGGCCGGCGCGCCGCCCGCCTCGACGTGGCCGGGAAGGCCGTCGAGCTCGAGGACGGTGAGCGGCTCACCTACGACAACCTGGTGATCGCGACCGGTGCCGCCGCCCGGCCGTCGCCGTGGGGTGCGCGGCCCGGCATTCACGTCGTACGCTCCCTGGCCGACGCCGAGGCACTCCGTGAGGGCCTGCTCCGCAGCGGCCACGTGGTGGTCGTCGGTGGCGGGTTCATCGGTGCCGAGGTCGCTGCCTCGGCGCGGACGCTGGGCATCGAGGTCACCATGGTCGACCCGCTCCCGACGATGATGAGCCGGTCCATGTCGACCGAGGTCGGTGCGGTGTTCGCCGACTTCCACCGGCGCCGCGGCGTCGAGTGCCGTTTCGGCGTGGGTGTCGATACGATCACGGGGGAGCGGGGTGATTTCGTCGTCGGGCTCACCGACGGAACCGAGCTGCCCGCCGCGTCCGTCGTCGTCGGTATCGGTGCCGTCCCCAACGACGACTGGCTTAAGTCGTCCGGGCTGTTCATCGAGAATGGCGTCGTGTGCGACGAGTTCTGCCGCGCGGTCGACGCGCCGCAGGTGTACGCCGTCGGGGACATCGCCCGCTGGTTGGACCCCGCCCGAGGGGAGCTGGTCCGGCTCGAGCACTGGACCAACGCGGTCGACCAGGCCGTCTGTGTCGCCCACAACATCACCCACCCCGACGAGCTGCGCAGCTACTCGCCGGTCGAGTATGTCTGGAGCGACCAGCACGACTGGAAGCTCCAGCTGGTCGGTCGGCCGCATGCCACCGACGACACGGTGCTGGTTGGTGACCCGGCCGAGGACCGGTTCGCGGTGCTCCAGCGTGGGGTCGGCGGCAGCTTCGCCGGCGCGGTGGTGGTGAACTGGCCCAAGGCGCTGGTGACCTGCCGCAAGGCGCTGGCCGACGGTGCCGACCTGGAAGCCGTGCAGGCAGCGCTCACCGCGGCCCGACCGATTGCGAGGACGCCATGAGTGAGATCGCCCCCCTGCGCGAACAGATCTCCGCGGCCTGCCGGGTGCTCGCCGCGCGCGGTCTGGCCGACGGCATCCTCGGTCACATCAGCCTCCGCGTCGACACCGACCGGATCCTGGTCCGTTGCCGCGGGCCGCGCGAGCGCGGGCTCGCCTGGACCGAGCCCGCCGACATCCGGCTGGTCCGTCTCGACGGCAGCCCAGGCACGCCCGGTGAGCTCGACGGCGGCTACAGCGTGCCCAATGAGCTGCCGCTTCACGCCGAGGTGCTGCGCGCCCGGCCCGACGACCAGGCCGTCGTGCACGCTCATCCACCCCGCGTGGTCGCCGCAGACCTCGCTGGGATCGAGGTGCGCCCGATCCTCGGTGCTTTCGACATCCCCGGCCTGCGCCTGGCCCAGGGCGGTGTGCCGGTCTACCCGCGCGGCGTACTCGTCCGCTCCACCGACCTCGCCCTGGAGATGGTCGAGGCGATGGTTGGCCGGCCGGTGGTCGTCCTCCGTGCGCACGGCTTGACCAGTGCGGGCGCGAGCGTCGAGCAGGCCGTGCTTCAGGCGATCAGCGTGAACACGATCTGCGACCTGGCGCTGACCGTCGCCGACGCGGGCGGCGCCCTGGTCGACCTGCCCGAGCGGGACATCGCCGAGCTGCCCGATCTCGGTGTAGCGTTCAACAACGCGACCGCCTGGCGCCACGAGCTGGCGCGAATCGAAGCGTGAGCGCGCGAGACCGACCGAGTCGCTGAGGGGATGGATAAGCGTTGGATAGGGTGACCGGCAAGGATCGGAGTGTGTCGCGGAGCACGACGCCACCAGGCAGTGTCCCACCTTCATATCCGATCGAGTCCCTCGACAACGCCCTGCGGCTGCTGCTGCTGTTCGAGGACGAGCGACAGATCCGCCTGACTGAGGCGAGCAACTACCTCGGGGTTGCCTCCTCGACCGCGCACCGGCTCCTGGCGACGCTGCAATACCGCGGCTTCGTGCGGCAGAACCCGGCGACCCGTGCCTACGAGCCCGGACCGGCGCTCAGCTCGATCGCGATGGCGATCATGGTCCGCTTCGAGGTCCGCACCGCCGCGCGGCCCTATCTGGAGCGGCTGCATCGTGAGTTCGCCGAGACTGTCCACCTTGGCCGACTGGACGGGCAGAACGTCACCTTCGTCGACTCGATCGAGGGGGCGCGCGCGGTCCGCGTGGTCTCCCGCGCCGGCCGGTCGCTCCCGGCCCACGCCACCTCCAGTGGCAAGGCCATGCTCAGCACGATGGACGAGGAGTCGCTGCGGGCGCTCTATCCCGACGACGAGCTGCCCGGGCTGACGGCGAACACGCTGACCACTTGGCGTGCGCTCGAGGCCGAGGTGGCGACCGTGCGCACGCGGGGCTACGCCACCAGCGACGAGGAGAGCGAGGAGGGTGTGGTGTCGATCGCCGCGCCGGTCGTCAGCACCAGTGGTCAAGTCTTCGCGATCAACATCTCGGTCCCCAAGCACCGCATGACCAAGACGCTGCGCAAGGAGATCGTTGTCAGCATCATGGCCACGGCCGAGGAGCTCAGTGCGGTCCTCCTGTGAGCCAGCCGCCTCAACCGGCGTGCCGGCGTGAGAGCGCCCGACTCACGGCCGTGAACACGCGCCCGACCGCCGGCGCGGTGACCAAAACGACGACGGGCACGAGGAGAAGCGTGGTCAGCAGTGTGCGGACCGCCACCGGCCACGGGTGCTCGCCGCGGTCCAGGGCCAAGTTGAGGAGCAGGATCGGCGGGTGGAGTGCCACCCAGACGACCGCGACCGCGCGCAGTCGGCTGTCCCGGTGCGGCGCGGTGCCCCAGGAGACGTCGCTGAGCACCTCCAGCGGCACCGGCTCCGGGGTGCCCTCCGTGATGGCCTCACCAGCCAGGAGCACCCGCGCGCGCTCGGGGCTGGCCTCCCATGCAGCCAGGTCCGCGGCCGTCGCGAACCGGACGCCGATCGCAACGTGCACGCCCGCTTCCTCCGTGCGCAGCGGGACGATCGTGTGGCCGCGATGGCCGGGGAACCGCTCCGCGGTCGCGCACAGGTCACGAGCCCAGTCGTCGAGCTCGCCGAGCCGCTCGGGCGTCGTACGCCGCACCATCGCCATGGTCGCAGGGACTTCCACTGCCACCCCTTCCCATAGTTCTCTGCCTAGAAGAATACGCATCTATTTTCCAGAAGCGACCCTTGACGCAGTCTTCTCTGTATGACAGAACGGTCCTCTGCTGCTCATGTCGTGAGGAGAGTCTCATGTCCACCAAGTCCGCGGCCCGCAAGCGCCGCCTGTCATTGATGACCGCCGGCCTGGCCATGGCCGTTACCCTGAGCGCCTGCACAAGCCTGCCCGGCAAGCGTGCTTCCGGCTCCGAGGGCGACGGCTACCGCTTCGCCGGCGTCTTCTGTGTCTGCTTCTCCAACGCCTACGTCGCCTGGAAGGAGGGATTCTTCGAGGAGGAGGGCGTCAAGGTCGACGACTTCGTCATGACCGCCGGTGGCTCCGACACGTTCGCGGCCCTGGCCGGTGGCGACGCCGACTTCGGCCTCAGCGGACTCGACGCGATCACGCGCGGCATCGAGACCGGCATCGACGTGCGGGGTGTCGCCACGGTCTCGCCGGAGTTCTACTCGCTCGCGGTGGACGCCGACGAGGCCGACGGCGTCCAGAGCGTGGCCGACCTCAAGGGCAAGAGGATCTCGGTCAGCAAGGTCGGCTCGGCGTCGTGGGCGTTTCTCAAGCTGCTGCTGGAGAAGGAGGGCATGACCGAGAAGGACGTCGAGATCGTTCCGCTCGGCAGCATCAATACCACGATGACCGGTCTCAAGTCCGGCAAAGTCGACGCGGCCGTCATCTGGGAGCCCGGTACGGCGCAGGGCGTCGCCGATGGCTCCGCCAAGGTCGTCGCCAGCGCGCTCGACCCCGCCGACCACCAGGCGATCTACGGCTCGAAGAGCAGCATCTCGATGACCCTCGGCGTCACGCAGAACTTCATCGACGAAAACCCCGCCGTTGTCGAGGGTGCCGTCCGTGCCCTCGACAAGGCCAACAAGTGGATGCACCAGCACACCGCCGCCGAGATCGCCGATGTGATCGCGCCGTTCGCCAAGGGCCTGGACCACGATATCCTCGTCGCCGCCGTCGAGGCGACCATGGACACGATGCCCAAAACGGTCGCGGTCTCCGAGAAGGCCTACACCGCCAGCGCCGAGCGTCTCAAGGGCGCCGAGATCATCAAGAGCGTTCCCGCGGTCGACACGGTCTTCGACTGCAAGGTTGGAGAGTGCGTCAAATGAGCGCCACAGCCAACACGTCAGGTGTCGCCCCGGGCACGAGCTCGGCACGCGTGCCTGCCGAGCTCAGCCTGCGCGGGCTGACCGTCTCCTTCGGGGACAACCTGATCGTCAAGGACCTCTCGCTGGATATCGCCAAGGGCGAGTTCGTGACGATGGTCGGACCCAGCGGTTGCGGCAAGTCGACCACGCTCAACGCGGTCGCCGGCTTGCTCGGCTCGGTCCCCGGTAGCCGGGTCAGCGGCACGGCCGCGATCGGCGACGCCGTACGCCTGGCCTACGCTTTCCAGCGCGACGCGCTGCTGCCCTGGGCCACGGCTCAGCACAACGTCGAGGTCGGCGCCGAGCTGGCCGGAATGTCGCGCAGCGAGCGGCCCGCACGGGCCAAGGAGCTCCTCAACCACGTGGGCCTCTTCGGCATCGAGGACCGCTACCCGCACCAGCTCTCCGGCGGCATGCGGCAGCGGGTCTCGCTGGCCCGTGCGCTGGCCTACGAGCCCGACCTCTTCCTGCTCGACGAGCCGTTCGGCGCGCTCGACGCGTTCACCCGGATGGACCTGCAGAACAAGCTGCTCGAGCTGTGGGCCGAGACGCAGATGACGATGGTGCTGGTGACCCACGACCTCGCCGAGGCGCTCGTGCTCGGCACCAAGGTCGTCGTCCTCAGTGCCCACCCCGGCCAGGTGCACCAGATCGTCGACAACACCGAGTGGGGTGTCGAGCGCAAGGCCGAGGAGCTGCGGACCCGGCCGGAGTTCCTGGAGAAGTACCGCGTCCTGTTCGACACCCTCGTCCAGCTCAGCGAGAGCTCTCGCAAGGAGGTCCAGGCATGAAGGTCATGTCCATCCGCATCGGGATGATCGTCGGCTTCGTCGCTCTCTGGCAGCTCGCCTCGGGCCGGATCATCGACGACTACTTCGTGTCGAGCCCGAGCGCGATCCTCGCCGACCTGCGTGCCGGCTTCAGTGACGGGCAGTTGCTCTCCGACATCGCGACGACGATGTACGAGGCCGGACTCGGCCTGACGTTCGGCATGGTTTCGGGCATCGTGGTCGGCCTCGTCTTCGCCTTCATGCCCCTGGTCGACAAGGTGATGGAGCCGATCGTCGGCGCACTCAACGCGGTGCCGCGTCCGGCGCTCGCGCCGCTGTTCGTGCTGTGGTTCGGCCTCGGCATGACGTCGAAAGTGCTGGTCGCCTGGTCACTCGTCTTCTTCGTCGCCTTCTACAACGCCTACCAGGGCGTGAAGTCGATCGACCAGGACGTCGTCAACTCAGTCCGGGTGATGAAGGCCGACCGCCTCCAGATGCTGAAGATCGTGGTGCTGCCCGCGGTGTTCACGTGGGTGTTCGCCGCCTTCAAGCTCAGCGTCGGCTACGCACTGGTCGGCGCGATCATCGGCGAGTTCGTCGGAGCGACCTCCGGTCTGGGCTATCAGCTGGTGCAGGCCCAGGGTCTGCTCAACACCGACCGGGTCTTCTCGATCGTCATCCTCACAGGCATCGTCGCGACGATCATCCTCTTCGTCGCCGGCCGACTGGAGAAGGCTCTGGTCAAGTGGCGCCCGCAGGCGACCATGGGCTGATTCCGTCTCCGGTGCGCCAAGGTCGGTTGCCGACCCCGGCACACCAGCCATTTCCGTATCGAACGCCCTCAGATCGGCTCAACAGAGCGGGTTTCTCAACTTTGTCGGCCCGACAGGTCCTGGCTCAGGCGGTCGACCAACCCGTGGGCCCGGACGGCGCATCCACCGGTGACGACCAGCGGGTAGAGGGTGCCGATGCCGAGGATGTCGACCAGGAACCGCCGGTGGAGCTCACTGAGGCTCACACCGCGGTAGACGCCCGGTCGGCGAGCAAGGCGAAGGCGTCCCCCCACACGCAGCGAATGTGCCAGCTGACCACGGGTGGAGCACGGGCCGCACTGTCAACTTGGTGTAGCTATCGCTGGTTGAGGGTGTGCGGGGTGTGTTGTGGCGGGGTGCCGGGCCTGGGTCAGGCCGTGGTGGGCAGACCGGTAGTGGCGTGTCCGGGGTGGTGTCCTCTTCGTTGCGGTTTCTGGCTGACCGGCCGGGTTGACCGGGTGTGGAGAGGGATGCGGATGGGATGTGAGGAGGTCCAACGGCCGCTGGAGAAACGGACCATGGCATGCCGGGGTGAGGTGTGGAACGGCTGCGTGCGGAGGCGGAGCGGATCGCCGAGCTGTCGATGACGGCTGACACCTCGACTTTCTGACCGATCGTCACAGAGGTCGCCCACACGGGTGGTCGAGTGCCACCGGTCTTGTGGGGAGGCGTACAGCAGAGAAGCATCGGCGGTGCTTACCGCCGCCTCCCGAAGGAAGAGGCCCGCCGATGCTTGCGGAGCCGACCGTACTCGCTTCGCTGCTCGCCGTCTTGGAGTCGCTGTCGGCCAGCTGCTGCCTGCGCACCTGACGCTCGGTGGGCGGGCGGTCGCGCCCCCGGCCGGTCGGACGTCGACGAGCCATTGCGCCTGGCCCGCGACACCCAGCTGTGCAGCGCGCCCGGATGCACGCCGAGCTCCTCGGCCCCTCCGGAATCGGCTTCCCGGTCTCCGTCACGATCCGTACCGCCCCCTCGCGGAACTCAGTGTCATACACACGCTTCCTGGACGTATGACCCTCAACTATCCCTGAGTCACGGTACTTCTTACGCACGCCACGGGCCGACCAGCAGTCGTCACACCAGTCTGACATGCAACTTCGCAGCACCACCTGCACTTTGAGATCGATGCCGGGAAGACGCACGTCGACCTTTCTTGTCGGCATCGACTTTGAGCTCTCGCCTCGTGGCGGACCAGCCCGGCCACAGTCGGCCGTCGATGACGCAGGACGTCTACATGTCGGCGCTCTGTCGGCTCCCAAGCGGCGCTGGCACTCGGGTCCGCGTTAAGGGATTTGGTGATAGGTGGCGAAAAGGGTGGCAGAAGTGTGGGCAAAGAAGAAGGTCAGCAGCTGTGGAGGGCTGCTGACCTGGGATTTTGTGCGCCGCCAGGGACTCGAACCCCGGACCCGCTGATTAAGAGTCAGCTGCTCTA
>JUEG02000209.1_pt1 | contig 14777 bp, 15 predicted proteins | sample 432341 | NCBI WGS metagenome assembly JUEG02 (sample SAMN02953476, study PRJNA257561) | rock porewater metagenome | biome: terrestrial; feature: Opalinus Clay rock; material: porewater; isolation source: Opalinus Clay rock BIC-A1 borehole | place: Switzerland: Mt Terri URL, St-Ursanne ...
GGGACGGTTGGAAATCAAGCGATGTTTCTCGCCTTGGAAGATACAGTGGATAAACGGGTAGTTGTGGAGAGGAGTTCCCATCGTTCCGTTATGTCGGCATTGGTCTTAAGTGGATTAAAACCGGAATATTTGATGCCTATAGTTCACCCGGAGTTTAAACTTCCCTTAGGATTTGAGGTTGAGAAACAACGGATCCAGTGGCAGGAGGTAGGTGCCTGCCATGTCACATATCCCAGTTATTATGGGACAGGGTTTGATTTAAACAGCTTAATGGAGGAAAGAACTCGTTTAGGGTTTAAGACACCGATTCTTGTCGATCAAGCACACGGCTCTCACTATCTTGGACCATTATTTCCTCCGAGTGCTTTAGAGCTCGGTGCAGACCTTGTCTTACATAGTTCTCATAAAACGTTAAGTGCCTTGACTCAGTCAGCCATGCTTCATGTTCAAGGGCAGAGGATCTCTCGCACTCGCTTAAGGCAAAGTCTGGAACTGCTGCAATCTTCAAGCCCGAGTTATTTGCTTCTGGCTTCGTTAGAACGCGCCAGTGAGTTTGCTTTGGATTCTGGTCGGTGGGAATGTCTTCGGGAAGAAGTCGAAGCGTTACATCGTAAAGTGGGGATGAGCTTTCGTATTCTCTCACAAAAGGATATTGGAACGTATGGTATTCATACAGTAGATTGGTCAAAAATTCTTATTAATACGTCCTCATTAGGTGTTTCAGCCCCTCGCTGTGTGGAATATCTTAGGCAAAGTTATGGTATTGAGCCTGAGTTATGGGATGAGGAGAACATCCTATTTATGCTAGGAATTGGAAACACTCCGGAGGACGTTCAAAGGCTAACGAAGGGGTTAACGAGTTTAGCGAGTTTTGTCCACTCTCTTGGCTTTGTGGAAAAACACAAAGGGGGAAACGAGCAGTTTACAACTCCGCCGTTGCCTCATCAAAGGCTTTCCCCACGAGATGCTTTTTTTGCCCATAAACGCCAAATCCCTCTTAAGGAGAGTTTAGGTCATATTGTCGGAGAAACGATCTCTCCTTATCCACCTGGAATTCCAGTCGTTGTGATGGGCGAACAAATGACCTCCGAAGTTCTGGGTATGTTACTCATTGCTGAAGAGGGACGTTGGCAAGGCTGGGACGGCTTTGAAAGCCAAACAATTTGGATTGTCGAGGAGTGATAAGGGATGAAGATGGTGATCGCGATAGTTCAGGATAAGGATGTCAGTAAACTTCTACTAGATGTGACAAGAGAAGGATTGCGTGCAACGCGTTTAGCAAGTTCAGGTGGGTTTCTGCGTTCAGGTAATACGACGTTGCTCTTTGGTGTTGAAGAGTCTCAGGTAGATACCCTCTTAGCTACGATTCGCGAGACATGTCATCTACGTGAAGAGCTGTTGACGCCGACTCAGACAATTATGGGGCCGGTAAACGCTCATATTCCCTATCCGATAGAGGTTCCGGTGGGTGGGGCCACAGTATTTGTTATAGATGTTGAACAGTTTATAAAGGTGTGATGGATAGTTGAATCTACAGTTAACACTTTTGGAAAAAGCAGCACGCGAAAACCGCTTGGCACATTTCTTACTCTTTCATGGAGGAAGTGCACAGCATCAGAGGGAGGTGGCTCTCCGGTTAGCGCAGACCTTAAACTGTAGTCAGCTTTCGCAGGAGGGACCTTGCCAAGAATGCGCTGCCTGTCATAAAATCACCAGTGGAAATCATCCAGATGTTTCATGGATGAAACCGCTTAAGACATCCATTGGGATCGAGCAGGTTCTCGCATGGCAACAAAAGCTATATCTTAAGCATTACGAGGGGTCTTATAAAGTTTCTGTCATTGAGCAGGCGGATTTAGTGACGTTACCGGCAGCGAATGCACTGTTAAAGGTTATTGAAGAACCGCCGGAGCGGACAATTATTATATTATGTGCCCAAAATGCGGAAGGAATTTTACCCACGATACAGAGTCGTGCACAGCAAATTTATTTCCCCAATCTTTCCGAAGAAGCTTGGCGAACAGGATTGGGAGAGGTGGACCAGCATGAAGCGATTCAAGCATTTCGGTTAAGTGGAAAAAACCAGAACCTGGCAACAGCAATTCTTGAACATGGTGTACAAATCCTGCAAGAATGGGTCGAAAAATTTTGGATCGCGGTAGAAGACAGAGATTTTCTTAAACTTTTTTCTCTCTTCCCGGTCGATAAGAATCAAGCGGTTCTTTATTTGCATGTTATGGCGGTACAGACGCAAGAAGGGATTCAAAAAGGTACAAGATATCCTTTTGAGCTTTTGGCAATCGGACAAGCTACTGATGTATTAAGACAACAAGTCAATCCTAGACTTGTATTTGAAGTGTTAGCTTTAGAATTATTCCAACAAGGAGGGGCTCTCTGTGATTGAGGTTGTAGGCGTTCGCTTTAAACACGCTGGTAAAATATACTATTTCTCCCCGGGAGACCTTCAGCTTGCTGCATCTGATAAGGTGATTGTTGAAACAGCAAGGGGTGTTGAATTTGGTGAGTTGGTTATCCCCTCTCGTCATGTTACAGATGAAGAAGTAATTCTGCCTTTAAAACAAGTCATGCGTAAGGCAACCGCGGCGGATGAACAGTTTGTGGAGCAGAATAAAGCGAAAGAAAAAGATGCTTTTCAAATATGCTTAAAGAAGATTTCAGAGCATAAATTACCGATGAAATTAGTTGATGTTGAGTATACATTTGACGGCAATAAGATTATTTTTTCTTTTACGGCTGAGGGAAGAGTAGATTTCAGAGAATTGGTAAAGGACTTAGCCGCTATATTTAGGACTCGTATTGAGCTACGCCAAATAGGAGTGCGCGACGAGGCTAAAATGCTCGGTGGGGTCGGGTCTTGCGGACGAATCCTCTGTTGTACTTCCTTCTTAGGAGACTTCGAGCCAGTTTCAATCCGAATGGCAAAGGATCAAAAACTCTCTCTTAATCCAACCAAAATTTCCGGAATTTGTGGCCGTCTCATGTGCTGCCTTAAGTATGAAAATGGTTGTTATAAATCTGATGATAAAGAGCATTGTTGTCGACGCAACGCTCAAGCAGGGGAAAAGATGATTGAGGCTTCGGATGAACAAAACCCTCGTGCAGACAGTGCTTTCTCTTCTAAACCCGACGGGAGACCTCAACGTAATAGTAGGAAAGGGGAAAAGCCCAGAGGGAAGAGTGAGCGAGTATGAGTCAGTTGACCCAAGCCCTTACAGAAGTGGAAGAAAAATTACGTTCCCTTCTTGAAGAGGTTAACCGTCTAAAACCTTATGTTCAAGCTTTGGAGGAAGAGAATATAAAGTTAAAACGGGAATGGACCCTTCCTGAAAAGGAAACAGAACGGGTTATTGCTAATGCTGAACACATTCAAGGAGTCGCCCATGATAATCTTGTGCGATTGTATCAAGAAGGCTTTCATGTCTGCCACCTTCACTTTGGGCAACCGTTAGAAGGGGATTGCCTGTTTTGCATGGGCTTTTTGAGGAAAGATTAATTAAACCAAGCAAGGAGTTATAAGGGTATGGTGGCTAAAGGTACGTTGTATGTATGTGCGACCCCGATTGGAAATTTGGGAGATATCACCCTGCGGGTTTTAGATACGTTGCGAGAAGTAGATCTAATCGCCGCTGAGGATACGCGTCATTCTCGCAAGCTTTTACAACATTTCCAGATTACGACACACATGACTAGTTATCACGAGCATAATGAAAAGAAGAAATCTTTAGAACTGTTGGAGAAACTTAAGTCGGGTCAAACGATTGCGCTCATTTCTGATGCAGGCTTGCCAGGAATTTCCGATCCAGGATGTGAAATAATACGTCTTTGTTATGCGGAAGATATTCCAGTCGATGTCTTACCCGGACCTAATGCAGCACTCACAGCTTTAGTGTTATCTGGAATGCCGACAGACCATTTCGCTTTTCACGGGTTTTTGCCTGCCACAATAGGTGCCAGAAAAAAGAATCTTGAGCAGCTGGTAAATCTCCCTCAGACTCAGATTTTTTATGAGGCCCCTCATCGGTTGGTAGCGACTTTACAAGGAATCTCAGACTGCTTTGGGGAACGTGATGTGGCAGTCGTACGTGAGTTAACAAAATTGCATCAGCAGGTGCACAAGGGTACCGGCTTAGAATTAAAAACTTCATTTGAGCTGACAGCACCCCGAGGGGAGTGCTGTATCATTATTGCACCCTACATCCCAGTTAAACCTGTCGGAGGCCCAGAACAGTGGTGCCAAGAAGTCGACGAAGGAATTAGCCGTGGGTTGAGTAAAAAAGATGCCATGAAAGAAGTGGCGAAGCGTTATGAGGTGCGAAAGTCTGAGGTTTATAAGGCGCTTCTGGACGAAGAGTCCCAACATTAACAAAGGGCTGTGGTTGGGGACCAGAAGCCACTGCTAGACCTGTAGGAATAGAGCGGATATTTTTGAGGATATGAAAAAGAAGGCCTTAAGGCCTTCCAAGTTAAATTAACAAAGTTAATTCAGGGTTTTCGTCTATGTAATTAGGGTTGAATATTAGACAGCTTTTGAAACAGTGCTCCCAGACACGGTTTCACCCATGGCAACTGCACATTCACGACAGACGTTCTTGCCGTGGAAAAGTTGGTTATCACTTGCATTACCACAAAAGACACAAGCAGGCTCATACTTCTTAAGAATAATCTTTTCTTGATCTACGTAAATTTCCAAGGCGTCTTTTTCGTCAATACCTAAAGTACGGCGAAGCTCAATCGGTAAAACGATACGACCAAGTTCATCTACTTTTCTCACGATTCCAGTTGATTTCATCATTAAATTTTCAACTCCTCTTTACAACTACAGCATTCGACAAGAAACTACAGACTTATGATACCAATCGTTCCATTTAAAGTCAACCCATTTTTTTTTATTTGTCATTTTATTTAACAAACTTTATAATAAAGATTACTCGTTCATATAAAATTTTAATTGTGGGTATACTTGACTAATATGAGTTCTGATACTAGATATTCAAAGATAATTGAGATGGAGGACGTTTTGGTGAAATATTATATTACAACTCCGATTTTCTATCCAAACTCAAGCCCGCATATTGGTACGGCCTATACTACGGTTGCGGCTGACGCGCTCGCCCGTTATCATAGATTACTAGGGGATGATGTTTACTTCTTAACGGGTACAGATGAAAACGCGCAGAAAATTGTTCGCACTGCGGAAGCCAATCAAATTGACCCTAGAACTTATGTAGACGGCGTTGTAAAACGCTTTAAGGATTTGTGGCTTGCCTTAGATATTTCTTATGATGACTTTATTCGTACTACAGAGGTGCGTCATCAAAAAGTTGTTCAACAAATTTTCACAAAACTTTATGAACAAGGGGATATCTACAAGTCGGAGTATTCAGGTTGGTATTGTACGCCTTGTGAAACGTTTTGGATGGAAAATAAGTTAGTTGAAGGTAAATGCCCTAATTCGGATTGTGGTCGAGACGTTGAGCTACTTAAGGAAGAGAGTTATTTCTTTAGACTTTCAAAATATCAAACGGTATTACTTAAATACATTGAAGAGCATCCAGAATTTATCCAACCAGTTTCTCGTCGCAACGAAATGCTACGCTTCATTGAAGGTGGTTTAGAAGATCTCTGCGTTTCGCGTACCACGTTTCAGTGGGGAATCAAAGTACCCTTTGATCCAAAACATGTTGTGTATGTATGGTTGGATGCTCTTATTAATTACATATCAGCGCTTGGTTACCCAGATGGGGAAAATTATAAACGCTATTGGCCTGCCGATGTACATATAATGGGTAAAGATATTGTGCGTTTTCATGCAGTGATATGGCCTATTATTCTTATCGCCTTAGACCTGCCTCTACCCAAAGTAGTTTATGGGCATGGCTGGTATCTGACCAAAGATGGAGGGAAAATTTCCAAGTCCCGAGGAAATGTACAAGATTCCTTTGAGTTGATCCAAAGATATGGCTCAGATGCCATCCGCTATTTCTTATTGCGGGAAATGCAAGTGGGAACAGATGGTACATATTCTGAAGATAATGTGGTTGAACGCCTAAACAGTGATTTGGCCAATGATTTTGGAAATTTTGTATCTCGGAGTTTAGCAATGGTTGTTAAGTACCGAGATGGAATTGTTCCTCGTCCAGGTCAAGAAGGCTCACAGGAGCTAGAATTGAAAGAGTTAAGTCGTGAAGTTAAAACTAATGTCGAAAAAAGGCTTGAAATTCTCGACCCAGCAGGTGCCCTTGAAGAAATTTGGCGCTTTGTAGCACGGTGTAATAAATATGTCGATGAAACTGCCCCGTGGGCCCTTGCCAAGCAAGAGGAACAGCGGGATCGCTTAGATACTGTTCTGTATACATTTATGGAATGTATACGTATTATGGCTGTTTTAACGGCCCCTTTTATGCCAGGATTACCGCCAAAAATTGGAGCGCTCTTGGGTCTTGATGAAGGGTTCATTCGCTGGGAAGAAGCAGATCAATGGGGCGTTCTAAAACATGGAATAAAAGTACAAAAGGGAGAACAACTTTTCCCGAGAATTGATATTTCGCAATATACTATTGCTGAGGAGACGAAAACAGCAGTTGCGCAAAGTCAAAACCAGGATCAAAGCATAAATCAAGCCCCAGCTCAAAGCGAAGCACTTGAAGCTGTTCCATCGTTTGAATTTGAGCCTATTAAAGAAGAGATAAGTATAGAGGATTTTTCAAAGTTGGATTTACGTGTCTGCAAAGTTCTTAGTGCAGAAAAAGTAGAAAAGACGGATAAACTTATGAAGTTGGAAGTCGAAGTAGCTGGCGTAGTGCGTACAGTGGTCTCGGGTATTGCTAAACAGTATACGCCAGAGGACCTTGTGAATAAATATGTTGTGTTGGTCGCTAATTTGAAACCAACTAAGCTAAGGGGAATAATGTCCCAAGGGATGATCTTAGCAGCATCACAGGGAGAGGTGTTGGAAGTCCTTATGGTGAATAAGGATCTCCCAGGAGGGGCGCAGGTCAAATGATTTGGGATACACATGCTCATTTAGATGACCCTGTTTATAAGGAAGATTTCGAAGAAGTGGCAACTCGAATACAGTCATCGGGAATTTCCAGAGTGACAAATGTGGGATATGATCTCCCTTCTTCTGAACGATCTGTGGAGCTAGCTCAAGCGCACGATTTTATCTATGCAGCAATTGGAGTGCACCCTCATAATGCCGAAGGGGTTACAGATGAAATTTGGAAGAAGCTCCTATTACTGGCGAAACAACCAAAAGTGTTGGCTTGGGGTGAAATTGGGCTGGACTATTATCGCGATCTTTCTCCGCGTCCAATTCAAAGAGAAATATTTATTCAGCAGATAAAGTTAGCGAATGAAGTTGGCTTACCGATCATTATTCATAATCGAGATGCCCATCAGGATGTTTTGGAGATTGTGAAAGCCCATCCCCCGAAACACGGTGGTGTATTCCACTGCTATTCTGGGTCTTGGGAAATGGCAAAGCTTCTTTTGAGCCTAGGATTCTATCTTTCGTTTGCCGGGCCAGTGACTTATAAAAATGCTCGACATACTGTAGAGGTGGCGACTCATGCTCCGATGGACCGTATTCTGGTAGAGACTGACTCCCCATATTTGACCCCTGAACCTCGTCGTGGAAAGCGTAATGAACCCACGTATGTTATAGAAGTAGTTAAGAAAATTGCCGAAATTAAAAACTTGACCTTTGAAGACGTTGCTTTTCAAACTATGCGTAATGCCGAAACTATTTTCCTGCCTTCTTGCCCCGCAAGAACATAACTGTAGGCTCCACGTTTCAGGTATTGATAATCACTTAAGTTATGAGCTTATTCAAGGGACCTTCGAAGAATTCGAAAGGTTCTTTTTTTTTTGGTAGTTTCATAGGTTTTGTTAAGGAGGGATAATATGTATTCGCTACCGATTAGTACTTATTCGGATTATTGGCGTGCTACGAAATCCTGGAGCGCATATTTAGGTGGGGTGGCAGTATTTGCAGCTGGTACACGTTATTCCACTCTGGCAGCCCCAGATATCAATCATATGATCAAGCCAACATTTCAGCAAGCCTCAGTTAGCAGAGGTGTATCTATTCAAGGGGGACATAGTCTAGGTGTCGTCAACGAAGGAATAACTAATCAAGGAATCGCTATTCATCAAGGGGTAGAAAGGAAAACAAATAAAATTGAAATGGTAGATATAGAAATTCCATTTGACACGCAATATGTAGAAACGGATAAACTTCTACCGGGTAAGAGTGAAATACAGGAAAAAGGGGAAAAGGGCATTTTGCGTCAAGTAATAAAGACGTTTGAGGTCGATGGACAAATCGACCATCAGCAAATACAATCCTCATTGGAACTCAAAAGTCCGAAGCAGGAAGTGATTCTTAAAAACACTAAACCAGTTCCGAAGAAAAAAGTATTAATTCAGAGTCCTTCGGCCACTGAGGGGAAAGGCTTTGAATTGGCAAATGAGAGTATTCGTATCACACTAAAGGTTGAGGCAACTGCTTATACGTATACTGGAAATAATACAGCAACAGGCGTCGCACCGAGACATGGCCTGATCGCGGTTGATCCGAAGGTTATTGCGATGGGAAGTAAAGTCTATGTCGAAGGATATGGGTACGCCATAGCAGCAGATACGGGTGGAGCAATTCGTGGAAATAAAATTGATGTATTCTTCCCAAGCTTCCGACAGTGTATAGATTGGGGGCGGAAATCTGTCCAAATCTACGTCCTTCAACCCAATTAATGGAAATAATTTTGACAACTGACTACTTATCCATTAAAATGAGGTTGCTTGGTCAAATTAGATTTTTGGAGGGATTCAATGTTTCAGTTAACTCGAACCCAGGTCTTATCCTTGGTTCGGAGGTCTCATATCGCAAAAAGAGTTATTTTTGTATGTGTAGTTTTTCTCATATCAGCAGGGCTTTTTGGTTACAATGCCAAGACTATTGATGCCCACATTGACGGAAAAACCGTCCGTATTACAACACTTTATGGGACTGTGGGGCAGGCACTTGCCCATTCAAGTCTCGATTCACATCCAGAGGATATAGTGATCCCCTCACGGGACACTTTGATTACCAAGGGACTAAAGGTGGACGTTACGAGGAGTATACCGGTTCAACTTGTAGTAGATGACCAAAAAATAATGACCCGAACACCGTCAAAAACTGTAGGGGAAGCGCTTGTAGATATATCAGAGCGTTACGGACTGCAGTTAAAGGACGTGGATGAAACGAGTGTTTTACGAACAGCAGAGGTTACGAACTATATGGAAATTAAGGTGCGGAGAGCAATCCCCATATTTGTTCGTGCTGATGGCAAGGATATAGATACTTTTATTGCGCCACGAACCGTTGCAGATGCGCTTACGAAACTAGGTATCGCTTTGGGAATAAAAGATAAGGTTTCCCTGCCCTTAGACCATATGTTAGTGCCTAATGAGCAGGTTCAGGTGGTTAGGGTTGCGGAACGAATAGATGTCTTAAAAAGTGAAATCCCCTATCAGAATGTTACTCAGGCAGCCGATTATCCCGTCGGGTTACCGGATAAAGTTGTCAGTCGTGGCTCAAATGGTATTCAAGAGCAAACGATTAAACTGACTTTAGAAGATGGGAAAGAGGTCGATCGAGAAATACTAGAACAGCGAGTTCTTACCCCGCCAACCAATCAAGTGGTTTCTCGAGGAGCACAGACTTCAATTTCTCGGGGCGGGACAACCATAAATTTTAAGCGAGCTTATATTATGAAAGCGACAGCTTATTGTATACCAGGAGGAATAACCGCAACTGGTGCGTCCGTACGTACGGGGATCATAGCTGTTGATCCTAGGGTAATACCTCTTGGTACGAACGTCTATGTTGAAGGGTATGGAAATGCTCGCGCTCTTGATACCGGGGGAGCAATTAAAGGAAATCGTATCGACCTTTACATGAATTCAGTTGGGGCAGCATTAACGTATGGTGTTCGGACTGTTACGGTATATGTCCAGTAGAAAACTTTACATTCCGTGTTACGGACCAACAAGCCTTCGCATTAAGCGGAGGCTTGTTTTATGTCGCTTACGATGTATAACTCTTTTTATCCGCACATACTCTTTAATTGAAACCATGAAACGGGGGAGTAATTGGATGAGTAAGTATGTGGGGATATCGGGTAACAAAGCGGCGATATTGCTTGTTTTGAGTGTAATGAGCATACTGGTGTGCTCTGTTATTTGGCAGGGTTCAACCGCTGTTGTTAGTCATTTTGAGAAAGGGAATACTGTGATGCTGGACCCAGGACATGGGGGATATGACCCTGGAGCAATAACAAAACAGGGTGTTTATGAAAAATCGATAAATCTCCAAATTGCCTTAAAGGTTAAGGAAATGCTTGGCCCAAGTGGAATTGAAATTTTTCTTACACGGGACGAAGATATAGATTATGTTCCAGAAGGGGTCAGAGGAAGAACCACAAAAAAGCAACTAGACTTAAACCATCGTATAGATATGGCGAAGGATGTTAATGCCGATGTTTTTGTTAGTATCCATGTCAATGCAACCGCTACAGGACAAGAATCTGGGTCAGAAACTTTTTATCATTATCAGTCTGAAACTGGTAAAAGATTAGCAGAATTAATTCAACAAGAAATGATTAAGATACCAGGGATGAATCGAAGAATTGCAAAACCTGGAGATTTTTACATTACTAAAAATACAAGCATGCCTGCAGTCATCGTGGAAGTGGGATATTTATCAAGCCTCAAAGAACAGAAAAAACTCCAGCAATCTTGGTACCAAGAACAACTTGCACGGGCAATTGCAAAAGGAATCGCAAATTATTTCGTCATTCCATAATTGACTTTAAAAAGATAAATATTACTATTATGATTTCAATACATAACGTCCTTTGAAGCGGGGAAAATAAAATCAGTTACCGAATCTACATTAAGGAGTTGAACGCAGCATGAAACGGTTTCTGACTTTTATGATGAGCAGTGCCCTGGTTTTGGGACTTGCTTTGACAGGTTGTACAAATACACCGCCTCCTGTTAATCCCCAAACCAAAGAACAAACCTCAAATGATACAAAGCCTCCGGAAGCGGAAGCTGGTGCTACACGAGAATCCGTATTAGGGCCTGAGAAACGGGTGGTCATGGGATTTTATACTGACCAGGAAGGACCTGTACCTAGTTCAAAAGAAACGACATTAAAAAATGGTAAATTGATGGATGAAGTAGCTTTTTTCTGGTACTCGTTCGATTCAAACGGGAAAATTATTACGACCGGTGAGGTTGATCTGAAAATTAAGGATCAAGTTCAGAAGAATGGATCCAAAGCCTATGCCTTGGTGCATAACATGAAGTTGAAAGGGACGGTGGGCTTTGATGAGAATCTAGCGCACAGTGTGTTATCTAACCCTGGAAAAAGGGCTAACTTGGTGACGAACCTGGTCAACATGACAACCAAAGATAATTGGGATGGAATTTCGGTTGACATTGAAAAAACTCCTCCTGGAGATCGGGCAAACTTTTCTGCCTTTGTTGCTGAGCTTAAGACTGCTCTGAAAGCAAAGGATAAAGTCTTGAATATCTCTATTCCTGCTAAATTTGCGGATTATCCGTCTGATCTATGGTCAGGCGCCTATGATTACACTGCGATTGGAAAATCCGCCGACCAAATCATTCTCATGACCTATGATGAGCATGGACTGGGGACAACCCAAGGACCAGTAGCTTCTGAAGGATGGGTAGATCGTGTTATCAAATTCGCAGTAGGAAAAATACCAAAAGAAAAGATAGTGATGGGTCTGCCAGTTTACTCATTTGACTGGGGAACAAACAAACCGACTATGCCAGATTACCTGTCCTATGCTCAAACGCTTGAGCGAGCTAAAAAGCACGGTGTAGAAATTGTTACGGATCCTAACGCAAAAGTGCCACAGTTCACCTATACTGCCAATGGAGTTCGACACGAAGTGTATTTTGAGAATGTTGCTAGTCTAAGGGCTAAAATGGATGATGCACTCAAATACAAGTTGCATGGTGTTGCCATTTGGCGATTAGGAATGGAGGATCCTGCAATATGGGAGCAGCTTATAAAAACGTATGGCACGAATAAAGAAACCAAAGAAAAGAAATAACTTGTAAATATCAAACGACAAGGATTCCCTTAGTTCGTATTAAAGACTAAAAAGTATATAAACAAGAGGACGAAAGAACAAATATTTCGTCCTCTTGTACTTGTGTTTAGACTAAATTTGAGTCTTTGCAAATTCTCAGTTAAGATATAGAGGTAGAAGCGGAGGAATAGACGATGATAAAGGAACTTATAGTTGTGGAAGGGAAAAATGACGCACATGCGGTACGTCTAGCCTTGGGGGAAGTTGATATTATATGGACAGAGGGTTATGGGTTAACAAAAAAGAAGTTAGATTACATTGCTGAGATGGCAAATCGTCAAGGGGTAATTATTTTTATGGATCCGGATTCGGTGGGAGAACAGATTCGTAGTCGTATCCGGGCTCATGTGCCCCAAGCAAAACATGCTTACTTAACCAGGAAAGTAGCGACTAAACTGGGAGATATTGGAGTGGAAAATGCAGCGCTGAACGAAATTCGCCGCGCCTTTGCACATATTCAACAAGAGCAGGAGACTGTGGTTGAAAATTTTACGATACAGGACTTATTTTTGGTGGGGTTGGTAGGTTCTCGACGGGCGAGTGAATATAGGGTAGCGCTTGGGAGCAAGCTAGGAATTGGGGATACTAATGCAAAACAATTTCTTCATCGATTAAACCGTTTTGGAATATCTCGAGAGTTGTTTTTTCAAACGATAGAGGAGGTTAAGCATGGAGAGCGCAGCTGAATACACGCAAAGGCTTGTAAAAAATGGGGCACGCGCTCATAAATCTATGGGGCAAGTTTTTTTAATGAGTGACGAAGTGATCGACTGCATTGTCTCAGCCAGTACGTTACAGCCGGATGTCCCACTCGTTGAAATCGGGCCAGGTCTTGGTGTGTTAACCCGGATCCTTGCCCCAAGGGTGCAAAAAATGTGGGCGGTTGAGTTAGATAAACATAAAATCGGGATTCTGAACAAAGAGCTAAAAGGGTATCCTATTGAAATTGTCAATCAAGATGCATTAAAGTTAGATTTGAATCAACTATGGGGAGACCAAAAAGGATATTTAGTGGGAAATTTGCCCTACTATATCACAAGCCCCTTAATCATGCATTTTCTAGAGCAGGCAGATCGATTAGCTGGGATGACGATTATGGTTCAAAAGGAAGTTGCGGATCGAATTGCAGCGCCACCAGGAAGCAAAACCTATGGTATCTTATCCATTGCAGTTCAGATTTCTGCCCAAGTCACAAAAGTAATGGATGTTTTGCCTAGCGCATTTTGGCCCGCACCAAAAGTAACTTCTGCCGTGATTAGATTAGACCTTCGCCCTTACCCTGGTTTTAACGTAGATAAAAAACAATTTTTCCGAGTTGTTAAAGCAGCCTTTAGTCAACGGCGTAAGACCTTGGGGAACTCCCTAGCAGGCGGTTTAGGATTAAAAAAGGAAGAAGTTATTGAACGTATGCAAGGCGCAGGAATCTCGGATGGCCGACGAGCGGAATCGTTGAGTATAGAAGAATTTCAAGTACTCACAAAAGCCTTCGAATCTTGAAGAAAAGAGAAGTCCCAACAGCCAGTTTACTTGGCAGTTGGGACTTTCTTGCGTCGAGATAGGTCCCTTTCTCTTTTTTTGAAGACAAAGGGACTTCCCTCTTTTTAGATAATTATTGTTTTTATAGAATAAAAGCCGAGTAATTTCCGAACGATAAGGAAGCCTAAAGATAAGCATTAACGGAGGTTGAGCGGAGAGTGGAAAAAGTTAGCAAGAAGCGCTTACTGAAATGGTCGAATATTGTAGCCACGATTGCAACGACAGTATTGGCCCTTACGGCCTTAATTACGGTTTATTTAACGGTGGCAGCGTGGCAAGCCCAACAGGAGACTGCACGCCCATATTTCATATTAAAGGAGTCGCCTAAGATCGATTTGGGTAATGAGCTCAGCTTTGAGTTGAAATTCACTAATGTGGGCATGCATCCAGCTAAGGACCTGTCAAGCGTGACGGTTGTCTTTGATGAAGGTTTAAACGGAAAGCCAATTCACCATGATGAATCGGCCATTGTCAACGAGATTCCCAAAGATTCCTCGTCAAGCCTTGTTATGATCATACCTAGTCAGGAGGTGTATCCCAAACAATTTAATATTAATGCTCATTATGTTGTTGTCGACTTAGAGTATGCGGATCCAATCTTAAAAAAGTCATACGTCCAAAAGATTTACTTAAAGTGGAATGGAGTACAAGAAGAAAAAATGCAACCAACTGTCCACGTCAGGGTGGAGGAAAAAGGAAAGATTGAAGATTACTTAGAAAAACGTGGAATTAAGCTCCAAAAGGATTTAAGTTGAAGAAACTAAGAGGACGTATCGAAACTAAGTTTCGCCACGTCCCCTTTTTGTGTCTGTGTTATCTTTTAGGTTGGATTAAAATAGAAGACACTTTTTACCCCATCATCACGGCCATCTTTCTCATGTTATGAGCAATACAGTGGAGACCCCATTCAATTTTAACCTTTTCTAACCCTTTCAAAAGAAATCGGCGCATGCCAAAGTTGCCTTTGATATCACCAAAGACACTTTCAACCTCAACAGGCCGTAAACTTCGCATTTGCAGGCCTTCCTCAGAACACAAATTCTTTCG